>Ga0181393_1000518_pt1 | contig 14367 bp, 14 predicted proteins | sample 16SPOviralmetaG_FD_130122 | JGI IMG/M metagenome (GOLD analysis project Ga0181393, IMG submission 130122) | Marine viral communities from the oligotrophic San Pedro Time Series (SPOT) site, San Pedro Channel, CA, USA - 16 SPOT_SRF_2010-10-21 | ecosystem: Environmental > Aquatic > Marine > Strait...
CATCTGCTCCTCAGTAAACATATGGTAGTATCCGCGATCAATGTTGCCACGAGTCTCGCTAAACATAACCTCGTCTGCGGGGATCTCGGTCTTGAACCAAGAATAGAACTTGTCGCCCTTCTTTGTGAGCGTTCCAGCAGCCTGTAGCTCTAGGCCGCAAAAGTCATCTGATACGTAGCCGCTGCAATTAGGGTGCGATGACTTGCCAGCGTGGTAGCCGTAGTAACTAAGAGGGTCTGACTGCGCTATATTACCGTCCTTGTCGCCAAGTAGATAAAGCATACCACTGTCGCGCATGAGCTTGTTGCCAGCCTCGATGCCGTTGCGGTGTCCCGCCGTCCAGTGAAGGACGATGCCTTTTGGGTAGCCCTGAGCGTAAGTGCCTCGCCTTTTACCCTTGCCGCAGTCCTTTGCCCAAGGTATCCAGCTTTTAGCTTCACCGAACAAGTAGTGCTTGGGGTCGTGTATGTCCAGATCCTCAGAATTGACTACAGAAACCTGCGCGGGCTTTTCCTCAACCTTAGTCTCTACGGGCTTAACGGACTGCTCGTGGTCAAGTATATCAAGAAACACCGACAGGAGATGCTCTCTCTCAGCACCAGTGAGTCCGCAGTAGTGACCATTATTGAGTCGCCACACCTCAGTCCAAGCGGACTTTTCCTCGCTCTCACTAAGTTTTGCCATTAACTGACCTCCCCTTGCTCAACCGCCTTGCCCTCGCCCTGAAAGCCACTAACGCCAGCCAACTTAAAGATTATTGCCTTAGCCTCTACGAATAACGCACCAGACTGATTAGTGTGCTGGAACATAGGTTCTGCGACTTGCTCAAGTATTGAGGCCGCCTTATCAATGGTTTCCTGTGTTTTGTCCATGTTATTTAATGAGAAAGGGCGGCGATATGCCACCCCCTATCGAGTCAGGTATGTCAACTAATTTAACTACTCGCCGCCTACGATCAAGGCTCTGAGATACGAGTGGTGTGAGTGCATCTTCTGCCCTCTTCCAGTGACTTTGCCCTCTTTAAAGTAATACTCGCGACCCTCAATCAGAGTCACCGTAGATGGATTGTATAGCTGCGAGCTGTTGATCTGCGCGTTTTTTTCGCTTTGCGACGATTTCGATGCGCAATTTGTCAGCAGCAGTCCCGCTAAAGCCAAGGTCAAATATCTCATCCTCATATTTCTCTATATCCTTGCTGATCTCCCGCAACTGCTTGGCGGGATACACATATTGAAGAAAGGCGGCGAGCGCATTTAGCGCCGCCGCCAAAGCCTTGATAAAAGACATGATTAGCCCTCTACAGGCTTATCTTCAGACTTCTTCTTTTGGATGATCGACCAAGCAACACCGATAATGGTGATGGCTGCTCCAACAAGCTCAACAGAAGATGCTTCGTCGAGGTAACCCTTGCTTACTGCAAGACCACCGCCGAAGGTGAGGATGTGGCGAAGAACGCCAAGAACTGATTCTTTATTCATCATATTATGTGTTGTATGTGGTTGTTTAACAATTAAGCCTCAGCGTCAACGTCAGCCTCGGCCTGAGCAGCATTATGAGCCAGCCAAGCAGGTAAAGCCACTGCCAGCTTGCTTGTGAACGCTAGGAATGCCTCACCCACCTCTGGGACTTCGGCCATGAGCGCCTCCATATCCCCTGTGCGGAGAGTGTAAGCCTTTTTGCTGTGGTCTTTCTCGCCCGTCTCTGCGCTCATGTAGTGAGCCGTTACCGTGCAAGTCTTGCTGCCATCTTCACTCTGGTCTTGGTAGCGCAAGTGCGATACGAAAACTCCGTCCAAGGCTGGCTTTTCAATGGTTTCTGCTGGCAGAGTCTCATCTGCGGGTATGATTGGTGTCATAGTGTTGTGTTTATCGTTAAATTATCCTGCACTGATTTTCAGTGCGCCTGAGTCATTCCATACTCGACCAGCAACGGCGGGATCAGATGTAGGTAGGCTACCAGAAAGAGTCACATCATCTGAAAGAATCTCGGTCCTTCCGAATGTGACGTGGATTCCCACATGGGTATTGCCAACAACCCTCAAGCCTCCGTTTAAATGTTCGATATAGTGGGCTTTGTTGTCAGAAAAATACAAATGGGAGTTATTAAGTCCCGCCCCAATAATCAAATCACCGTTTATATCAACCTCGTCAGCATCCACCGTAAGTGTTCCAGCCCCGCTACCAACATCAATCGTAGCACCATCGGTTAAAGTGATGTCTCCGCTGGCATCTATGTCCGTGAGATAGGCTGTTCCCCATCTCTTGCTTGAAAGTCCTAGTGTGTAGACTTCCGAAATACCATAGAAGTTTCCTGTCGAATAAGTTCCGCTTCCACCTCCCACATAAAGCGATGCGCTGTGATTTCCTAAAGTAATTAGATTATTTCCATCTCTGCCGAAATGGGTAGGGCGATCACTGAATTGAATTATATTGTTAGTTCCGTCATCAGTGAAGGATGACCATCCCGCGGTTCCAAAATTAATTGTAGCACCATCGGCAAGAGTGATGTCTCCGCTGGCATCAATTCCTGCGCACTCTAACGATGCTCGTGTGGCGAATGAACTACTAGTTCCGAATCTAACAGCGTTGGAAGAAGTTGATCCGATAGCGGCCCTCTCCGTCCCGTCTGCGTTACCGTTACATAAAGCCAACGCATTAACGCCTACCTTATAATTCGTAACACTTAACATTGAAACCCCACCCGAAGATAGGGGGTAAAAGTTAATTCTGCCACTGTTGTATGAAAGCCCGTTATGCTCAATTTTTGGGTGGGACGTATTAGGGCTGACTGAAGGAAACTTAAACAACGGTGTTTCAATTCCTTGGCTTACAGTTAAATCGCCATCAATCGTAAGATCATTTGTTCCATCTCCAACGGTAAGGGTAGCACCATCGCTGAGGGTGATGTCTCCTGATAAGTCGAGACTATCCGCATAAGCGTCACCAAACCTACCCGTCGAAGAGTCACCTATGTCTTGCGCGTTTGAGTCGGACAGCAAGTCATCCTTGAGAACCAAGCCGGTTGAGCCCATCGTCAGCTTTGCTACATTGTCGGCAGAAAGTGTCAATTCTTGACCCAGAGCATCAAGTAGCAACTCACCACTGTTGCTTCCCAATCTAAGGGACTCAGTGGAGGTGTTTGCTCCGTTAGGAGCTATAGCGATAAAAGTTGGTGATGAGATTACTGATCCTGATATTCCGCTACCACTATCAACCTCAAGACCCGCAAAGGTGGGCGAGTCTGTCGTGTCAAGCTCTGCCGCAGCGCGAAGCTCTGCTGCCGTGGCCGCATCTAGATTAGATCCGTCACCAATCACAACGCCGTCAATATCTGTGGGGCTACCCAAGTTAACAACGGCATCTGATCCGTCTGCTCCGTCATTCCCGTCCACACCGTCAGAGCCATCAGCACCATCAGCACCGTCTGCACCGTCAGCGCCGTTCGTGCCGTCAGCACCATCAGCGCCCGCAGGACCAACATCTCCTTGCACCCCAGCCGGGCCTTGCAACCCCTGCGGCCCTTGCGCTCCGTCAGCCCCCACTGGCCCTTGAGGACCAGCAACAGTTGAGTCGGCACCATCATTACCGTTGATTCCGTCAGCTCCAGCGGGTCCGACATCCCCTTGTATGCCCTGTATGCCTTGTATGCCCTGCGGTCCCTGCGGTCCCTCTACGGTAGAGTCAGCACCATCGGCACCCGCAGGACCGGCTGGGCCTTGAGTGCTGATCTTGATGTGTGATCCTTGATTGTTTATCTTAACTGCCATGATAATGCTTTCTGGTCAACTGGTGAGCCAGACTTAATTCAGATTTCAATTATGAAGGGACATCACTAACTATGTCTGCTGCCGTCATATTATACATAACGAAGTGAACATTGCCAATGTTGTCTTGAATGTTGGGGTAGGTGTCTCCGTCTCCCATCCTCCACCAGTGATTAGGTGAAGATGATAGCACTGAGAGGTCGTGAGGTAATCCAGAGTTGTAAATGTCTGAAGCGGAAGCTGACTGGTCTGATGACCACACCGCCAACTCATCTATCTTGCAACCCCTCATGTAGTTTCCAGAAACGAACCGACCAACCCTAAAGTTGTCTGGATCTATGCCTGATGACCAACCATAATTTGAGTTCGTCCAGACTCCGCCAGATGTCACGTTAACACCGTCTACAAATATCTTAAACCTACCATAATAGCTGTTTAGTGAGCCGCTGGAAGCTCCTGTAGAACCGCCGTCATAAGTAACAAGGACGTGCTTCCATACATCAGCGGGCAATATGCTAGCCCCTCCATCCCAATTTAGGTGGTTGTTGCTTGAGCCGTATCTTAACCTGAGAGAGTCATTTCCTCCCCTGTATCTCATGTATAAATTACCGCCGTTTGTAGCATCATTGTCGCCAAAATATATGACTGTCTGACCGTTATTGCTGTCTGAAGATCCCTTGATCCAGAAAGATATACTCCAAGCATCGCCGCTGCCAGATCCGTTGCTTGCTCGACCCAATACTGCATCCATTGCATTTGCGTTCGCACCCATCCAGTCTTGGTTATTAAACTCAATAGACTTCGTATCAGAGAAAGGAGGTGTGGAAACCGTAACGGCGATAGTCTCGGAGTCTTCACCGAAGTAATTAATTGCTTTGGCTGTGATGTTATATGTGCCGACAGCCAGCGAGGAACCACCCACAATGCGACGGACGTTTCCTTCTGCGGTAGTTACTCCGCTTGGGAGGTTAGACCACTCGTAGCCAACCCCATCAGTAGCGATTAACTCGTAGTTGATTGTATCACCCTCAGTCAGTGAGATTGAAGTGTTTGATGTTATCTGAGGTGCTGATCCGGTGCTGCCGCCAGCTTGACTGAAGACTGCGTTAAGCTCATTGACTGCGTCAGCCAACGTCTGAGTAACAGCAGCGCCGTCAATGGTTGCGTTACCCATCCTAAGTCCAGAGTAGATAGCGAAATCACCGATGTGCTTATAAATGTCGATAAAACCGTCATCAGAACCTACCGCACGAATTGAGTTGACTGCGTATGAGTCACCGTTGTCCAACAGGATAGTTGTATTGGTGTCATCTAGGCTAAAGTCTATAGCATCGGATGCGGCAAGTATAAACTGACCGGTGTTACCCGCAGCGTTGCATTGAGATGTTATATAATCAGCAGCCGCGGTTGCAGTGTTGAACGAGTTTCCGTCCGCATCCAAAAAATCAGTGAAGCTAATCTTGTAGAACTCGTAAACGGTTTCACCGCCTTGCTGTGACCTAATATTGTTAATTACGTTGATCCTGTCTGCATCGGTAGAGTCCACCTCTGCCGAAAGGCAAGCGTTCCAGTATGCTGGATGCGTTGTCCCGAGGAAGTTAATGCAGTTTCCCGCAGCGTTTCTGACTACTGTTATTGCCATTGTTATCTGATGATTGAAATTAGGGTTGTGAGGGGCTGGATAAGTATCTCGTTGTTACACCTGATGGCGGGAAGCAGTCTAGCATTCCTGTCTTCATCAGACGCTATGTATGCAGACATCTCAACCCTATTCAAATAAGCGACACCTTGAGATCCGGTTCCGAAGAATATGGGCTGAGTTGTCAGCGCAAAGGTGAACGTCGGAGCGTCATATTCATCCCTAGTCATAAAGATGAGGCCAACCTCAAGTGTAGAGTTAGCAACTTGCGGGACTGCATTAAAGCTAAACCTCACCTTGACCAAGTCACCCACGTTACACCCTGTCAAGTCGTAAGACCCAGTTGCTGCATTGTATTGTAGCGATCCGCTAGTTACTGCGTCTGAGTAGCTACCTGATTGACCTGAGTCATCGAACGAGTAGTCAACTAGGTTCTCTATACCCTCTGGCATATGAGCGCCACCAAAAAGTCCCTTAGTTTGATCAAAGCTGTCAAAGCTGGACGTAGGGAAGTATGCCACATCATTAGCTGCTTGCCTAGCCGCGCTGAACCCAAACCTATACCAAGCTGAGGACGAAGCCATTGCTGCGGTATACTGAGTATTTGAACCTAAGTCATTAGCCCCTGACTGCCCAGTGGTTCTATCCACGAATCCCCCTGTAAACTCGTATCCGCTATCACTGCCACTATCGTAGTCGATGAGTGTGCGGGTAACGGAATTACCAGCAGAATCGTATACCTTAGCCATGATGTCTCCATCATCACCTGCGCCGGTGCCGTCAGACTGCCAGATTGCTGTCTTTCCTGCTCCCGCAAGCGAGGGGTCAGAGGACTGCTCGTTTAGGCTGACGTATGATGAGTCTATTGCGCCGTCAGTGCTTATGTCGCCATCCACGGTCACATTGCCCGTAGCAGTAACGTTATCGCCGTAGATGTCACCAGAAGCCGTTATATCGCCCTGAGATACGACTGAGCCACTAGCGGTCAAGGTGAAGCCAGAAACGTCTCCAGAGGCCGTTACGTCGCCAGTAGCGGTAACTGATCCATCAGTAGAGATATCGCCGCCAGAGCTGATAGTTCCGCTGGCCGTCACATTCACAGAATCCACGTCTCCGCCAGTAGTGATATCTCCCGTAGAGGTGATCGTTCCTGTAGCCGTGATACCGCCTTGAGTATCAATGTCGCCGTTCACGGTCAGAATGCCGTCATCAGCAGAAATAGTTGGATCTTCAGTGTCTATGACTCCCGCGACCTTATTCGGAGAAGCCATCACCTCACCTTCAAAAGTGCCTTGCGGGAGCCTCTTGCCAGCAGAGTCGATGATCCAAACATCACAAACCAGCAGTGCGCCCTCGTTCTTTATGCGGCTAACGACATTAGTGAGGTCGAAGTCAATGTCCGTTATGCCGTTAGTCCCGTCAGCGTGGCTAGTCTGGCTCGCTTGAACCACTGCCTCAGCATTCGACTGAGCAGTGTCTTCCTTGCAGGTAATTACGACCTCAGATCCAGTAAGGTCTACAGGGACATCAGGATCAGTTACCTTGTCCTTTGGCTCGATCACTGTGACTCTCTTAGTGGTGATCTCTCCTGCGTAAAGTTTGAAAATATTATCAGAGCAGCTCATTACTTATCTTTTTTGTGAACCTGTATGCAATCGGCTGCCCGAATGCTCTCCGTCAGGCTGTCCAAAGCTATTGTCATTCTGTCTATATTTCGATTACTGTCCTCTCTTATCTCTTGTCTTTCTTCTCTGTTTTCGGTAAGGATCTTGTCGATGAAAGCCCTGTCTTCCTTGGCTTTAACCTGATTGAACCTAATAAATAAAACAATTATTCCGAATAACGCGAAAAGAACAAGCCCTGTAAGTCCGTGTCTCGCCCAAAGCTGCTCAGATCCAGAGGTCTGTATCTCACTGATTATTATGAGGTTCTGGATCATAATTCACGCTACTAACCTTTTTTAATCCTTCTAATGACCATGCACAGGTGCAGAGTGGTTAGCGATGTGGCAGAGAACATAACAAGCCTAAGTAGGTTCTGTGCTTGTAGGCTCCAAGACTCAAGGAGTCCGAAGTGCGCTGCTGCCGCGAATATTAATGTCCCAGCACCGATGACGCTTTCGCCCCATAGTTGCCAAGATATTGCTCTTGATAGACTGCCAGCCCTCTCGCCTAGCTCATCTGCCCTCCTAAGAAACTCTTTGGCAGCAAACAAGGACAGCAAGACCGTCAAAGTGCCTAGCAGTATAATTGTAAGTGTTAACATTGTTGTGAGGAGTTATCACAAATGATATTCTGACAACCGATCCACAACAATGTAAACCAAAAATATTACTCTATACCGCCCGAAGCTGGTGGGTTGAATATATCCACGCGAGGCCCGCCGCTGGTGTAGATGCTTGAGGAATCAGGAAAGTCAGCCTCATCAGGCAGCTTTGAGCCTGTGAAAACCCACTCAAAGTCGCTACCCTCGACGGGAACAGGCTCAAGCGTCCAGTCCTTGCTGAGCCTGTCCTGTATGCTCACATCATCATTCTCTAGGATTGTCTCTGCGCTAGACGTTGCCTTTCGACACCAGCCATTAGCGATGTAGATCATATAATCCCAAGAAGAACGGCGAATCGCGTATCCTGCCTCAAGATACGCGAGTGCTGTGGGGTAGTTTAAATCCTTGACAGCTTCGTTCATATATTAGTCTCTGGTTATGCTGCGCTCAGCGGTCAGGATAAATGTGTCAGAAGATCGAGTAACCTCATCGTCCTGCGGGTCGCCAGAAAGCTCTACCTTGTGGTCACCCGTTGCGTTACCTGATAAGCCTGAGTATGCCGCAAAGCTAAACTCATCACCAGAGTTAGTTTCCTTGATGGCATTGAGCGTTCTAGGGCTGTCAAGCAGCAGTATAACCCTGCCTCTTGCGCTGTCCATAATCACTGACTTAACCGGATCTGCCGTGTAGCCCGCAGCGTTGTTTTCAGCGTTGAACTTGTTCTTGATCTCAGTTGCGGTATCGCCCACCTCAATGGTGCATAGACCCTGACCAGAGAATGCGTCGCTAGTATTGCTAACCTCAAAGTCCAAGTCAAGCCCGTTACCGCTGTTGCCAGCACCGTCGCTACCGATAACGCCGTTGCTAACCCCACCGAAAGGCGAGAAGGCGGCATACCAATCGTAACCGGACGGAGCGGGCGATGAAGTTGTAAGCTCTATGTCCACTCCGGTGGCTGTTCCTGTAATACTAGTAGCCTCAAGCTTGGCGATCCAGTGGCTTCCAGAATCAACCTCTGTTCCTGTTACGCTAGGGTCGGCAGGGACATCAGAAACATCAAACGATGAGCCGTTCCAGTTTACTGTAAAGTCAACAGGAAGGGCTAGGTCTTGAGTGTTGTTCTCGCCGCTGGCGGTGGTAAAGTCTACTTGGCACATTGCCGTATATGTGGCTGGCCCAGTCGTGGCTTGCGGCAATCCGGTAAAGCTGAAAGTGTCCACCTCAGTGTCCGTGGCGCTCCCGCTGCTCCTGAATCCAGTGAATGAGGCCGTTTTCTCCTCTGTGGTCCAGTTGTAAGCGACTGCAATGATGGATGCACTGATCTCAGCAAGCAATCCAGCCTGAGTGCCGTTGTCATCCTCAAAGTTAGAGAATACGCTCTCAAGTAAGTCATCAGGGATGGATAGGCTAGTGCGGAATCGAGTGTCTTCTCCGCTGCCAACCTTGGTCACAGCCGAAGAGTCCTTAGTAATCTCGTAAGACTGCTCAGGCTCGTTCTCTCGCGCAGAAAGCTCCAAGGCGTTAACGTCAATGTCCTGAAGCACTCCGTTGCGCTTAAATCCAACGAGTATAGGGTAAATCTCGCCACTCTTTACGCGCATCATCTCACGCTTAATTCGCGTGGTTGCTGTCTCCGCTGCAAGCTCCTCAACGTCGATAGCTGCTGGCGGGTCGATGCCGGGGATGCTGATCTCGTTGGTGGTCAGGTCGAAATCCATGATTAGCGCAAGCTGATCAGCAGAATCTTGACTTAGCCCCGCAGAGCCTCGCACTGAGAATGGCACTAGGAGAGCCTGTGAGTCGCCGCTACCGTTTGTGGCTATGATTGATGCTAAAGCCACTCCTCGCGTCGTAGGAGTGCCGCTGACGAGTCCTGTGGACGCACTGATGGATACTCCGCTAGGAAGCCCTGTCGCGCTCCACGATGTAGGGGTGTTCGTGGCGTAGGCTTGCCACTCTTGCGGTCTGCCTGTAAGCCATGATTGCTCGCTCGTTCTGGTGTCAATTACTGGTATTGCCATGTGATCTATGTTCTATGTGAATTACTTGATAATAGCCGTTCCCTCAGCGTTAAGTGCTGTGGCGGTGTCTGAAGCTGCGTCCTCGGAGCCTTGAAGGTCAAGACCTTTAACTGCAACGAATCCTTTTGGATCTGCCTCAACATCATCCGAGTCAAAGCGTGTCAAGCGAGCGCGAACAGCAAAGTTAGGTGTCGCTGGTGCCGTCAGGCCGCTCTGTAGCGCGCCGTAGACGCGAGACTGAGGCGTAATGGTGTCAACGCTGTCCACAAGGCTACGAGCCACTCTAGCGCCAAAGCGGTGGACCGTGGACGTAGGGGTGAGGATAATGCGCTGCTCGACCCAAGGAGTCGTGTCCCAAGTGATTTGCTTGAGGTTAAGGCCGGTGGTCGCAGGGCTGCTCTCTTCTTCGTATGCGCCCTTCTCAAGCACTAATACCCACTGAGCGTCAGCATTGGAGTTAAGGATGGCTGCCTCGAAAGCGAAGCTAAGCTCAAATGTCTTGCGGAGGCGGAGCTGGTTCTCGTTGATGTGAATCGTGAACAGCTCACGCTCAAATGCGCTAGGGTAGAAGCTAGTCTCAGACGTAGCACCGTATTGCTCAACGGAATACCAGAGGCGACCATCGCTGCCTACGTAATCACCCGGCTCAAGTATAGTCGAGCGATGACCAAGCCCGCCGCTCACGCGAAAGTCTGCGCCGGTATTGTTAACGTAGACCTGCTGCGCGTAGCTCGATGCGCTAGGTAGCTTACCACCAACAAGGATGCTGGACAGGTTAAGCACAGAAGCGTCGTGGATCGCAGGAAGCAGACCGCGAGCGCGGGGAAGCTCAGTGGTGTTGATCTCGTTGATCGTGGTCACGCCCTCAACAGCAGTGCGAGAAGGGTATACCTCAAATAGCTTAGGCAGAGTCCACTCAGCCACAACGCTCTTATCGTCAGCGTCGTTGAGTCTAAGCGGGTTGCCGCCTGACTGACCCTCAAGAGCCGTAATGCGAACACCGTAGTCATCGAGGATCGCTTGAAGTCCGGTGATGTCGGAGATAGTGTGGGTGTGCGGGTCAAAGAAGCTGGTAAGCTCAAGACCAAGAACAGTAACGCGCCAATCATTGCTGGCAACAGCACCGACCAGAGAGGTGACTGTGATCGAGTTGCTGCTCGTCTCAGTAGCCGAGAAGTCAGTGCCAAGCACAAGCAGATTGCCTGTGGAGATTTGCTTGACGATTACGCTGTGTGCGTTCACGTCGAGGTTGTGATCAACCACGAAAGATGTAGCGGAGCCGTTACCTATGGTGTCGGAGTAGTGAAGCTGTCCGTTGCTGACCTGACTGTAGTCGAAGCCGCCGTATACCTCGTCAATAGGTGGGCGCAGCCAGTCGATGTTAGCTGCCTCGGCAAGACCGTCCCAGTTAAGGGTGCGGATAAGCGTCACTGTGTCGGAGTAGACCTTGCGGCTGTATTTGATCGCGCTGTTGTCAGGGTCTTCGATCTCCATCTCGATCTCGAAAGGAAGCTCGATCTCACCGTCCTCAGCATCACGCATGAGTGCTGCTAGTTCAGCAGTATTAAAGTCAAGGGTGAAGGTAAGGTAGCCTGAGTCATCACCCACAACGACCACTTCGATCAAGTCTTGGTTGATGCCCGCCATCTCGCCTTCAAAGGAGATAAGAGCCTGTCCGTCAAGACCTTGCTCAACTCTGAACGTGCCACCCTCGTCGATCAGGGGAGCAAGTGCCTCCTCGATCTGAGCAATACCATCAGCGCGAGTCAGCGTGATGGTGTGGATGTTGTTGCGCTTGAGTTGGTATCCTGCGCGAAAGTCTCTAGGGACGGTGAGGATCTGCACCTCTGGGATAACTGTCCCGCCGACAGAAGCTTCGGCACCAGCGATCTCCTCGACCACGGAAGGTGCGTCAGGCAGCTTGGTGGACAGTGTGCTTGTGCTTGCCACAGGAGCCTGAACTAAGCGCAGGTCATGCCTCCACTTGTTATTGAAGCGAGAAGCGCGTGAGCGGAGGAAAGAGACGGGGAAAAGGCTGTTCTCGTCGTAAATGGTGATCTCAGTGGGCTGTGCGTAGCTGGCAAGAGTCTCGTTGTCGAATGTGACGATGTAGCTTTCGTCCAGCAGCTCCACAGTCGCAGCGCCCAGCGCGGTCATCTGCGAGGAGGAGATTGCGTTAATAGCGTCCTGCACCTCTTGTGCGGTCGAGTTGTAAGCTAGGTCAGCGGTGGTGTCGGGGGTTCCTTCGCTTCCGATCTCAAGATTGAACGAGCCTGACTCTGGGCGAGTGTCGATACGGCCCACGGAAGCGCGGAATGAGTCAACAGTGCGGGTAGCCTCAACGCTTTGACCTTCGATCTGCTCTGCCAGCCTAACTCCTAGAGTGAGTTCTGTGCCGAATGGCAGGTTAGGCAGTTGGATGTCTGAGCCGCCAAGCGTTGTGGTCAGTTGTCCAGTGGAGAGATCGAGATAACCTTTTGTGTTCATGTGATATAAAATAAGGTAGGCTGGAGCCTATACATTGTCTCTTATCGTCAACCTATTGCTTGCCGTCCTCATTGTCACTATCGGACAGCAGGACTGGTGCTGCGGGTATATTGAAGAAGGATGGGTCGAACTGCACTACTCTATACGGGAACTTAGGGTTAAGCCTTAGCGTCTGCTTCTCCTCCCTCTGCTGCTTCTCGCGCTCATTGACTAATTCCTGAGTCCTACCAAGACCGCCTTGGTAAAGACCGGCGGGACCGCCCCCTTGGATGCTGCCAGATGCCTTAGCTACTTTTATCTGTGGAGGTCGAGTTGCCATTATGTTGTCCAGAATTTACCAGTAACCTGACCGGCGTTTAGTATATTTTCCAGTTCCTCTACCCTTGCATTGTTCTCAGCTAGGATATTATTGATGAGGGTTGTCCCCACGCCACCCGCTAATGGTATGTTAAAATTGACTGGATCTGTGAATGTCTGATCCTCCATCCTGTTGGAGCCGTGGTTTAAGTTCCAGAACAAGTGATGCTCTACATAGGGTGTCCAAGAGTCATCTGGATCTTCGCCTTCGCCTCGACCGGCCTGAGACAAGAAGTATATTGTGCATACGTGAATCTTGTCAAACGGATCAGTCCCGTCGTTACCCCTAATAGCCTCAAGTGGATCAAACCCCTCAGCTTGCGGCTCAAACCTTCTGCGCTTACTGATGAACACCCTGTTGTTATCAGGCCCGAAAGAACCCGTGTAACCCATTGCAAAAGAAATGCCTCCGGTAGAAGGGTCATCGCTCCATACAGCCCTAGATGCTGGCCGCTCCTGTGTCAGCACAATATCCATTGCGCGGAGGTATCGTCGCTCATTCTTGGGTATTCCGCCGACTTGAAACTGCTCCTGTATGCCTCCTGAGAATGATGCGTCTCTAGGTGCGGCAGACTCAACACCCTTGTCGGCGAAGTGGGCTGGCACAGGCTCAAATACGAATGACCCGCCAGATAGATCGGCATTGCCATTAAAGCCAATGGGGTCAGCATCAGCGCCTATCTTGCGAAGGTTTCTGTTCAATATCTCTATCTGAGGCTTTTCATGCAACTCCGCAATCACTGGCTCAGTCTTACCCGTAGCGGCCTTAATGCCCAATCTGTCTAGCGTCTCCTGTTTAGCGTCCTTTGCTGGTATCTTTACCTCCACGTCTTCTGCGTTAACATAACCGGGCAGCACAGAAGCCTTAAACAACTCATCCTTGCTATCCCAGCCAACAGATGTATACCAAGGGTGCTTAAACCCTCCTCGCCTAACCGCTTTGACCTCAAGCGGAACATTCGTAACCACCCGCTCTGCTAGGTAGTTGAAATCCTCAGCGTCAATCATGTAACGCTGCCTGAGCTTCTCGTCAATCGTAGAGAGTCGAGTCAGTGTGCCTCTAGTGCTGTATCTGCTCATGCTGCCCAAAAGTAGTGACGCTCCGCAGCCTCCCCCTCGGCGTTAGTCCCGCCAGCCACGAATCTGTGGTTGAGGTTGTGGTGAACTATCTGCCTAAACCTCAAAAAGTCACCCTTATTATTCCAGTATAGCTTGGCTAGCGGGTAGTATGCTATCCTGTCGCCTCCGCTGTCTTGAACGGGGCTACCGCCTTGGGCGAATCTTGGAGAGAGATACTCAGTATGGACTACACTAAGCGTATCGGGTGACTCTACTATTCCAGCTTCCTCACCAGCGACCATCGTGATCTTTAGGGCGATGTATGTCTTGGTTGCGTCCGACTCCTTTTGTGGTATAATTTTAGGAACTTGAACCAGTTTGCCATCGTCGTCATACCCACTAATGGACACGCTCTTGCCGTCCTTCCCCTTGATAAATGGTGTCGCGCCGTTGACCATGCCCTCAGAAACGCTAAAACCATTAACGTCACCCCTAACCTTGAACGGGTGAAGAAATGCGCTTTTTTCAAACCTTGCGCTGACTAATGTGCCTTGGCTCTTGCGCGTAACCTTCAAGTCCTTGTCGTTACTAGACGTGTAGACCTCTGCGGACTCTGCATATCTCACCAGCGCACGTAGCGCCTTAGAGATATCATCGCCCTTCCTGACCCTTAGCTCTCTCGGGATATTTGGCATGATCTTATACTCCCCCTTATCTAGCCTTAACCTGTAGCGTCCTGTATAGAGGCTCATTCCAGCCGCCAATTGGAGACTGCA
>Ga0181393_1000520_pt1 | contig 14358 bp, 17 predicted proteins | sample 16SPOviralmetaG_FD_130122 | JGI IMG/M metagenome (GOLD analysis project Ga0181393, IMG submission 130122) | Marine viral communities from the oligotrophic San Pedro Time Series (SPOT) site, San Pedro Channel, CA, USA - 16 SPOT_SRF_2010-10-21 | ecosystem: Environmental > Aquatic > Marine > Strait...
CTACAAAACATCACAAGGTTTAATAATTGTTCAGTTGTAGGCATAAGGTTTCTTTGCATTGAACCTGACCAATCAAGTAAGAATATCATACCGTGATTTTTTTGATTAGGTATACTAGACATCTTCTTAAAGATATCTTCGGCATATTTGTATGAGTGTAATTTTAGAGGATCGATAATACCTGTTTTTGATATCGTTGATCTGGCGTGTAGTTGAGCATTCTTCTTCATTTCAAATTCTTTAACAAGATAATTTACAACACTAGAAGACTCATCCATAAACTTTTTAGTTTTTTCTTTACATTTTGTTAAATCAGATTTTTCATCAGGAGATAATTTAGCGTCTTCTCTAGCAAAATCTTTAATGTATTCTTTATAAGGTATGATTAATTTGTTTAATCTAACACCTGGCACTAAAGCATATGATCTTGTAGAGGCATTGTCATCAACTTGTTTTTTAAGCGCCTCATCATACGCCTGATTTGTAATCGATACAATCTTGATATCACCACCAGCGCCGTTAGCAGCAGAACCCTCTTGTTTATCTTCTTTTTTATCTTCTGTTTTATCTTTTGATTTTTCTTCTGGTACTTGTTTATCTAAAAATTCATTTAATTTGTCATCAGCAGACTTCTTGTCATTACTATCAGATGAATTATCTGATTGTGAATCTTGATTATCACCTTCTTGTTTATCATCACCTTCTTGTTTTTTAGGTGTATAAGTCTTTTTAAGTTTTGGTTGTTTCTTTAATTCTTCTTTACAATAACCTAGTATATCTTCGGCAAGTTTTTGTACATCAGCAAATGATTTACAAGCGTCAACTAGTTTTACAAAATGATTCTCTTTTTTATTGAAATTCATATCTAAAGTTTTTGATGATTTGAAATACATATTAATCTTATCAATTAATGCATAATCAGACATTGATTTACCTTTAGTGCCAAAGAAGTTATCTTTATACATCTTTTTAAAACCTAGTAAATAATCTTTTGTAAGACCAGGGTATTTCTTTTGTATAAGTTTATCAATTCTAGCGTCTTCAATAACATTTACAAATGATCTAAATTCTTGTGTTCTATCTTTCATGTTCATCCAACCATCAGATGGCGTGTGTAAGGCATGAGATACCTCATGACCAACTAACATATCATAAACGTGTTTAGATTTTTGTTCTTCTTTAAATATAGGGATTGTTAAAATTCTATCTTTTACATCAAACGAAGCAGTTTGTACGGCGTTTTCTTGTACTTCAATATTTTCTGTTGCAAGCAATTTGGCAAGTTGCGACTTGTTTTGTATAGTAGTTTTTTTCATAATGTATAATACATGGTAGGACATTTTGGGCCCAAAGTCAAGCCCTTTATTTATCGCATAAACACTATGTTTTTTGATATATTTTGTTCTTGTTTTGTTCTATTCTCTTAAAAAATATCAGTTTTTTGTTCTCTCCAGTAGGTTTTACATACTTTTTTTTAAGTGATTCTTTATCATCCCATTTCATAGATACTGATTTATGATCTGGCAGGCCTGCCGTTTGGCCTATCATAGACCAATTGTCTGCTTTATACACAGCACCGTTATTACCCCCAGCCACAAATGTTATTAGATACTTTAAATTATCGCCATATTTCTCTCTCCATTGTAAGGGTGCCTGTCTTCTTAATTCTTTTAGTATTTGAGTGCCTGCATTTTTAATCTTCTCTCTCATACAGAAACGCCAATTACTAGCAAATGAATTGAAATTATCTTTATATTCTTTCATACTTAATTTAGTATGTGTTAATATATCTTTAGGTGGTGGATATACAGATGATCCTATGCCAATCATACCTACAGGAACATCATCATTAAATACTATCCAATCTATTCTACGACCAACTGAACTTGTAGATGGCACATAACTATGGTATTTTGTGATTGTTTCTTTGATAAATTCTTTTGATGTATTATCATTAGCGACTCTTAATGATATTGTCATTTTTTAAATATGAATGTGGGTTCAAATTTACGACCTGGTATATCTGGCCTTGTATATTCACCCATATATTGTTGTTTCTGTTTCATTTCGGTAGTATCTCCGTCTAATGTAGAAACGGCACTACCACCTTGTTGAGTCGATAATGATAACCACCATGTATCTGTATGTTCAAATCCTACCTCTTTTGCGAGATCAACTGTATCTTCCTCAAATGTCTTGTATTGTTTTGTGTTGGCAACATTTAATGCTAAAAACTTACCTGGTTTAAGACCTTTATATGCATTGGCGATAGTCTGTTTTAGAAACTTCTCTTTCCACATATCACTTGTAGAGAACTTGATACTTGATTGTTCTGGCTCATCGCCATATGCTTCCCAACCAAAGTAAGGTGGACTTGTAAACACAAAGTCTAATGATTCATCTTCTGGTATATATGTTTCACTACCTTGTCTTAATAGTTTATATGATAAATGTTTGTGACCATATTCGTCCCTAATCTTTTCTAGGCCTTCGTATGTAGGTATACAAGGATCAGTACCTATATAATTAACACCTGCCGATATGGCACCTAACAATCTACCACCATAACCCATACTAGGATCCCATACTGTACCTGCTGTTGTGCCTTCTAGTGGACTGTCTTTATCTACAAAGATATCATATAAGGCAGCGGCAGCCGTAGGTCTAAAATTAGAAACCATTTGTGTGCCACTATATCTTCTCAACATAGATCGCATATCTGATTCTGTAATTTCATGGGCAGGTTTCTGTTTAAAAAAGGTACCTGATAGGATTTTGTTTATGCCTTTTTTTAGATGCTCTTCATCATGCCAAACTTCCATAGGTGTCTTCATTTTACCACACTTGATACCCCATGCGTGTTCCATATAAGACCATGCAAGATTAAGACCATGTGCAGCCTGACCTATCACTTTGTTTCTTCTGTCAACTAATGTATCTCTTTTAAAGTTTATTAATTGATTGAATATGTGATCTCGCCACTTCTTATCTTTAGGATAATAAGGAAAACCTTTTTCTTTCCAACTGTCGTGTACTTCTTGTAAATTCATATCAATAACCAGTTATATGTTGCTCTCATACTTAATACTAGATACATGAACTCCATCAATGCTCTAGGCCAATCTCTGTCTTTTAAACCAAAATACACCCACATAACACAGGCGATAACACTAAAAGTCCACCCTACCCATTGTGTAGCAATATTAGCATTTGATAGTATGGATACACTTATCATTGCTAAACCAAAACCTACCCAACGCCAACCGTTTATATGTTTAAATGATTTAATTTTCATTTATAATCTCCAATAGTTTACTTTCAAAGCTATCATAGATTTGATTCTTTGTCAATAGCGATTGTTTATATGTGTAATATATTTCTTTATATTTGTTTAAATAATTAGCACTCATTATCTTTTCATCTAATTCTTCGGCACTCTCTACCCTTTGCCAATCGTCTTTTACAAGTATGCCAGTTGAATCATAGTCTTTATAAACCATAGGTATGATACCACACGCTAATGCCTCGTGATATCTACTTGTAGTTGCCTTGTTATCTTTCCAATTAAAACATAATGTATATCTAGATTGATTTAGTATAGGCATTATATTTCTCATAGTGTCTGGTTTCATATCTCTTTTGACAGTAGAAAATCTACCTATAAATCTTGTATGATAGTTTCCCATACCCACTTGTAATTGTTTCAATATATCATGTCTATTGTCACCACTCTTGCCATTCTGATCGTTTCTTTTATCTGTTCCCCAATATGTAAATAGAAAAGGTCTTACATCATTTGATTTAATTTCGTCTTTTATGAAGTGATATTTTAGTTGATGTATGTTGCCAGGTATATCTGTTTCATCTAGTATAGATACCTTACGAATAGGTTTGTCTTTGAATGTGTAATTTCTATATAGATTTTCATCATCTCCTCTGTCTGATCTCAATATGATGATGTGTTTATCTTTTAAATCTACAAAATGTTCTTTGATTGCAGTATCAGATTTTTCTAAATTTTTAGGATCAATGTAAGTTGATTTGCCTTCTTTGTTTTTTATGTGATAATGAAACTCGTTCTCACTAGGTATTATAATGATATCACTATTAGGTATGTGTTCTGGATTTCTTCTATGTGCCTTATCATAGTTATAGTTGTAAACACCATAGTCAAATTCTTCATGTCTTGACTGAAATCTTTTTAATAGATAACAGAATGAATCTATGATATGATCTAGTGGTTTCTTATAGTTTACACCACTTCTTAATCTTGCAATTGTTATTTTCCTACGTTCCAAAACAAACTTCCTTTTTTAGCATACTCTCTCATTACTGGCCACGCCTTGGCGTCATAAGTAGGCACAGATGGAAAAGGTGGTTTGTCTTCTTCTTTGACTTCTTGTGTGAACTTATACTTTGATAGATATAACTTAGCACGACCTACACCTTCTTTCATTTTGTGACCAACTGACACTACATTAACATCTTTATTAGGAAATGCCATTTGCAATCCTCTTGTTAATGTGCCACTTGATCCTACTGACCAAATTTCACTTATATTAATATTATACACTATTTCAATGTCTTTTGCAAGCTCTCGTATATCTTCAAGTACTTTAGGGTGTTCTAACCCTAGTGGTAATAGTATTCTTTTTTTAGGATCCTGATTGGCATATTCTCTTGCTCTCGCCTTTGTGACTTGTAGCATGCCGTTTGGCACCCAACGAATGTCAGCACCATAGTCTAATGCCTGTTGTTGATATGGGTGTAGGTTCTGCATAGAGCGCTGGGCCATAAAAAATATTGCCTTCTTGCCATAAGCATTTGCCTGCAATGTCAATGATAGTTGAGCATATCCGTTTGCAGGACAACCGCCATATACAAATTCTTCAATGCCGTTTTCGATCTCATCTCTCATCATTCTATCAACGAATCTTCTCTTTGATCCGCCTTCTAATAGATCATCACGAACTACATGGAATCCTTCGTGTTCTTCTATAATTAGTTTAGGAAATTCGTATGGTGTCATTTGCCTGCTAGTTTGTTAGGTGGTTGATATTCCCAACGAGGTGGTCTGTCACCACAAGGAACTTGTCCTGGTTTATCTGAATTGTAATCTGGCATAGGGGCAGCACTTTTTTTACCTTCTTTTATTTCTTCTCTAGTATATCTTGGTTTTCTACTCTTGTCAAGGCTACCTACATTGATAGGATATCCTGCTTCTAGTTTTTGAACTTTACCGCCTTTTTCTAAAAACTTTTTCATCATTAGGTCACGATCTTCTTTTGATGTTTTAGGTTTCTGATCTGGATCGTAATCGTACATTATTCCTCTCCTTCTATTTTTAATTTATCATCTTTAGGTATCCAATCTTTTGGTGCCTCTTGCATTTCATCTTCTTTCATCTTACTCCATATATCATCAAAGAGTACATCAGGTTGTTCTAACATAACTTCTACTGCCGCTCTTAACTTCTCTTTATTGTATGATACCTTTCTTTGAAAGTCATAGTATGCCTTTAATTCTTTATATTGTTTCTTTGGTATCGGCATTATCGTATCGCACCACCTCTCGCATAATCTTTTAACATTTTCGCTCTCGTCTTTTGGGCACGTTCTAGTTTAAACTTACTTACTAGATCAGTAAATACATAACCGTTCATATGTTCGTTTTCATGTTGAAATACCCTCGCTGACATTCCGTGTAGTGTTTCTTCTATCTCTTTACCATGTTGATCTGTATATTTTACTGAACACCATTTAGGTCTATTGATAGTTAAGAATAGAAAAGGAAAAGATAGACAACCTTCTTTGAAATTTATTGTTTCTTTACTTACATCATTGATTAGAGGATTAAATACTGATCTTACTTTACCATCTTCTATCTCTGGATGACCACCCATGATAAACATACGATATGGCAAACCAACTTGATTAGCAGAAAGACCAAGACCACCATACTTAACCATTGTATCATACATTACTTTTGATAGATCAAGTCTGTCTTTAAAATCAAACTCTTTTAAAGTATCATCTATAAAAGGTGCTATTTGCATTAACAATCTAGGATCGTTAGGTTTTATTAGAGGCAATACTCTTTTTTCTTTTTTCTTTGCTTGTAATATTTTAGGGTCTATCTTTGCTGTAACCTCTTCTTTATCACCTTTAATTATAGGAAGTTTACCTTCTTGTATCTTCTCAAAATTCTTAGCGATTTCTTCTATCTTTTCTGGTGTTAGTTTCTCTGCCATTATGCCATCCTTGTAAAGTTTTTGTATTTCTCAAATTTTAATATACTAGGGAACTTATCTAATAAGGTATCACCTTTGTGTGAGATAACAAAAACATTTTCTTTTGCTAGTTTGTTTGTTAGTATTCTCATAAATTCATCTGTGCCTGAACTATCTAGTGAACTATCAAATATCTCATCTAGTATTAATAAATTTGTGTTCATAGAATTTTTAAGTTTAGCAATCTCTCGCCAAGTAAATAATATTGACAAGTCTATTCTCAACTTCTCACCCTCACTAAAAGAATGATAGTTAAACTCATCACGGTGTCTAGATTTAATTGTTTCTTTGAATTCCTCATTGAGAGTAAAATTAACAAAAAAATCCATGTCTGCTAAATTCTTATTGATAAACTGATTCATTATCGGCAAATATTGTTTGATGATCTTTGTCTTGATACCTGTATCTTGCATGAGATATCTAGCAGTATCTAGATATGTTTTTTCTTCTCTATACTTTTGTTTAACTACTTCGGCGTCACCAAATTGTTCTTGTAGTTGTGTGAGTTGACCAGTGGCAACACCTGTCGTAAACTTATCATCTGACAACTCATCTATTTCATTTTGTTTACTTGTAATATATTTTTTGATCTCTGATATAGATGTTTCATATCTATTAACTAATAATTCTTTTTCTCTTATCGTGACCATGGTCTTATTGATTATATCTAATCTATCTTCGGTAGATGTAATATCTTTTTCTATCTGACCTAATGCAATCTCTAACTCTTGTATCTTCTCTGCCTTTTTACTAATCATTGTAGATTTGTATGCCTCATCAATCGCTTGTTGACATACAGGACAATCGTTATGTGTCTGAAAGAAACCTAAATCTTTCTTGTGTTTGCTACAGGTGTTCTCTAGTTTTGCCTCTAGATTATGAAGTTGTCTATACTTATTATTTATTTTACTTTCATCTAGTATCTGTTTCTGTAACTCTGCCTTTTCGGTATTTACTTTATCTATATCTAATTGATAATTATCTATGTCTGTTTCTGCTTTTTGTATCTCTAGTTTTTTCTTATCGATGGATTGTTGATTATTACCACTCATATCTTCTATGTGTTTCTTTTGTGATTCAATCTTACCATCAATCAATTGACAATTAAAGTCTGCTTGTTTTATTAACTCATCTTGATTTTTTACCTTGTCTTTAAATATGAAATTCATTTTAGAAAATATCTCTATGTCTAATATTTCCTCTACGACCTGTCTTCTATACTCTGGTCTCAATTGCATAAAAGGTACGAATGAGGCATTACCTAGTATTACAACCTGTGTAAATGATCTAAAGTTTAATTTTAATATTGTCTGTTCTAGATGTTTTTGATAATCTCTTACGGCGGCGTCTTGATTTAACATCACATCATTACACCATATCTCAAATATATTAGGTTTGATACCTCTTATAATTTTATAATCATTCTGACCTATCGTGAACTCTACCTCTACGACACAATCTTTCTCGTTGATACTATTGACCATCTGATCTTTCTTGATGTTTCTAAATGCCCTCTGAAATAGACCAAAACATAAGGCGTCTAACATTGTTGATTTACCAGCGCCGTTCTCACCTACAACTAATGTCTTTGATGATCTATCTAATTGTATCTCTATGAACTGTTGACCTGTCGATAGAAAGTTTTTATATCTTACTCTTTTAAATACTATCACGTTTTATACCTGTATCTTGTGCCTCTATAAAGGTTTCTTTAATCATATTTTTTAATTTTTCTTTATCTAAATCAACTGGTAACTGATCTACATAATTATTTACTAATGACATTGTATCTTCCGTGCCCTCGACAACATCATCACTTACTAGATTGGCATTGAGGTCGGAGTAATCTTCTAATATTTTTAACTCGTGTACCGTTATCTTGTTATATAATTTATCAAGCAATCTATCAAACATCTCATTGTTCTTTTTAGATACTACAATTAACTTGACAAATTTATTATGATAAGGACTTATATCAAAGTCATCATAGTTTGTTTCGGTATCATTGTACATTAATTTTGCAAAGATTGTATTGGGATTAGGTATTGCCTCTATCTCTCTTGTTTCTGTATCAAATACATGAAAGTATTTCTGTTGACCATAGTCTGACCATGTCATTTCATATTGGGCGCCTAGATAAAATATCTGACCATCATCACTTTTAGAATGAAAGTGACCTGTGATTGTCTTCTCAAATCTCTTTACAATACTCTTATCATAACCATGTGTTTGTGTTATATTCTCGTGCATATAGAAACCATTTAGGTCTAGATGTGCCATACAAACATCTGCCTGTGCCGTATTCAACATATCGAAAGAATGTTGTTTATTCTCTGGATTAATCCAAGGTAACATTAATACTTTTAAACCATCAAAGTCAACTACTCTAGGTTCTTCGTATATCCAGGGTTCATTGATACCATCAGGTGCAGTACACAACTGTTGTAAAGCATTAACACTATTTGTATTTTTATAATAGATATCGTGATTGCCGATTAACATATGGGTATCTATTTTCATATCCCATAATCTTTGTAGAAATTTCTTTCTAAAGTTATCTGCCACTTTAAAATTGATAAACTTTCTTCTATCGACTACATCACCTAGATGTATTAGTGTTTTGATATTATGTTTTTCTAGATAAGGAAAAAATACTTCCTCATAGAACTTATGTAAGAAGTCATCAAAGATCATACTATCGTTTCTCACACCGAAGTGAGTATCATTCAACAACGCTATTTTCATTATCTATTTTTTCTTCTTTGCCTTTTTTGGTTCTGCTGGAGTACTTTCTTTTATATTTTTTTGTAAGAACTCTAACATCTGATTCTTATACTGAGCGTCATCACCTACTAGTGAATCCATCATCATCTCTGTGCCTGAATTAGCAATTAGTTTTGCCTTGACATCTTGTTGTTTCTTTTCTTTTTGTATCCTTCTGATAAATGCATAATATATAATTTGTGTGAAATATGCAAATGGATTATTAGATTTCTCTGGATTAAAGTTGCTCATGTATTGTAAACAGTTTTCTATACCATCTGATATCATATCATCACGATAAGTATAGTTTATAAAATTCGGCCTATAGGATAAGTGATTAGCAATCTTTAAAAAACACTCGCCTATATAGTTAGTGACTTCAGGTCGTCTTCTTTTCTTTTCTTCTGCCTTCTGGCATTTTAATCGATAGTCAACCATGGCCTGAAGAAACTTCTTATTATCAACGTAGTGTGGTTTCAGTTTAGCTTTTATTTTTTCCATAATTTTCTTTCTTGATTATAAAATAATTATAACATTTTTGTAGCTAAATGTAAAGCAAGTTGTATTAATAAATTTATTTTTGAAAACGCTTGACGACTTGGGTATCCCATGTTATACTGACTATGTAGTCGCTTGGGGAACCAGCTATAGGTAGTATCTAGTGTATAGTTTTCTTGCCAAATAATTCGATCAAATCATCCTCTGACCATTGTATTTGTTCTTTAGGTTCAACCGCTTTCATTCTATCCATCTGATCTGCCAACTTATATATTTTTTCCATCTCCTCGGCAGATAAGACTGGTTTGGCATTTTGTTTTGCCTTTTCTACTTTTCTTAAAATAACTTCATAATAATGTGATATGTGTTCGTCCGCTTGGGTGATTACTAATATCTTATCTCTAGGGATTATAAATGTCTTATCATCTGTAAATGGCAACCAGGGTGCTAGAGTAGAATCATCTTTCATGCCGAAATCTGTTTCTCTCTTTACTGTATTTAATTCTAATGCGTTTGTGATTCGTAAGAAATCTTTATCAACAACGATACTACCCATGATAGTAGTTCCGTCAGTTAGTCTTACCATACGATAATCTTTTTCCATTTTAATCCTTTAGGTTAATATTATGTATCTCGTAATCAAACTCTTCCTCGTTGTAAATATTTATCCTTTCCTGGAAGTGTTTAAGGGTAAAATTCTCTTTAGATTTATATTGCATATCATCTGCTATATCATATAGGGTGGCATTGACTTTATTGTCGCCTAATCTCAATCCCCTACCGATTGATTGTAGATTTCTTATTCTAGATTTAGAAGGACTAGCAAAAATAATGTTATGCAAGTTCCGTATATTAATGCCTGTGGAGAAAGTCCCATAACTTGCAACGATAATGGCATCATTGCTTTTTTCTGTGATTGATCTGACTTGTTCTCTTTGTTCGGCGTCAACTCCTCCGAAGACGAAGAAGACATCTCTGTTTTCTGCTTTGTTTCGTATAAGTTCATGTAATCCCTTTCCATGTTTTTCTACTAGTTGAAATAATATTAAAGTGTTACCTTTTATTTTAAGTGCTAAATTTTTTATAAAATTGTTTCTAGCATTACTTGACACTAGATAATCTATCTCATCTTGATATTTACCACTCGCAATCATCTTACAGTTTGCCTCACTATGTTTTAATATTAAACATCTCACAGCCAAATTACTTAACTGTTTCTTATCCATAAGTTTTTTAGTAGATGTCACTTTATTTACGGCGCCAAACAATCCCTCTAACACTAACTTATGTGTATGGGTGCCGTCTAGTGTACCTGTAAGACCTATACGATATTTGCAGTCAACTAGTTTAGTCATTATCTCTGTTAATGATTTAGATTTAAATAGATGTGCCTCATCGCCAAACACACAACCAAACTGTTTAAAATATTCTTTTGGCAACTTGTATAGACTCTGCCATGTAGATATCAATACTTTCTTATCTGTCTGATTAGAATATCCACTATATAATCTATGACAATATTTCTTTACATTCCAACCGTAATCGCTAAAGTCTTTGTACATTTGTTCTACTAGAGATGTGGTCGGTACTATCAATAATGTTCTATTATTAGTTTCATTCTTAATTAGGTGCGAATAATAACGAATTAACGAATATATGATGAATGACTTACCAGACGCCGTAGGACTCACCAGGAGGGCCCTATTGCGTTTTAAACTATGAAATATTGCGTCTATCTGATAATCTCTCGCCTCAAACTTTTGGCCTAGACTATTAGAAAATTTAGTGACAACTTCTTTATCAACCTTGTTATCTATATCTACATCTTTGCCTGTCACTATATTGTATCCTCGTTCTTCGGCAAATGCTTTAATGTATGGATATAGGCCAAAGTATATCTCTTTTGTCTTTTGTGAGAACAATCTTATCTTGCCATCCCACATACGATTACGAAATGCTGGCATGAATTTATATCCTGGCACATAGAAAGTAAAAAATTCAGATATCTCTCTTTGAGCATCTGGCTCACATTCTATCGTAATGTAAACCTCGTTTTTCTTTTCTATGATTAGAAGATTAGTATTTTGCCGATTGAAATTCGTGTTGTTCACCTACTTGCCCTTTTATTTGTATATTAAAAGAAATACTTATACGATCTCTTTTAGACTTGTTTATGGGGACCCAATGAACTAACCATGAAGGAAATATTATTAGTCTGTTTTGTTTTGAATTATAGGATAGTAAGTTTGAATTTTCGTTAGTCTTTGTTTTCTTTCTTGGTACTAGTACATCTGCCGCTGGTCTTGGGTCTGAAAAAATTATACCAGTTTCAGCATCGGAGTTTAAATAATAAACGCCACTTAAAAAATTGTTAGAGTGTGTATGGGATTGATGTGCCTCGCCAGGTCTTAACACATTACCCCACATACCAGTTATCTCAATGTCCTTTACATCATAATTTAATTTATCAAATATATCGAAGGCAGATTTACCTATGTCTTGTGCAAACCATGAGAAAGGTTGTGACTTATCTAGATCAGGACCTGTCTGCCAATTGTTATTATGTTTTCTTTTCTCATATAATATTCTCATCTCCTCTTGCATAACATTTACTCTTTGAGGTGCTAAAAAATTATCTTTTACAAATATGTGTGTAGGAAATACCTTTTGATGATCCACTATATTGCACCACTAGTAAACTTTTTCCATTCGATAGCATTTTTAATTAAGAATGTTCTATTGTTTACACTTCTTAATACCTGCTCAAGATATTTTACTATTTGATTTAGATATGCAACCTTTTGATCTGCCTTTTGTAAATCAGGATCAGAATCCATATAGATATGTACATCTGCTTTTAAAACTTTTATATCAAAAGGTTTCTCTTTATACACACTAGGGTCTGCCTTACCTGTATAGTATTCCCACTTATCTCTTATCATACTTTTATGATCGTATTCTGACTTTTTTAATAATAAAGAAAACTTATTAAAGTGTATTAAATATTTGTTATGTAATAAAGGTATGTTTACTGATTCAGTATCTAATTCAGTATCATCTAATTTAAAGTCTTTGTTGACTGATTGTTGTAATTCTTCTAATGTCATATCAATATTATATCACCTTTTCCGCTAATTGTAAAGCCTTTGAGCCATTTCTTTTTGAGTAATGTATTTTAGATTAGCACAATTTGACCATTCTTTTATTGGCATATCCGTTTTTGCTTCGGCACCTTTATTTACCTTATAGAATTGTACGTTAGGAAACTTATCAAATGTATTCTTGTGTTGTAGTATCCAGTTAAATGTTTCATCTGGATTGTTAGGTCTGGCTGCCAATGCGTCTTTATCGGCATAACTATCTGTACCAGCATATATGTTATTGACCTTATCTGTATCAGAATATAGATCATGTCCCACTATGTAAACTTCTTTGGCACTTAACTCACAGGCAAGATGTACAGATCGACTACCTGTGGCGTAAGCAAAACCATCTACATCTGGTTCAATATCTATTATCTCGTCTGTCTTTGAAACTCCTGTAATATAAGTTATACCTAGATTGTGCCCTTTTGTAAGTGTGAACACACCATCGGCACCATGATAAACAACCTCATCACTATCATTCCAAACTATATCAGTTTTATCTGCCATAGTTTTCATCATTTCTTTTGCAACAAACACTGGCACAGGTGTCCAATATCCTAGATACACTTTCATATTTTTAAGATATGCCTTACGATATATCTCATGTGCCATTCTCGAATCTAATGCTACTAATATATCTGGTGTGAAATCTCGATAGATTGCATTACAACCTATTACAGTTGCATAGTCTTTCATCTTTGCTAAATCTAGACCTTGTCTTGATTGCCCATTACCTAGGCAGACGGCCGTATCTATCCATGTTAAAGTCTTCATCAAAAATCATCCTATATTGTTTTGTATTATGAAGTAGATATCTGTACAATATCATAATACATATAATTAAAACTAGCGCTCACTTGTAGATAATCGACATCACTTGCCTTGATATCATAAGATAACGAACCTAGAGATATGGGATAAACATTTTGAAATCTTATCTCTGTCTTGGCGATGTTCTTACTATTTAAAACTGTAAGTGTAGCGTCTGAATATATTCCACCCTCATCAAGTGGTTGTTTAATAGATGTTCCTGTTGCAGCCGTACTTGCAGTTGTGCCAGGAAATCTATCAGCACTTGTACCTTGTAATGTTTTAAATTGATCGTGACTCTGTGGAAATCCTAAACCTAAAATCCAGTCATGTAATTCTTTATAGTTGTTTAGATTCTCATCAACTAGAAAAGATATGTCTAAAGATTGATAGTTTACTTTGTCGCCAGCACCAGCAATATCTTTTAGAGGTGTATCTTGTGTTGTTGAACCTAAAGATATGCCAGGTATGTTTGCCGTCTGTACAAAGAATTCTACCTTTGGCAGTTTAGTCATCTTGAATCTAAACTGTATTGGACTTGCATAGTCAAATTTAGTAGGTTGTCTGTCGATTATATTTGTATCTGTCATACTACTATTTATAATGTTTTTTAGAACAAAAAAAAGGGCGCCGAAGCGCCCTTTTTCGTAATCGGTATCAACCAATATTACATAATGTTAGAAACTTTAACACGTCTGTAATAAACGTTTTGGTCACCAGCTGCAGGAGACGTTATGTCAATTGCACCAGTACCATTAGTTGTTGCGAAAGGATTAGCAACCATACCATATCTAGTTTTGAAACCGATTTTTGGTTGGAAACTATCTTGACCAACGGCTCTTACCATTTGTA
>Ga0181393_1000523_pt1 | contig 14339 bp, 22 predicted proteins | sample 16SPOviralmetaG_FD_130122 | JGI IMG/M metagenome (GOLD analysis project Ga0181393, IMG submission 130122) | Marine viral communities from the oligotrophic San Pedro Time Series (SPOT) site, San Pedro Channel, CA, USA - 16 SPOT_SRF_2010-10-21 | ecosystem: Environmental > Aquatic > Marine > Strait...
GAAGTAGCACAAACAGCATTGGCTGGAATATTTACAGGAGAAACTGAATCATTGAAGAAACTCGGTATAATGACCACTGAGGCAACTTTAAAAAATAATGAATACTTTTTATCTCTTGGTAAAAGCTTTAGTGAATTAACTCAACTTGAAAAGATACAAATAAGATACGCCGAGGTATTAAGACAATCAACTAATGCTGTTGGTGATTTTGAAAGAACAAGTGAGGGTTTTGCAAATCAAATGAGAATGCTTCAAGAAAGCATGAAAGAAACAGGTGAGGAGATAGGTCAAAAATTAATTCCATTTGCTCAAAAATTAATTGATACATTTAATAAATTATTAACAAGATTAAACAATTTAACAGATGCTCAAAAAGATAATCTTATTCAGTTTAGTTTATTAGCTGCAGCTCTTGGACCAATTTTATCACTTCTCGGTAATTTAGTAATTGTATTTGGTAAACTTATTCCTTTATTGGGTATGCTTTTTAAAGGTTTTATGGCTCTAAATCCAGTTGTAAGAGTAATGACATTGATTGCTGGTGGCTTAGCTGTATTAGAAAAAATATTTGAAAAAGATAATAAAATTGCTGATGGTTTTAAAGATGCAGCCAAGCAAGTTAAATTTTTTGGAGCTGAAATTGATAAAACTGGAGTTAAAATAAATTATTTTAATAAAGTAGCTCAAGATCCTAATTTTAGATTTTTCTTGCATGCAGGGAAACAAAAAACAAAACCGAAACCAGTTGATCCTTTTAGAACTGGTACTATTGCACCATTACCATCAATAGGAATGCAAGAGGGTGCTTTTGGAGATTTTGGATTTGGAACAACTGATGGATTACCAATGAGTCCTATTGAAGACCAATTCAAAGGAATAGTTCAATTTCAAACTGAATTAACAGAAAAACAAAAACTTGCTAATGCTCAATTTGCTTTATTTGGAGATGTTGTTAGGGATTCAATGACATCAGCATTAGATGGGACTGAAAGCTTTGCAGATGCTTTTATTAGGTCCTTGCAAGGTATTATCAAGAGATTATTAATTCAATTAGCTGTAATGACTGCAATTAGAATACTTATGGGAGATAGTGTTAGTCAAGCCTTAAGTGTTGCTAAGGGAGGATTAATGAAAAATTTAGATATCGGGAGTTATGCAAATGGAGGAATTATTAGCGGACCAACTTTGGGATTAATGGGAGAGTATGCTGGAGCAAATAGTAATCCAGAGGTTGTAGCTCCATTATCAAAACTTAAATCAATGATTGGTGGCGGCTCTCAACAAGTTGAAGTAGTAGGAAGAATAAGTGGAACAGATATATTTTTAAGTAATGCAAGAACATCTGGAAACAGATTAAGAAGCGTATAATGGCTGGAATAAGATTTCAAACAACAGTATTTAGTTATAATTCATGGAGTTACTTTATTCAAATATGGGATAGAAATTATACTGGCTCAACAATAACTGAGATAACATTAGGGCAAGGCGGACCGCAAATCAATTGGGATTCTGATAATGATGATAGATTCTCAACTATAATGAGTTCATCATGTGAGATTCCTATAATGGTTGAGGGAACATTACTTGAGAACTGGTTAAAGAATGTAAGGGATTCTTATGAGGAGAAAGATGTTTATGTTCATATTTATAGAAATACTCAAGCTACCGCATCAAGTTTAATATGGAGTGGATTCTTATTAATGGATTTAAATTCAACTGTTGATGAGTTCTTTCCTTATGAGTTTAAATTAACCTTTACTGATGGATTATCATTATTAAAAGAAGTTGATTTTGTTAAAGATGGATCAGTAAAACCCTATGAAAAAACTGATGTTTTTACAGGACCAACAAGTTATAGTTTCTGGATGAAAACTGTTCTTGGTAAAGTAGGGGCGGCTCTAACTACTGAGGGAGCAATAACTGATTGGGAATGGCGAACAAGTATAAACTGGTATAATACTGGGCATGGAACATCAGCTCCATCTACATTGACTTTTGATCCATTTGCTAATACAGAAGTTCAGGTTTCAATGTTTAGAGAGGAAGAGAGTGATGGTATATTTCAGCCATATAATTGTTATGATGTACTTAATGAACTCTTAAAACATTGGGGGGCAAGGATAGTTTATTGGAGGCATAAGTTTTGGATTATACAAATACCAGAATATAATACAGCTGAAACTGGAACATTAGCAAATCCTGATAATATAAATACAAGAAAATACTTTCATTCAAGCAATAGCGTAAGTGATGCTTTTGATAATCTTAATGATTACTGGACTCCTTATCAAGTGTTTTTGCAAGCATCTGGAGTTATTGGACCAAGTAAAATAGTAGGAACAAAATATGATTTTAAAGCACCGATTAAAGAAGTTATTGCTAAGTATATAACTGGAAGCGGTGAGAACTATTTTGGAGGATTTCCAACATCAGAGAACACAATTGTAACACAAAAAGAAATATTTAATCTTGCGGATGCTACTAATATTTATTTAGATATTCCATTAATATTTACACAAAATAGAGCTAATGTAAATAGCGGATTGACTGGAGGGCAATTCTCATCATTCTCAGCTGATATAAGATATGTATTAAATGCTAATAATTTAGCTCATGGTGGCTCAACAAGTAAATTTTTATATTACGATCCTCAATTAAATAGTTATTCTTGGGTTGATACTACACCACCATCTTCCGTTAATAATAGACCAAGATGGTATGCAAGTAATTTAACTTTTCAATCTGGCTCAACGGGAGTTATGACTCAACAGCTTGGTGGACCAGATAATGGGGCTGCTATATTAATACCATCTCATGTTGATTTTACTGGGCTTTTTGACATTACTATTCAAATATTTAATTTTGTTAATGGTCAAGCATCTAATAAGTATGCATTCATTGATAATGATACTGGAGCTAATTGGGCTGATCCAAGAGATATTGGATTGACTTGGGAAAATGCTGCAAGTGTTTCTGGAACTACATTAAGCTCATCAAGTTTCATGGCTGGACCAATAAGAATCAGAACTTATTTTCAGCCAAATGGAAACCCATTTGCTGGTCAATTATTAGGACTTAGTACAAATAATCAAATAGCGGCAACAGCTCAAAACATAGTTCAAAATAGTGGTAATACTAATAACTCAAGTATTAGAAACTTTGATGAGTTGCTATGGGGAGATTCACCAGCATCTGTTAGTAGAGGATCAATTCAAGTTGTTGATACAAGCGGAACAAGAACGACTACTTTAACAAGTGGTCAATGGGGAGTTGGCGTTACAAATGGAACACAAACTTTTTCAAAGTTATTACTTGATAGATTTTTAGAGGGACAATTAACATCAATCAGAGTTGCTAATTTTAGATTAGTAATTCCAACTGATGCAAAGGATAAAGATGATGGAACAGCTGTTAGACCTCAATACATCAATCCTGTTGGACTTTTAGTTGAGAATAGACCTCAAGAACCACCAATGTCTTATGTAATGCAGAGAGGAACATTTCATGTGTTAATGGATGAGTGGGATTTTCAAGGCTTTGAAATACAAAGTGAAAGTACATCAGCTTCAAGTGTAACAGTTACAGATTCAAGGGGCGGTGCAATTGATATACCAGTAAGTACAGCTCCACCATCATTCTTACAAAGGCCAACAAGCTCATCAATAAACTCAGCGGCAAGTAATAATATAATAACAACTTTAACAACTGCGGTTAGTGGGCTTGGAAGTGATTTAGTTGCTAATGGTAATTATGATGAGTTAGGTAATAACATATATGATGATGGTATTACACAGGGAACAAATGGTGGTACTGTAACTGATAATAGTGATGGAACTTTTACAGTTACTGGAACTGGAAGTCCAAATACAGCGGTTGGCGTTAGAGATGTAAATGCAAATTATTTAACAGCTGATAAGATGTATAAATGGTCAGTCACTGGTACTAATGTTACTTTAGCTGTATATAATGCAAGTTTTTCTCTTGTAACAAGTGGAACAAGTCCATTATATTTTGTTGCGGGATCTGGAAGTGGTGCAAATAGATTATATATATCCCCGAGTGATGGTAGTAGTGCTACTTATTCTGATATTAAAATTCAACAAGTTGATCCAGATGATGATTGGACTAAGGGAACTGGATGGAGTATTCAAGATGACCAAGCTCAATTTAGTGGAAGTGCTGATGCAGCATTAGAACAAGAATCAGTTTTTACATCTGAGAGTAAATACAAAGTAAGTATTGATGTTGCAGAGTTAAGTGGTGGAGAGTTACAAGTTAAAGATGATTCATCAGTTCATCAAACAATTACATCAGCGGGAGGTTATGAATTTACATTAACAGCAACTGGTACAAGTTTACAATTAAATATTGTTACTGGCTCGGTTGAAAGAACTGTAAAGATAAATAGTATTACAGTTCAAGAGGTTAGTTCAACAACATCTCTTGCAATAAATAGTATTGGTGAGGCAATCTTTACAACTGGAAATAAATTTAGTTTATTAAATATAAATAATAATACAACTTATGATTTAACAATAAATGCTAATCAATCAGCTAATGATACAACATTAACAATAACAGCTTTTGAATTTGAGGCAATTGTTCCAGTTGGTAGTATTGTAACATTTAATAAAAAGAATCTGATTAAAGAATACCAAGATGATACTCTTCAAGAGGTTACAGATAGAGGCAATACAACTACTAATTCAATAATGATTGGAAGCTCTTCAGCTCCCTCTTATGCTTTAGATGTTACTGGTAAAATTCAAACAAGTGATAGATTATTAAGCAATCAATTACAAGCCAGAACATCATTTGGGATGGTATTTAAAAATTCAGCTGGGAGTGATTTAATGTTTATGAGTAATTCTGGCAATTTAGGTATATCAAACTCAAGCCCCTCAGAAAAGCTTCATGTTACTGGTGATGCTTTAGTTAGTGGAGATGTAATGGCTGATACTTATAAACCAGCTTCATCAAGTGAGCCAATTAAATTTAAAAACTCATCATCTACTGAGCTTGCAAGAATAACTGATGCAGGACGCGTAGGCATAGGCTTAACAAATCCCTCAAGTCTGTTACACTTAAAACAAGATAGTGCGGTAACAGGAACAAATGCAGGTTTAACAATTGAAAATGATGGTAATGGAGATGCTGTTGCTCAGTTTTTTTTAACTGGATCAAGGCGTTTTGTAGTTGGAATAGATAATAGTGATGGTAATAAATTTAAAATAGCTCGTTCAGCTAATTTAGATACAGATGCTATAATGACTTTAGATGGTAGTTCTAATGTAGGCATAGGAACTTCAAGTCCGATTTCAAAAATGGAACTGCAATCAAGTGGAGCTAATGGTTTAGTTTTGGGAGTAGATAGTGGAAATTCAAGTTTATCAAGTAGGTTATTTTTAACAAATGGAACATCTGGTCAAGGTATTACTTTGATAAACAATGCTGGAGTTTTTCAGTTTTTAACTGGTTCAACTCCAAATTCAACATCAGGCTCTGAAAAAATGAGATTAACATCTGATGGCAAATTAGGAATAGCCTTGACAAATCCCGAAAGTAAGCTGGATGTCAATGGAACTTGCACAAGTGAACTATTACAATTAAAGAGGCAAGAATCAGCTCCATCTGATCCGGCGGAAGATAGATCAGTAATTTATATGGATAGTAGTGGAGATATAAAAGTAAAAATAAATGTAGGGGGTACTGTTGTAACAAGAACCTTAGCAACTTTTGGATAACTAAAAATAAATAAAAATGGAATTTAAATGGAATATTAGTCAAATGGACTGTAAAATAAAAGAAACAATAGATGGTCAAGAATTACAAAATGTAGTAAATGTAGTTCATTGGAGATATGATGCAATATTAGATGACTATGAAACTGAAGTATATGGAGCTTTAGAATTAAATGGTGCAAATCCAAATGATTTTATATTGTATGAAAACTTAACTGAGAATGATGTTATTACTTGGCTTGAAGCTGAGCTTGATGTAGATGAGCTTCAAACTAATTTAATTAATAAAATGAATTTAATAATAAATCCAGTAGAGGAAACTCTACCATTACCGTGGAATAATGAAGAATGAATTAAAAGACACTTTAGAACTTTGGGGTGTTAATATGTCAGCAATTGGAATAAGCTTAACTCAGATTGATGCTGTGTTGAGTACATCTATTTTAATTGCTTCTCTTATTTACTCAATCCAAAAGATTATAAAGATTAATAAATGAGAAAGAAAATAACTACTTTTTTTGCAAATCCAAAAAGGAAGAGAAAGGGAGTGCATTCAAAAAATGCATCAAGAGGCCAAACTGGTTACAAGAAAAAATACAAAGGGCAAGGAAGGTGAAATATTTTAAAAGAAAAGAATTTCAATGCAAATGCTGTGGCTTAGATAATATGCAGAAAGATACATTGCTTATGTTAGATAAAGCAAGGGGAATAAGTGGAATTGCTTTTCAGATAACAAGTGGAACGAGGTGTGATGAGTGCAATCTGAAAGCGGGTGGGAAAACTGATTCAGCTCATTTGACTGGTCATGCAGCTGATATAAAATGTGAAGATAGTCGCAGCCGAGCATTGATTATTGGTGGACTTGTTGAAGCGGGATTTACAAGAATTGGGATTCATCCCAAATTTATTCATACTGATAATTCACCAAACAAGGTTGAGGCGGTTATCTGGCTTTATTAATACATATATGAGTTTTATAAGTAAATTATTTACATCCAACGCAAAGGATTTAGTTGGTGAGATGGGTAATGTTGTTGATGATTTGACAACTACTGAAGAGGAAAAATTAGAGGCAAAAAGAAAGATTAAAGAAATAACTTCAAATTTTGAAACTGAATTGCAGAAAGAAGTATCTAAGAGATGGGAGCAAGATATGAATAGTGATTCTTGGCTATCTAAAAACATAAGACCTCTAACTTTAATATTCTTAGTGTTATGTACTATTATTTTAATATTTATTGATTCTGGAAAGATTAATTTTAAAGTTCAAGATCATTGGATTGATTTACTACAAATTATATTAATAACTATAATTGGAGCTTATTTTGGTGGGAGGTCTTATGAAAAGATTAAAAGATTAAAATGAGTAGAAATATTGAATATCTACATGATATTAAAACTCTTTGGGATGAGGGCTTAGGATATGCAGAAATTTCAAGACAAATAATCGAAAAATATAATCTTAATTTTTCTGTTGATTATTTTAGAAAAGAAGTTAGTAGGATTATAAGATATGAATTAGCTGATAAAGATATAATTGAAACTAATGTCAGACTTGCAAAACAAAAGCAAAGACATCAGGATTTAAATAGAATCTATAATAAATCATTTAGAGAGCATGCAAGAGTAGAAAATGCGGTTGAGGAATATAATCTACAACTTGTTAAATTACTCAAAGAGAATCAATTTAAAACAGTAACTAAAGATATTAAAATAGATACTAAGGGAGCTATGATTGTTCATGTAGCTGATACTCATTTTAATGAATTAGTTGATTTAGATTGTAATAAATATGATTTTGAGGTTGCATCAAAAAGGCTTCAAAAGTTTGCTCACCATGTAAAAAGATATGCTGAGTTTTATAAGGTTGATAATATCTTAATTTCAATAACTGGTGATTTAATGAATAGTGATAGAAGATTAGATGAGAAGCTTGCAATGAGTTCTAATAGAGCAAAAGCCACATTTCTTGGAGTTCATTTATTAAAACATTTTATAGTTGATATTGGAAGAAATAAGAACATAAGCGTTGCTTGTGTTACTGGTAATGAATCCAGAGTAGCTCAAGAACTTGGATGGGTTGATATTGTTGCAAGTGATAACTATGATTTTACTATTTTTGAAATGTTAAAATTACTATTGCCAGATGTTGAATTTATAAGCGGTAATCCAAATGAATTAGTTATTAAAGTAGCTGGTCAAAATGTCTTAATGATGCATGGTCATCAGCTTGGGAAAATGGATTCAACAAGGATTGCAAAAGTAATAAGTAAATTTAGTAGAAAAAACATTGATATTAATTTTTTGATTTGTGGTCATTTACACGAAGCTTGTATTACTGATTTCTGGGCAAGATCAAGCTCATTAGTTGGTGCTAATGCTTATAGCGAAAATGCTTTGAATCTAAGCTCAAGAGCTTCTCAAAATATATATATCTTAACAGAGGATGGGAGGCATGATATTAGAATAGATTTACAAGATTCTGATTTTGAGGGCTATGATATAAGCTTAGAGCTTGCATCTTATAATGCTAAGAGTGTATCAAAAACAAGGCAAAAACAAACAATATTTGAAATAATTATTTAAATTTGCACTTTCATAATACTTGATTAGACAAAGGGGGGTATCCTTTTATTTTTAAAACTTACGTTCTTTAAGCTCCCCTTTTCACTTTCTATTGTTAATAACTTTAATATACTTATAAACAAAATTGTTTAAATCTATTTATATATTTGGTCAAAATTAAATATTATGAATTTAGAATTAAAAACATTTCACAAAATAACAAACGCAGAAACTGGCAAGATAGTTGCAGATAGATTAACTAATAAAGAATTAGATACATTTTTTAGATGTCCTTCTAATTTTAATAATAACTCTAAGAAATACAAAGTAGATACTTATTACAGAAATAGATTCTGGAAGTTTATTGATAAAATTCAATATCAATTTGTAATGTGTACTTTGGTTTTTCTTTTAGCTTATTTAATGTATAACTTAATAAATGAATTAATATGAAAGCAAAAGTAAAAAGCATCAAAGGAGATGGTAAATTTAAAGAATTGTTCAAATATGAGATTGAACTTGATAATGGTGAATTTGGTAAAATATATAAAAAGAATGATGATTCTGGATTATATGAAGGCCAAGAGATAGAATATGAAATAAATGATAAAGGAACTCTTAAAGTGTTTACTGAATTTGAAAAGAAATATAAATCAAGAGGGGGTCAGCTTATAAAATACCCAAGCACAAAAGATGAATTAATAATAAGACAATCTTCTTTAAAATGTGCTATTGATTTTGTAATAGCAAATGGAGGTGATACAAATGAGGTTATAAAATTAGCTGAAAAGTTTACTCAATATGTATTACAAGAAGATTATAAACAAACTAACGTAACACCAAAAACTGATGATTTACCATTCTGATTATATAGAAGAAATAAAAACAAAAGCTGTTAATATATTATCTGATTTATTTAAAGTTGATAAAAAGGAAGTTTTAAACATGAAATCAAGGCAAAGGCGTATTGTCTGTGCTAAAAGATTTTTGATTTTTTTTCTTTATAGATACGTTAAAGTTAGTCATACAAACATGAGATTATATATTAATGATTTACATCATTCAACATCAATACATCATGTAAACAAATTAGAAAGTTTGTTAGAATTTGATAAAGAAACTAAAAATTTATTTGATGAATTTATTTTTAGAATGAATAATACTATTGATTTAAAAAATAATAAAAAAAACGATATTATCTATTTAAATAATGAGCTTAATGATTTAAAAATTAAATGCAATCAACTGCAACATAGGTTAAAAAAAATATTACAATAACATGTTAAAAAACTTTGAGAACATAACATTTGAATTAACAGATCAAGAAAAGAAAATTCTTCCTAAAATAATAAAAGGATTGAATACTAAAAAAGGCAGAGAGAACGCAATAACTGGAGATAAAATTTGTAAAGCAATGGATATCTCACCACCAAGATTAAGAAAGATAATCAGTTATATTAGAGTAAATAACTTAATATTTGGGCTTTGTAGTGCTAACAATGGATATTATATAGCTGAAAACCTAAAAGAGCTTGAAGAGTGTATAATAAGCTTAAAACAAAGAATACATACCCAAGTAAATGTTTTAAACTCATTAGAGCAACAAACTATGATGTTTGGTGGGACTGGTCAAACTACTTTATTTGAATAATGGAAGTAATGAGAGTAATTAAAAATTGTGTAAGTTGTAAAAAAGATAATGTAAAATTATATCAAACCTTTGGTAAATTAAAATGTAAAAAATGTATTGAAAAAGAAAAAACAGGTAAAATAGGTAATAGTGGTATGATTTATAAAAAAAATGTATCAATTCAATCTGACATGTTTTTTTCAGATTTATCTTTAAAATTAGTTAAGAAATCAAATTATTTATTTGTTAAATGGTACATCGAACATTACCCAAAAAGTAAAGGGATAGTTGGAAGGCAGTTAAATTATCTAATTTTCTACAATAATTTACCCATTGGAATTATAAGTGGTGCATCACCTCCATTAAATTATAAAAAATTCAGGAATTTTTTTGATATAGATAATGATTTACAAATATTAAACAATAACGTGTTTAGAATTGTAAAAAAACCTAATGATAAAAATATAGGAACAAAAATTTTGAAATTATATAGAAATAAAATAAAAGAAGATTATAAAAATAAGTATTCTGATAATTTATTAGGGCTTGTAACATTTGTTGAACCTCCAAGAACTGGTTCAATTTATAAAGCTGATAATTGGAATTATTTAGGATTAACTAAAGGTATTGAAGTAAGAAGAAAAGGTGATGATTGGTTTCAAAAAAAATATATGAAAGGTACAAAAAAACATATATATTGTTATAAATATAAATAAGATGGAAGTAATAAGAGTAATTAAAAGCAAAGATTATACAACTGTCTGTAATCGTATATATAAAAATAAAAACCTATCATTAAAAGCTAAGGGATTACTAAGCTTGATCCTTTCACTTTCTACTCATTGGCAATTAAGCGTTGCTGGACTTTCTAAAATATGTAAAGAGGGTAAAAGCTCCATTGCTTCAACTATTAATGAATTAATATCTAATGGTTATATTGAAAGAAAAATGTTAAGAGATGGTAATAGAATAGCTGGCTATCAATATACTGTTTTTGAGAATCCTCATTTTGTGTATCCAGAAAACCAAGATACTGAAAACCAGCAACAATATAATACTATAAATAATAAAGTAAAAAATAATAAAGTATCAATAGAGAACTCTCCAAGATTTAAAAAACCAGAAATAAGTGAAATTAGAGAATATTGCACAGAAAGAAATAATAATATAAATGCAGAAACTTTTTTTAATTACTATGAATCAAAAGGCTGGATGATTGGGAAAAACAAGATGAAAGACTGGAAAGCATCAATTAGAACTTGGGAGCAAAGAACTCAGAAAAAAGATGGAATAAGCCAAATTCATAAACATATTTCAACAAATTTAAAAGCAAAAGAATTACTAAAAAAAGCCAGAAAATGATTAAAAATATTACATTAAATGAATTAGAAGAAAAATGTATTGATCTATTAAGTGAAACTTATATAGCCTTGGGACAGCATAATCACGAACCAGAAACAACTATGTTACTTGCAAAAAAGCTTGCTAAAGATTTAAAAAGAAGATATTCAAGATTATCTTGGGAATGTATTGAGATGGCTTTTGATAATGGTATAAATAAGCATGATGGCTTTGTAAATGCTCATACATGGGGAAGATGGTTAAATGAAATGAAACAAATAGTAAATATGGCTTTATTTAATATGAGAGATGAAAACTATCACATGATAACTCCTGAATTAAAAGAAATCATTATGAACAAACAATTGTTAATAGAAAATAAACATCTATTTACAAACAACAGTAAAATACTTAAATTTATAGGATGAGTGAAACAAGTGCAATAATTATTGGTTTAGTCTTTTTTTTTGGATTAATAACTTTCTTTTTAAATATATTTGATAATGATAGAGATTGGTAAAATATTTATTACAATATGCTTAACACCATTAGTTTTGATATTGGCTTTTAGTTTAATTATATATATGATACATGAAGCAATTTGGGAGGGTTGAGAATGGTAAACTAAAGCTAAAAGATAAAATTAGATTTAATAATGATTTATCTAAGTTTGAGGGTAAAGATATTGTAATTAAGATTAGAGAGGTTGAGGTTGGTAGAAGCATTGAACAGAATGCTCTTTATTGGAAGTGGGTTGATATTATGGCAAATGAGTTTGGTTATGAGAAACAACAAATGAGTATGTTAATTAAATATAAATTTCTACAAAGAGAAACAGTTAATGAATATGGATCAGTTACTATTGATTTAAAAAGCACCGCAACATTAACAAAAGAAGAATTCACTAAATTTATGAATGATGTATTATTTTGGGCTAATGATACTTTTAATATTAATTTACCAAGTAATGATTAATATCACTAATGAGGATAATATGGATTTAATGTCAAGATATGAAGATAATCATTTTGACTTAGCAATAGTTGATCCTCCTTATGGGATTGATGGTAAATTTAAAGGTGGAAAAAGTGGAAAAATGAATTTTAACGAAGTTGTAGATAAAGGATGGGATATTTCACCTCCTAAAAAAAAATATTTTAAAGAACTAAAAAGAGTTAGTAAAAACCAAATTGTTTGGGGTGGTAATTACTTTATTGACAATTTACAAAGTAGTAGGTGTTATATTGTTTGGGATAAAAAGGTTGGTGAGAGTTTTAGTTTAGCTATGGCAGAATTAGCATGGACTTCATTTGATAAATTGGCTAAAATTTTTAGAATGTCTGTACCCAAAATTGGAGGTAAAATACACCCAACACAAAAACCTGTTAAACTGTACGAATGGTTATTAATAAATTATGCAAAAGAAGGAGATAAGATATTGGATACTCACTTAGGAAGTGGTAGTATTGCAATAGCTTGTCATAACTTAGGTTTTGATTTAACAGCATGTGAACTTGACAAAGAATATTATGAATCTGCAATGAAAAGAATAAAACAACATCAGGCACAATTAAGAATAATATGAGTGAAGATGATTTGCAAACAATGATAGTTAATTATATAAAATTACAATACCCAACAGCAAGATTCTGTGCATCTCTTGGAGGAATAAGAACTGGCATAAAACAAGCTAAGAAAGCTAAGAGAACTGGCTATTCAAAAGGATTTCCAGATTTACAGATTTGTGAACCCAGAAAAGATTATCATGGCTTATTTTTAGAAATAAAAACAAATAAAGGATATGCTACAATTTATCAAAAGAATTGGATTGAGGCATTAAATGAGAGAGGTTATAAAGCTGTAATTACTAAAGGCTTTGATGAGGCAAAGAAAGTATTAGATGATTATTTAAAATGAAAACAATAAGTAAAAAACAATCTCAAGTAAAAAGAAAGCTAAATAAAGTTTATAAAGAAATAGCTAATGAAAGAGGTTCTTATTGTACTGGATGCGGTTCAGCAATCTATCCTCTAAGCCATTCTCATTTAATTCCGAGAAGTAGAAGACCTGATTTGGTTACTGATAAAAGAAATATTACTTATCATTGCATGGATACAATTGATAGAAAGGGATGCCATAACATTTGGGAATCCAGAGAAAGGTATAAATTATTAGATTATCATAAAAACTTAGAATACATAAAAGAAGTAGATACTGAATATTTTTATATTATAACTGAATTAAATGTCTAAAGAGGACCATATTAAAATTTATTTTACTTCATTACTACATGAGGTTATTGATTCAATGGATGAGATGTGTGATTCTTTAGAATGGAGTGAAGAGAAAGAATTTCTTACATCAATGTTTTTAATATCATTTATTGGATTCTCAACTGAGAAAGATTGGAGGAGAGATGAGATAGTTAATTTCTTTAAACAACTTAGCAAAGAACTACAAGAAGAAGATATATTGATTGAACAAGTTAAAAAAATATTAAATGATGCCGACATTACCGAAGAGTAAAAGAAGATGGTGGATGCCAAAGAAGAGGCAAGAGGTTAGACAGCATGACAATTCTAAGTTTTATCAATCAAAACAATGGAGAGCAACAAGAAACTTTTATATGCAAACAAATCCAGTATGTGAGCAATGTAAACGTAAAGGCATAACAACAGCTGGTCAATGCGTTGATCATATAAAACCAATAAGCATGGGCGGGCATCAAACAAGTTCATCAAACCTACAAACATTATGTAATTCATGTCATGCTAAGAAAAGCTCATTAGAGGGTATTGAATACAGAAAAGGAATAAAAACAAGATAATGGAACATTCAGAATACTATTATAAAAGAAAAAAGAAAAAATACAATGAGAAAGAACATCTTGATTTAATAATGATACATATAGAACTTTACATCAAAGCTAAAGGCGATATAAAGCGATTTAAGGAACGATTTAAAGATTTAGGTATAAATATATGGTAGGGGCTACAAACATCTTATATACCATATGCTGTGTAATCGGCGGGTGCTCCTTTCCTCCCCCCTCTATCTTTTCC
>Ga0181393_1000525_pt1 | contig 14310 bp, 17 predicted proteins | sample 16SPOviralmetaG_FD_130122 | JGI IMG/M metagenome (GOLD analysis project Ga0181393, IMG submission 130122) | Marine viral communities from the oligotrophic San Pedro Time Series (SPOT) site, San Pedro Channel, CA, USA - 16 SPOT_SRF_2010-10-21 | ecosystem: Environmental > Aquatic > Marine > Strait...
AAAAAAAATACATTTTAAGATTTAAATCTATACATAGTTATAAAACATGGACAGAAAGATTTCTACACCACCTCCATCGGAGAGACATCCTCCTCCGGTTGTAAGGATGAATGCAACTATATGTCCACCGCCAACTAAGCGATGGGTGGATGACCTTGAAGACGATACTCTTCCTCCTTTGCCTCCTAATCTTAAGCGCACAGAATCGTGTCCACCTAATGAAAGAAATTTAAATAAAAATAAAAAACAAGCACGCGACACGCGGTAAATTAAATAATATGTAATTAAAGTCAGTGTCTCCTTCGGGAGGCTAAGGCTGACGCATCAACAATGAACGCTTTTATTGTCCTGAGTATTTTGACCAGTGGATACAATGTTGTCCCCAATGGAAAAAATATTTACATCCCTTATAACAGTGCATACTCGGGAGGTGGTCCAGCTCCATATTCTGCCCCCTTTCCCGTTTATACCTACAAAACTTATAAATACATGCCAGGTGCTTATTATACTGGAAAGATAGTCTCAACTAAGAAACCGAGGAAGCCAAAGAATAAGGATAACATCTGAATGAAGTAAATTAAAAAATTAAAAATTTAAAAAAATGTATCCTTCGGGATAAATAAAGTGAAGTATAAAACATGGTTCGCTGCTGCGTTCTAGTATTTGTTGCTAAGACTCAAAGATATCGTAAATGTATGCACAATGGAAAATGGGGAAGCGAAGCTAAATGTTCTCATCACGTAAGAAATTATGCTATACTTATTCAGTCTGTGTGGAGGATGTATGCAACAAGGAAGAAAATTAACCTTTTTAAAAAACTACCGGATGATGCGTGGAGTATAGTTATGAAACACATCGAATATAAAAATAACATTGTTAATCTTCTTAGAAGTCATCAAAAAATTTACATTCACAGGAAAAACCTTCTTAAAAAATATCCCTGGTGGGCAGTTGATAACGGTATAATGTATTATAAAAGACCAGACATTTATAACAGATGTATTCTTGCAGCAGATATAAATATAGGATATTTTCAAGATCTTATAAATAAATGTTAAATGAATAATTGTGTCCTTAGGGATAGTAAAACTTAATTTAGAATAAATATAAGGGAAACTAGGACGCGTGGGGCTCGAACCCACGGCCACAGGATTAAAAGTCCTGCGCTCTACCAACTGAGCTAGCGTCCCTTATATTTATTTAATAAGGAGAAAGGGCGGTTATAATTGTATCGAATGTATTTTTTTCCTTGGGAGGATCTTTTTTAACGATGGGTTTTTCAAGTAGATTATAATGAGACACCGAACATGAATCGGAATTTGCCAATGCCATTTTATACAACTGATTGCATTTATTTTTATAATGATCACTTGTTGGATGACACCACCTTCCTAACCGAAGAAATGATTTCATTGTATTTATACTTATACATTTATATATTTTTTATCTTTAAATTAAATTTGAACTCAAAAAACTGGATTTCCTGCACCAAGTTCATTTAGCATTTCGCATACAACTGCTAGCATAGCAACTCGTCCAACAAATAGTTCATTTGTCTTAACACTATTACTGTTACTGTAGTTAGTAAGTTCCAATGGGTCAAATCCGTAATCGCCGGGAGTGTGATCTTCCTTCATCTTAAACCAAGATGATGTATTACTTGGAAACTCATATGCACTTAGCATCTGACAAAACTCTGAAAATCCAAAACCAAACAAAAGCACCTGTTGAGTACCAAGGTCTAGAGAATTTACATAATTAACACCAAGAACATCTGGATTTACATTATCTAGGATAGGAATAAGAAGAGAGCTTACCATTGCTACACGACCGTGCTTAATCTCAGCTTCCTTTACAAACTTAGTAGAGCCTAGATTATACCCAGAAATAATATTAAATAGAATAAATAGATTAAATACAGTTTTGTTCATCTTAATTAATTATAAATACAATTTGTCTTTAAATTATTTTATTTAGTTAATATAAATATAAAAGTATGAATCAACAAATTTTAATGTTGGTATTAGTTGTTGTAGTAATTGGTGTAATTTCTGCAGGAGTTATGATGTCTAATAGTCCTGAAACTTACACTGCGGCGGCGTCTTTTAACCCAAGTAAAGACATATATATTCCAGGCATGAAAGCTGATGGAACTATAGTTCTTACACACAAATTTAAGGATATAGATACAGCAATAAATACAGCTGCCGCCAGTATTAAAACTGACTACGTAGCTGCTGACGCTGTTGTGAGAGCTAGCGCCGACACAAACAGGAACGCTCGTGCTGCGTACGTGGATAAAACATTTGCAAAGAATTCTGGTATGGGACCCATGATGGAGTGGTGGATGAAAAATAAATATGATCCGAGATATATTAACAAGAACAAACTTTATAAGATTGTTGTTGGACCTGGCCAGCGCAACGCGGGCAACAATCTGTCGATGAGCTGGGGTTGGTTGGGAGGGAATGTCGGAGCGCAGGGTGTGCCGATAGGTGCGAATAACAGCTCACAGTTTAAGATTGTATAGACTAGTTTAACGTCTCAGATGTTTCTTACCTCTAAATTTATCTAGAGCTCTATCAAGTTCTTTTCTCTCTTTCTTTTTAAATCCTTTATCAGGTACAATAAAATCTTCCAAAGAACCAGCTGAATCTTCTTCATCTGATTCCTCGGAATCTTCTGTGTCTATATTTTCAACCCCATGAAAAAGATCCCATTCTCTACAGATGTGCCTCGCCATATGCCTACAAGGACAATTACAATTACATTTACATACACGTGTATTTACATTCTCATTGGTCTTTATTTCATTAGATACTGCCTTTGAACCAAGAATTGGAAAATTAATTCTGTGTCTTTCACAACAAGTGCAATCAGTTAACTCCCGAGGGAGTATAATGTAGTCTTTACACTCTTTTAGTTTTTCATCGAAGTATGTTTCATAATCTTTGCCCGCTAAAAACTCGTCTAGTTTCATTTTAAATTAAATAAATCAAATTTTTATATTAAAAAAACATTGTATTTAATTTAAAATGAATAAGAATTTAATTTATGGAATAGGAGCAGTTGTTTTGTTATTAGTAGTAATTTTAATATTTACATTTTCGACGAGATATTCTAAGCAGAAGCAAGATGAGGCGGCCATCAGCAAGCTTCAGGCAGAGATTGCAGCAACAGAAAAGGCGGCCGCAGAGGAGGCAGCCATATCTAAAGAAAATTTGGATATTAAAAGTCCATACGAAGGTTGTGTATACAAAAATTCTGGATGTAATAAATCATTATTAAGTTATCAATATGAAGTACCAAATGCTTACGTTCCCGGTGATTTAAATAAAGATATGCCAACTATTAATTTTAGTGCTAATCTTTGTTGTAATACATTTAAGAATGCAAAGGACGCAAGAGACGCTATTGCATTAACGGAATTAAATAGTAGATTAAGTCTAGTTACAAAATTATTACCTCTTGATGTTCAGAGAAAAATAAGAAGCAGAGTAATATTGGCGCGGCGCATTTCACCCGGTAGTAGTTTTTATATCCCGCCATTATCGTCTAAGCATGTTGGTTATGGTGATCCGCAGTCTTCCCCTCCGCCTGCGCCTCCCCCGCCTGCGCCGTAGATGACTACCATTCAGGAAACGTAAATTTAATCTTCTGCGGCCAAATCCTTAAAAATGTCTTCTTCATCGTCTTCGCCTTGAATTTCAATTTCTTTACAGATCGGTTCATCTTCCTCTAGATCAGAGTCGGACGACACTTCATAAATCTTCCAATCCATTGAGTGCCTGAAACAGAAATGTTGCTTTGACCCCTCTGGTTGTTCAGTGCCCGGACGATTACACGGCTCACCATTCTTTGTAAGACCACAGCACTTATGCTTTGAATTAGTTTCCTTCTTTACTACAGTAGTATTTAGCTTTTGAATACCTTTAACTGGAGTGTCTTTATTATTCTTGATGTATTCATCAATGTCTTTCTTTGTAATCTTTTCTTTATCAAAATTGTCTAGTGTAAGTTCGTTCTCCGCTGCATACTCAGCCGCAATCTTAGTAGCCCACTTTTTAATACCTACTGATTTTGATTTATTAATATTAACACTCTTAGACTGCTTTGGTGTCTTAATCTCATCTGACTGCAATAGTTTGTGCGCCAGTTCAATAAAGGAATCGTTGAAAATACTTAACATTTCAGCCATTGCTTCATCATTGAGATTATATTTGTCCTTAAAAGCGTTAAACTTTGCGTCAAGTGCCATACTGATGTAATGTATTATATTCTACTTTCTTAAATTTATTAATTTTTTGCAAAATTTTATACTTAAAGCATTTTTATTATATCAGATGCCTCTGAGCGATGTTCTGGGTTTAGTCTCGTCATGTGATTTTCAATTACATTCCTAATTTTTTTAGGGCAACTGTACCACTTAAACCCTTCATCAGGGTAATATCTTTTACTTTCAAATAGTTCATAAAATACTATTCCACATGAATATATATCAACTTTATAGTTATAACCGTTGACTGTTCCAATTTCTGGCGCCATGTATCTTTCAGTTCCTACTTCATTAGTAAGTTCTGATTTATCATAATTTGACTCTAGACTAACTAGATTATCACTAGAAATGTTTTTATTTATATTATAAAATTTAGCCAAACCGAAGTCTGCAATTTTTGCACCCTTTGACTCTGTTAAAAGAATGTTTGATGTTTTAATGTCACGATGTACAAGAGGATATGGCTTACGATTATGCATATAAATAAGTCCTCGAAGGATGTCCTTTGCAATATTAATCTTTGTTGAGTTATAAAATTTAGATATCAAATTCATAAGATCTCCTCTCGGGATGTATTCAATAACTAGAATAAAAGGATCATCGATGTATCCCAGAAATTGAACTATATTCGGATGATGAAGTTTAGTCATCGTTTCAATTTCACGCAAAATTAGATCTTTTTTATATTCTACACACACTTGATTCATCACTTTTGCGACAACAAATGTTTCGCGCCACTTAGCAAGATACACATCAGAAAAACTTCCAGAACCTAGAAGACGATCTTTAAATATAAACAATTCCCAAGGTGGGATTTCCCAATCGCCAAATTTTTTATCTTTAATAGATATATATTCTTTTGGAACACCGTCATATAAACTTGTGTCATTAAGAGTTGTATTGTATCCGAATTTTGCAGCAGCAGATATGTACATATAAATATATAACTTATAATAAATTATAGTTTTATATGGAATTTTACAGAAAAAATACATAGTTAAAAATTTTAAATTATATGATTATAAGACATTCCTTAAGTAATATGTCATCTTCTCCTCCCAAAGAATTGACCGAAGATTTAGTAGACTATGGCGACAATGAAAGAAAAAATATAAATAAAGAAAAAACAAGAAATCATAATCAACCTTATGCATTCCTTAATCAGGACTCACTTGCAGAATCAATGGGCCTTCATATATTCCCAGGAACAATTGGAAGCGGGAGCAAGGGTGGAATGGCCTTTGATAATAAAACTATTAATTATGAGACTAAAGTTACAAAAGAGGCAAAAGAGATTAAAATTGTTTCTTTGGTTGGCACAAAGGAATGCAAACGTTGTTTAAATAAAGCGCCTCCATTTCAACCAAAATGTGTCTATTGTAATAATTCAGAATTTAATGATAAGTCAGATAGCCGCGCATCTATTAGTTCTGGTGCACATATTAACTTTAGACATATTATAAACGAATACATTATATTTGTACAAGATTATTGCGACGATAAAAAAATTATAACAATAAAGGGATATAAATTTCTTACTTCTAATCAATATTTTAATAATTATATACAAAATCAATATGATTCTGGAAATAAAAAAGGAGGAACAGCTAATTTTGTTCCATATAGTTATGATTGGTTTTTGGCGGGACCAATAAGTATATTAGATGTATTTATAGATATATCCACTGATAAAACAATCATAACATATAATTTGTATAAACCTAATAATGAAATTTATGATGAAATAGATTATGATGAAATTAAAAATGTGTTGCGCATAGACGAACTTTCTAAGATAGACAATGAATATATTATTAACGGTTATTTGGACTATGAATATACAGTATCACTTTACAATTTAAGGAATAAATCTATTGGTAAAAAGAGAGGTAATGTTACTAGGAAATAAGATTAGTTTTAAAATATTTGCTATCTAGTTCACAACCAAAATAATTTCTGTTATTATTCTTACAAACTAAAGCTGTCATGCAACTTCCCATAAATATATCTAGAACGTTCATTCCTTTATTTGTAGAACAATTAATCAATCTTTCTATTAGTTTATAAGGTTTTTGTGTAGGATGATATTTTTTATATGTTTTATCATAAAAATCAATATCGTCCCAAACATCTGTGAGTTTTGGTTCTATATTGAAAGTATAAATATAATCATCATAGTTAATGTCAAATTTTCCAAATAAAAGTTCTAATTTATTCCAATCTTCGCGGGTAGGATATTGTATATTTTTTTGTTTTTGTCCAGCTATTGTAGACCATGTGCCTCCTCCATTAATTGCCTTTCCTAGATATTTATTTATGTCCTTTGAGGACATTTTACTTTGTTTTTGTTTATCTTGTAAAAATTTTTTAATTATTTCCCTTGAATCTTTATAAAAAAAAATAACATATTCAGTTGCAACTGGAAACATTTTTAATTTATTACTTGTTCTTCCTGCTACGGAACGTAAACCTTTATTAATTGTTATATGTTGTCTGTATTTAAAGCCATATTTTTCTGCAATAGGTATTATATAAGACAATTGATATGGAAATCCAAATAACCACATAGAACAGTTGTGCTTTGAAACAATATTTAAATATTTTATAATTTCTTCTAACCAAGATAAATATTCATCTATATTTTTCCATTGTGTATCCCATTTTTCATTAACTACATTAAAATATGGAGGGTCTAATATTATTGCATCTATTTGTTTTTCAGTTTTAGAAAGTTCTTTGAGATATTCTAAACAATCCATATTATACACATTATTTAGCATTTATAATTATATTTATACATATACATTATTTCTAAGTTATTTTCTTAGTTCGTGCTTTTTTAACTTTCTGAGGAATAAGATCCTTCCAAAGTTCTGAAACATCATCCATCATAGGATCAAAGATAGTTTCAATAGCAGATTTAAACTGATGTTCGAAATAGTAAATGTAATCAATAGGTATAGCATTTTTCATAACATAAGCAGGATCTTCTACCTTTTCAAACTGTCTAGACCCGTCATAAGTCACAAATAAGTATGGAACACGATCACCTGAAGCTACTTTGTCCATCTTGTCTCGCTCTTCGCGCTTTCTAGCAAGTGCGACATGTGGAATATTAGCAGGACACCTAGAGAATGTATTCATTTTCTTACAACTCGGGCACATATGCTCAGACTCTAAGAATTCATCAACGTGACTAATCTTTTTATTAACAAGTTTATGTAGAAGAGTAATGTCCATTTCTTTCTTACCGACGACATTTAAATTATAGTAAGTCTTTTGACAGCCATTGCAGATTACTTTACGATCAAATGCATATCCAGCACGAAGACTTTTTGAAAGCATAAGTTCTTTCATAGGCACTTCTGCATTTACTAGCTTACGAATCTTAGATCTAGCAAACTCTTTACTTGTTTCTATAAGCTCATCTACAGTCTCAAAGTTATAATTCAATACTTTGTCATTGAGGAAAATGTATTCAAAGATCTGTTTTGAGTTTTCTCTTACATATATACAGTTGTCTCGCCGAACTACTTGAATACCCTTGTAGTCAATGTAGTCATACTTAGCTGGATTAGTCCAGAATAAACTTGCGTAGCGTTTCTTTGAGTATAAAATGAAAGGATACATAACTTTTTCAAACTCAAGCTCAATCGGTTTTTTAAATGTTGCTGAAATACGATCTGCGCATTCGGGAGCAACCTTAAATACCCAGTCCATATGATCTTGACCCTTGAGATCACTTTTGAACTTAACATATATCGAATCTGTATCGCCATATACAACTTCACAGTTATACCATTCTTCGGCACACTTCTTTGAATGAGCAATCATACCGCGACCACATGCAGTAACAGCTGCCGCAATCTTTTTATTAGGAAGTCTGCCATATCGCGCACCTGTAAAACCATAAATACTATTCATAGAAACCTTAATAGCAAGCTGAACACCATTGAGCACTGCATATAAGTTGTCATCCGGCGATAGTGTTTTCATCTGCTTACGAATAGCTTTGCGCTCTTTCCAAAGGCGATCTAAAATCTTTGGCATAATACCAGTGCGATTCTGCACAAATCTTACATTTACAGGACGTTTTATCTCATTGCCATCAGAATCAATGTCATCTTCCTCCCAATCCATATCAAAGTATTCTACACCAGGTAAGTTGTCAAACTCTGGATCTTCTACAATAGTCGCATAGTCATAGTTATGCGCGATCATAATGCTAGGATATAGACTTGCAAAATCAAGACCAGCAATAGGTTCAAAGTGAGCTCCGGGTGTTGCTTCTAAAACAGTAGCACCAGTAAACTTTTCTTCTTCTTCGTCTGAAATGTCTGTCTTTGGTTTATATTCAGCTGCCGGAATAAGATAACCCTCTTGTTTAGTCTCATAAGCGATCTGTGTATGAACACGAATCTGCTGACCGCGAAGTTCGATGTATTGCATCGGAACCATAGTAATATTAGCCATACCGATTACATTTGTGATAATTCTAAGTTTTAGTGTGAGTTCTATCAGAAGCCAAGTGTCCTGAGCACAATACTTTACTACAAGAGCGAGTTTGTCTTTTGTTGATGTGTTATAATTAAAAAGATCTGCTGGGCTAAGATCATCTTTCTTATCGCCTGTAAAATGCTCGGCGACTGCATTTAGTTTATAAGACTCAAGTTTGTGTTCTTTCTTAATGATAAACATAAGATCAAACTGAGTAACACCATACATCTTAAGATATTTCATTGTGTTATCACCATATGCAGATGTATTAAGCTGATCTTCGTGAAGATAAGCTGGTTTGCTTTCAATTCTACTAAGATTCTCTAAGGCATATTCGATGCCAAGAACTTTAGCGCGCGCGCAGACGTATTTCCAATCGAAATCATATCCGTTATACTGAATTAGGATGTCTGGGTCTACAGAATTTATAAACTTGACCCAACCAATGATAAGTTCTTTTTCTGAGTCATAAGTTTCGATGTGTATTCCATCTACAGGATCGCAGTCATTATCAATAGGGCTTTTAATAGTCACTACGTGCTTAAAACTTTCTTTTGTGCTAAATTTATAAAGACTAGTGCCGATCTGTGTAATTATATCATTTTCTTTAGTGGGGTCAGGAAACTCATTGATTCCGTTGTATCTTGATGCATATGAGAAAGCCTCTATATCCCAAGCTCCAAGAGTAAGATTGCATGTTTCTTGAATATTTAGTTTTTGAACAGCTGCATAATTAGCAATGTAGCTGTGCTGACAACGAGATACTTCATTGTCTTGAGTAATATGCTTAACGCTTAGCCAATTAGCCATTTGGATTTCCATTTTATGAGTAAATCTAAGATATGGTTCAATATTAGACTCATACAATTCAAACTTAATTGTATCTCCTTGAAGAACACTTGATATTCTTGGCATCTTTGATTTATCTCTTGGATTAAGAATATACTTAATACGATTGAATGTATTTAGATTTTTACACACGAATCGAAGAAACTTAAACTGTTTTTCATTTGTAAAGCCTTTGTATTTTTTGCGATTTACTATACTAACAGACTCAAGATCATCGCGATTTTTAAAAAGTTTATTACGAATGAAACGCTCTACTTCTTTTCTATGAAAATCTGTAAAAGACTTTTGTAGAAAATCTGGAATGTAAGCAAAAAAGTAAGGCTTATATCCATCAAATCTTACACAAACTGATTCACCCAGCTCATTAACACCAAATGAGTAAATGTGATACTGAATATCTGGTAGTTCTTCGTTATCAGAATCGAAGTTCTCAACTTCTTCATCGCATGCTTCCCATGATAATACCTGATACTTTAGATTTTTCTTTTCAGTAGTATATTGTTTGCGAATAAATACATCCATATTAATTATAAATACAATTATGTTTTAAATTAATTATTATTCTGTAAAAAATTAACTGAAAATAGAAGTGTTCCGCCTATTGCAATGCTTTGTTTTATTAATTTTCCGTCTGAAGTGGATATACCAAATACATTGAAGTCTAGCCATTTTTCTGAAAGCATATTACCAAGAATTAGCCAATCTAATGTAGTAGCAGAGTCTTCTAGTATATTTAAAGTAACAAGACTTATATTACCATTTGATTTTCTAGCTATTTTTTCTGTTGATGTTCTCATTAGAAATCTATTTATGAAATCAATAGACTTTATAAAATGCAATATTTCTTCTCTTGCATAAGAATACTTTCTCATTATAACTATAAGAATAATTTGATTACAAATGTATAAAATTATAGGATGCATCAGATATCTATCATGATCGTCAAAATTTAACTTCATGTCATTAAAACCATGAGGAAATACGTCACGTATAAATATAGCAAGAGAAATTCCTCCAAGAACAGTTGTATAAGATATTATATCATTGAATAAATTTATAGTTTTTTCAATTTCATACTTAGTTTTTGCTATTTTAATTATTAGATTACTAAGACAAACATTATTTTCAAAATCAAACTCGTTTTCCTCTAATTGAGATTTAAGACTTTTAAGTTTTTTAATGTGTTCTTTTAATACAAACATAAATGTAAAAACAAATAAGAATAATGTTATTCTAGAATATATCCATTCAATTACAATTAGAGTAAAAAATAATACATTGTCATTGAATGTATTTAACCAATGATATTCATTATAGAATGATTTAATGTCCACTAAATTTATTATCATAGATACAATACTTGCTAATATTATAATACTTCCTTTAAATGTTTTACATTTCAATACGTTGTCAACGTGATTTGTTTTAAAATAAATCTTAGACCAAATATGAATCAAAGGTAAATTTATATGTAGGAAAAATGAAGTAAGATACTTCAATTTATTTGTATCTCTTGAAAACATAATTAGTGTATAAATTGGTTGAATTGAAAGAATACAACTTATAAACAAAAAGTAAATCGTGTAGAGTATACAAAAACAGTTTGTAATTACATTGGGTGTTGAATGTCTATTGATTTTATAAAGCGCCATTTTCGGAGATGGAGTTTCATCTTCATCTAAAAGATTTAATAAATTTATAGATTTAATATTTTTATTTGATCTTAAAAATTTAGCATTAACATCAGTTTTTTTAACTAAAGAATTTTCAATGTTCCATGATTTAATTCCTAAAAATAATAATAATTTTTCTAACATTAATATTAAATGTCTATTATAATTATAATCATAATAATATTTTTATTATTTTTAATAATAAGACCATGTAAAGTTTCTTATAGAACAAAATCCGGTAAAATGTATAAATCTAGAAATCGTAAAACAGCTGAAATGGTAGAAGTTTTACGTGACATCTCAATACATTTAAGTTATAATATTAATGACAAAGATGGCAAAATAATGAGGGAAAAATTACAAAATACAACATTCAAAGAATTATTACATATAGACTCCGATATATTAGGATGGAATTATGATAAAGGGCGAGAGATAGGAATTAGAATATATAAACCATCTGGAGAAATGTATTCGGAAGAGGAAATAATACATACACTTTTTCATGAATTAGCTCATTCAATAACTAAAGAAAAACATCATCATCCAAAATGGAAGATAAAGGATGACTATTTACAGAGTTTTGCTCCAAAATACGTAAAGATCCTTAATTTAAAAATATCCCGTATTCTTAATCAAAATGAATGATTTGTTTATAGGAGGCGGAGGATACTCGGGTGTAATTTTTATAGGTTCTCTTGAATACATTCATGAAAATAAATTATTGGATCTTAAAAATTTTTACGGATGTTCCATAGGTTCATTAATAGGTTGTTTATACATATCTGGAAATACTCCTAAAAATATATTATCTAAATTTTTAGAATTAGATCTAACAGATATAGTTAAGTATAATTTTAATAATTTTATATCTAAAAATTTTATAGTAAATGATTCTTTATTACATAATCTAATTGGACTTTTATGGGATTCTATAAATGAAAATATAACAATAAAAGAATTTTGTGATATATATAATGTTAATGTAAATATTTATGCAACAAATATATCTAAAAATAAATACACAAATTTTAATAACGTAGATTATCCTGAAGTTAAACTAAAAGACGCCTTGAAGGCGTCTATGACTATTCCTTTTTTATTTAAACCTGTTGTAATAAATGGAGATACATACATAGATGGGTGTTGTAAAAATTACTATGGTTCTCCTCCACGAGATATTTATATATGTGGATATAGTATTATTTTAGATCTCGCGGCATCTAACGATTCCTTTTTTTCAAATTTCCTTTCAAGCGTTTTAGATTATACTAAACCAAGAAGTACGTTTATAATAGAATGTAATAATATACTAAACCCAAGTATTTATCTAAATTTAGACAAATTAGACAAAAAAACAATTATAGAAATGTATAAAAGTGGTATTTATATTGCAAAAAAATGCCTTGATTATTAAATTAGCGTTTCGAAATACTTTCTTTCCACTTAATTTTATTATTCATAAAATCTATATAGTTCATTTCTTTATCAGATTTTATTAACTTTTTTTTCTCTTTTACTATTTTTTCATCATAAATTACACTTCTGGACTCTTTTTCTACTTTCAGTTTATTATATTTAGATCTTAGATTGTTTACAATTTCTAGCATGTTTTTAGGACATGATTTTATTTGAGAAAAAATGATATAACTTGGTACGTCTACAACCAATGCTCTTTCATTAAATTCTAATTGTCTTACAATGTTTTTAAATTTATCGGATGCATTGTATTCTCCGTTGAAGTAAAACTTTTCACAATGTTCAGAGAAAATAAAGTACGAAATCTTATTACTTTTACATAACTCAATAAATAATGAGCTAAGTGTATTATATTCTATAAAATTGTGAAATATAATACAAAACTTTGTAAACTGAAGAGAGTCTTCAAATGATTCTTTTAAATTTTCCCCGATTATAGGACGTCTATGCAATTGCATCATATTTTGATTACATATATTACTAATGTATTGCATACACTTTCCGTAAAAATAGTTTATTTTATGATTAGGATCTATACATCTAGGATTTAATCTTTTTGAAACAAGAGCAAAATTATCCCATGTGTGATCGTTTATAACTAAAACGTTCATTTTATAATTTAATGTTTATTAATTTTCTAATTTAAGTTTTTTATTGTAAAATTTAATATAATAAGAATGTAATGATAAATTATATTATAATCTGCTCTGTAATTTTAATAACAATTTACTTAATTTATACAATAAATTTAACTTTTGAAAATAAAACTAAATCTGAAACTGTAAATGAAAACGAAGCTTCTTTAAAACTTAACATATTATCAGATTGCATAGTTGTTCTTTCTCGCGAAGATTGTCCATACTGTACACTTCTTGAAGAACAACTTGTTAATTATACTAAGAAACATACTGTTATAAAGCTTAATAATCTAGGAAATTTTAAATTTGATGACACTTTTACAAGCTTAGACATTGCTGAAAGAGAAAATATAACAGAAGAGGTTAAAAAAATAATTAATACTGGTGTAGTTTACTTTCCAACAATAATAGTTGATAATAAAATGCACACAGGATTACCAAGTTTAGAAAAAATAAAAGAAATATTTAATTAGATAAATATAATATAATGTATAATGTATAATTAATGTATTATGACCTTTAATAAAATAATAGCAATTGGGGACTTGCACGGGGATTTTCAAGTTTTTATAAAAGTTTTACAAATGTGCAATCTTGTAGATAAAAATTTAGACTGGATTGGAAAAGATACATATCTTATACAATTAGGAGACACCCTTGATGGTAAAAGACCAGATACAGTCTATGATGACTCTGCTTTTTTGGAAGAAAGCGGAGAAATTGAGATAATAAGACTAATTCTTAATTTAGATGCTCAGGCGCGAACAAAAAATGGCAGAGTTATATCTTTAATAGGTAATCATGAACTGTATCCTTATTATTTAGAAAATGATAAACAGTTTATAAGAGACTATGTTAAAAAAAAAGACATTGAACAGTTTAAAAGAATATTTCTTCT
>Ga0181393_1000527_pt1 | contig 14294 bp, 19 predicted proteins | sample 16SPOviralmetaG_FD_130122 | JGI IMG/M metagenome (GOLD analysis project Ga0181393, IMG submission 130122) | Marine viral communities from the oligotrophic San Pedro Time Series (SPOT) site, San Pedro Channel, CA, USA - 16 SPOT_SRF_2010-10-21 | ecosystem: Environmental > Aquatic > Marine > Strait...
ACTACACTAACTAAGCCTGCCTGCGCTGGTGTAGGGTCTGGCAATGTCATAAACCACTCCACTACCCGCCAAGCCGATATTGACATCATAATCATCATCAAGCGGGGTAATATCTTCCACTTGAGAAACCTTTCCATTGTCACGTCTGCCACGATTAATCCTCGCCTGTTCTTCTGTCGTCCGCTCGTGTAAGCCCCATTTCGCCATTATTTCTTCCCGAAGAATTTAGTCGCGCTACGAACTCCAAAAGAAGCGGCAACGATAACTCCCAAGGAATATTGATACCATTCAGGCATCGCATTGAGTTGTGCGAATCCGTTTGCAACTACTTCCTCCATGCCCGGAATGAAGGCTAAAATAAGCGGGATCGAAAACAAAATAGTAAGCCACTCGTCTTTCCACGAAGACTGGCTACCCTTTGCCATCTCAAGATCCCAGTCAATCTCCCCAGTGGCTTTTTTCTGCATAACCACAGCTTCAGCCTGCGCCTTGGCAACCTTAGTTGCGGACTCAGCCTTCTTCTCCTCTACCTTGCCGTTGAGCCATGTACCGGCAAGGTTCGCTATTGGGCCGATGAATGCCTGTATCATTTATTCCTCGACAGTGCAGCTTGTGTATTAATGCGGTACACGTTGACATCGTTTCTATCGTCAGCGATTCCTTGCTGAGTTTGCATACGCTGCTGGGCCAGTTCGTAAGCCTGTTGCAGCTTTGCCTGATCAACTTGGAAATCCATCATATCGTTCTGCATCTTCCGCTGAATCTCAATCTGGTCGTTCTCCAGTTCCTGCTGACGGATCTGTACCAACGGATCTTGCTGATCTGTGCTTTGTAGGATTGGTGCGAGCTGCTCAAGCGTGTCCGCGGCCTGCTGTGCAACCATCGCTTCAACAACAGCAGGGTCGATTTGAGGAACCATCTGCCCCATTTGCTGGGCTTCCTGCGCCTTTTGTTTAAGAACCTCACCTACAATATCACGGGCAAACATGGAAACATGCTCCTGAATATGTGACTGTAACACCAAGAAAGCCTGTGGATTGTTCTGAATGGCTGGGGACTGGATCAAAGCAGCATGCGCTCTAATATGTGCCCGATGATCCTGCTGTGCGAATGCCTTTAGTTGAACGCCCTTGATGGACTCTGAGTTTTCTGTAGCAGGGTCCTTTGGTGCTGGGGGCTGTGGTGGCGTCAGAATAGCATCAATATTCTTTACATCTAGTGCATCATACATGCGACGATACGCTTCGTAGAGATTGTGCATCTGTGGAGCAGCCTGTGCCAACTGCAACTGAGTTTGCGCCAGCGACAAACGCTGGGCCATAGAAAAAATTGACGGGTCGGAGACTGGGAGGATGTCTACCCGCCCGTCAAAGTCCTGTGCCATAATCTGTGGGTTTACATTCACGCCTACAAAATATGGGTACGGCATTGGGTTGTTGGCAAAGATATCTGCCAGCATTCTAAACTCTTGCTTCTGCGCATAATGCAGACGCTTGTGAATACCAGAAATAACCTTGGAGCCTTGCTCAATCAGCGCAACCGTCGTTCCCACTGGTGCCTGAGAGTTTGCATCTGCGACTTTTGAGTCTGCAACTTGTGCAAAGCGTCTGCCTGAATCAACGACCACCCCAAGGAGTTGAGCCAACGTACCAGAAGGCTCCTTGTACGGGAGTGGGATAATAGCATTCCTAATATCGCCACCGGGAGCGTCGAGATCACGGAACTCGCCCGGATTAACAGGTTCGTCATTATTACGGATGCGAACCCCACGGGCTTTGAAACCACCCGGAAGATTCGCGAGTGTGCCCGCATCGATAAGTTGCCTAAGAATTGATGTCGCAGCACGAGAAAGCCCCCCAATCATGTGCAGTAAACCAAAACCGTAGAAACCAAAACCGGGCAAGAACTTGTAATGCACAAAGTATTGACGCTTGCGCCGGATAGGATCGTCTTCCCGGTAGTTTCTAACTATTGAAAGAACCGCTCCCGAAGCCTCATCCAGAGTGACGATATAGGGGAGTTTGATACCCGTCTCTTCGCCTCGCTCATCCATGTCCTCAAACCCGTCCAGGTCCAAGTCCACATGGACTTCGTAAAGCGTATACATTTCATCGCTATAGCCGGGACGCATTCCCTGTATTTCGTCAGTTTTGCTTCTAATAGTTGTATCAGATTCATCGCCTTCACTTGGAGATAGATCAATATCACGATATATCCCTCCTACTTGCAGTTTGCGGATGTCATTCTCTGTCATTCGCACAATGTGCGTGTACCGCTCTGATGTCCTGAGATCAGAAGAAGAGTAAGGAACAACCAAGTCTTCCGCATGAATAAACTTGGAGACGGCTCTTTGTCTCGTCGGGTCTTGATATACCTTTTTAAAAGTAGACCCTGTCAGTGGTAAGTAGAAAAGCATCTGATCAGTGTCTTGATCATACTCTTCCATCACCTCTGTGATCTGGTAATTCATAAAATCTTTTACGCGCTGGGCCTGGTCCTCAGTCTCCTTGGTAGGAACACCAACAATCTGTGTCTTCACAGGACCACCGGCTGGCATCATCTCCTTGTAAGACTGTGCCTGGAACTGAGTTACAGACTCGGACAGCAAAGGGTGGGTAACACCAGATGCACCAAGAAACGGTTCTGAACGCTCCTCGTAATTGATGCCAAGCAAGGTAAGTCCCTTGGCAATGGCCTCTTCCCACTCTGAGCGGGACTCTTTGTCCTCATCAATTTTTCCAAGTAGCTCTGAGGAAAGAGAACCAAGCGCACGATCATCCATAACCTCTGCTAGATTCGCGTTATGGTCGTACATCTCAGCTTCGACTTCTACCTCCGCGGTATCTTCAGCGAGCATGACGTTTGGCGGCAACTGGTCCTCAAGTCCCGGCAGCTCAACCTGCATCTCCTGTGGCATCTCAGGTGCTGGACCGCCAGCACCCATTGCCATATCAACCATCTGTGGAGGTAATGCCATTAGAATATCCCTTTAAATCTTTGTGGACGAGCGATGGGGCTAAAGCCTTTAACCATGCCGCCATCTCTTTTCTTTCTTCCATAGGTACTAGGTTCTATGTGGTTAGTCCACCTGTCGTACTGATTGTTTGTCAGTTTAGACACCTGATCGCTGAGTGCGATGATACGGATTTCTTTGTCAGTCCGCCCGTCGGTGCGAACTTCTTTATCTTTGTCGCCCATTACATCATCTCTCGTGCCATTGAGCCTATACCCAGCTTAACTTCTCCACCCTTTGCATACCGCGGCACAGGATTACTTGCGGGGTCAAGTGCAATACTCGGCAATTCTACCACACGAACAGGCTTCTCGCCAATCGTCTCAGTACCACCATCTCTTCTCTGAGCTTCAAAGTCATCCATAACCCTGACTTTTATTCTGGTGTCTCCACCTTTTGCAGGGTTTGTCATTTCTCTCAGAGCTTCATCCACATAATCCCCAAAAGTTTTCTGATAAGTTTCCCTTCCTTTTTTATTAGCAGCCGTGTCTACAAGTCTAGCGTCAGCTAATTCCTCCCAGTCTGGGAATATAACGTACTTTTTGCCTGCAAGTTGAGCTTCTCTTAGAATGGCTCTAACCTGAAACTTTGTAAGGTCTCTGATACTCCTGTGAGGAGGAGGAGCCATAAACCCTCTTTGCCCGTTACTATCTAGTGTCAATTGAGCAGCTTCTTGTAACTGACGCACATACTTCCCTTCATTTCCGGGCAGAGCATCTAGTTTTTCTTGGTATTTTTTTTCTAGGGCCGCACGTTGATCTGAAGTCGGCAAATCTTCGGCTAACTTTTCTATACGCTTTGCGGCTTTTTCATAGTCGTTGTAGGCTTTTATTGAGTTTGCTGCGGACTTTGCATTAAGGCTTTTTTCAAAAACATACGCAATCGCCCGATCTGTGTCTTCTACCGCATAAGAGGTAGGATTATCTCCAAACTCATTGTTCTGTTCCTTTGTAAACTTCGACCACCTAGCTATATCCTCTTTGTATACTGCTTTGTCTTGATCGCTAATTTTTATTTTACTTGCAACTCGTTTCCTATCAGAGGGAATGCCTTCCGATAAAATACGAATGTCGTCATCAGACAACTCACTAAAAGATTTCTTAAACGAAGGTAAATCCAGCAGAGTCCTTGCCATAAAAGTGTTGAATTGATTATCCAAAAACATTCTATTTTGTTTAAAGTTTACAGCCCTGAAGGCATCAACGATATCGTCTAAAGTTAACTCACCTTCTTTACCTATTTGTAGCTTACTACCCTCAAAGTCCCGGCCCGTAAGTTTTTTATAGCTCGACGCATCTGTGTAAAGTTCTTTTGAAAACGGTTCTCTATCGTAAGTGGTGGGCGAACCTCGACCCGCAACAAATCCTGTGAAAGTTCCAGAGTTTTCTGACCCAATAAATTCACTAATTGAACCGATAGAACTTCCATCTGTACGGCTAACAAGTTGAGGACTTGGTCTTCTCGTTTCCTGAATTACAGTCTTCAGTGAACTAAAGGCTGTTTTCAATAAATTTCTTACAGAATCTGGATCACTACTTGCATTTGTTTTTTCAAGCATGGTTTTTGCGAGGCGTTGCAAATTAGTAGAACCAAGAATCTCTCTCAGGGCAACGGGATCTGTAATGAGGGGGTTGTTTCTAACGCTTCTACCTGCCTGAATAATTATACCATCTAAAAGAGTAGAAACATCCTTCACATCCACAGGACCTGCCAGTGCCCTTGTAGAAGAAAGCGCCCGCTCTGTGTTAACCTCTTGTTGTGGGTTTCTTATTCTAACCGCTGGATGGTCTTTATAGTTTCTGCTTTCCGCTAAAGACTCTAAATTTCTTGTTTGTGCGTCTATTTCTAGCTGCAATTTGTCTGCATCAGTTATAGCTTTAGGCTTTAGATCCTCACCCTTCTTCATCAACAAAGAAACCTCTGGAGTAAAAGGAATCCTTATCAATTCTTCGTATGTGTTTGAAGTTGTAAAAGAAGACATAAATGGGCCAAGCGAGTTTCCATCATCATCGACAGCCTTTTTAAAAAGCAGGTCGATTCTTGATTCTTTTGGGTTCCCTGTCTCTGAGTCTATGGGGTTCTTGAAGGGGTGCTGTGGCGTGTAGAGATATCTAGAAGATTCTCCTGGATCCCCTCCCGCACGATTTGCATCGTACACGCTTCCAGAAACAAAGTCTTGAGTTGCATCTGACTGCAACTCATAAACGACATCAGCAGCTTCTCCATCTGGAGTTATAATCTCCTGTGCCCTGCCGTGCGCAAAATACCCTGGAACCTGCCTACCATAATACTCGTGGTTTTTAATTTGAGGTATAGGAAAAGCTTCACCAAAACCCGGAATATTAATAACAGTGTTGGGGTTCTCAAAGATATAAACCGCGCCGTCTACCGCAGTGTCTTTTAAAGATTCAGGAATCTGCATAGAGTTAGGGGAATACTTAATATCGCCTGAATTTGAGACATTAACATCGCCTACGAAGCTAATACTTGTCCTTCTCCCAACGGTAGGAAACGGATTGGGCCTACCCGCCTCAGAGTCCGAATACGCTTCCCGAACAGAAAATCTTTTAGTTAGTGCTTTAGGGATCTGCGTATCAGCAAGCTCCCTGATCTCATCAACACTAAAAGTCTTATCTGGGTTTGAAAGCAAGGTAGCCTCAAACTGTGTTCCTGCAACCTCAGACCTGGATTGATTGCTGTTAATTATTTTGTTCAGCCATGTTCGACCATTAGCTGTTGTACCACCTTTCAGGCGAGTCTTAGTTCCACCCTCCGCTGCTCGTTCAATAATATTTCTAGCAGGAGACTGATATATTGCTCGTGTCCCTGTAGCAATTTCCGGACCCTCTAACGTAGAAGTTTGTCCATCAACGAAAACTCGCTCACCAGGAAGAGACATAACACCCTCACTGGTGTTTATGTCTCTGAAAGATGGAGTCTCTACAGTTTCAATCCCAACTCCTTCAGCCTCTTGCGTAAAAAGCATTTCAGGCTGTTGAGCCGGTTCATCATCAAGCTCTGGGAACATGTCATAAGGATTGTCCTGAGTCCGCATAGCAATCATAGTGCCTGCGGGTATCGTATTCCCATTCCGCGGATCTGTTAGATCATCCCCAAATTCATAAAAGTTTAGAGTGCCATACGCAGGATTCTCAGCACGAATTATTGCGTTAGACGCAATATCGGAGCTAGGAACTGAGGTCAGGTTTATAAACTCCTGACCCGTGTTTGGACCTTCAACAAAAGTTGATATCTCTGAGGCAATTTGCGCTTCTACCTGCTCATTCCTGGTGGCGGGATCAGTGGCTGTTGGTCTAGGTATGTTTGTTTGACCAAACAATCTTTCGGAAATTTCTTCAAACGTAGCATCGTCAATTAGCTGCTCTACCCCTTCTTCCCGAAGCGACCTAGTTTCTTCTGCGTCAAGCGCCCTCTGGTTTGTTTGCGCTATCCCAGCCTCTAACTCCTGTATGCGTGGGTAGATAGCTAATCGAACAGGATCCGTGTACTCTAAGGCAGCTACAGAATTCTCAAGATCATCTATCTCAAGCTGGAGCGCCTCTCCCCTTTCAGCTTGCACCTGGATGTAAGCATCAAGATCGTCAGTGGGTAACTGACCCGTGTGGAACAAACGCTCGTCCACTCTTCTAGCCGCCGCGTCTCTCGCCGCGTTAAACGAAGTCTCCAGGTTGTCCGCCATGTCCTGAAGAGGATTAACTACTGCATCCTCTGGAACAGCGTCTACTGTCGTCTCCACTGGGGCTGTCTCAACAATTTCGTCCGCTGCACGAGGTTGCGCAAGTAACCCTGCAATCCCCGGTTCAACGTCCGTGGTCCGCGGACCAACTTCTACTGCTTCGCCTTCAATGATAGGAGACTCTAACTGACCACGCGGAATATTAATTGTAGGCTCTGCTCTTTCTGGTGGTAGAATCTCAGCCCGCGGACCGCGGCCCTTGGATAGCTTTGCCAAACCCGCTATTGTGGGGATAGGAGTAACAGCCTCTGAAAGAAAAGCAGCCTGGTCAAAGGCCTCGCGAGTCTCGTCAGTGTCCCCGGTGTTTATACCTAAAGCCTCAACAATACCCTTGCGTATTGTTTCTGCGCCCGCTCTCTTTTGGAGGTTGCTTAAATAAACATCCAGCTTGGTCTTGTCTTCTATAGATAACTCATCAAGCTTTCCCGTAAAAAAAGCTTCCGCAACTTGCGGTAAATCGCGAAACACAAAAGCTAGGGCATCCGCCGGAAGACCCAGTAACCCCGATGGGGCACCTACAGCCAATCCCTTCAAGGTCTCCGGTAAACCAGGCTTCAACTGAAAACCGCGGTCCGCGGACCGTCGTCCTATGGGGGGAGCAACAGGCAAAGTTGGCGGCAGGTTGCTGAACATCTGAGCAGCCGCAGCGTTTCTATCTGGACGAGGAGCAGGCGGAGTTACCGTTGTACGACGAGGACTAGGTTGTGGGAGTGCTACCATCAGTAATATTCTCTTGATCTAGGGGGCGGATCGTCGTCAAACTCTTCGCCGTGCAAACTAACAAAACCACCCTGCCTAAAACGCATAAGGGCCATAGTCATACTATCACAGAAATCGTCGTGGTCACCATTAGGAAACGAGGCAACCTCTTCGATAACTTCATCAGCAAACTTTTCACCGGAAGGATACCACACTTTGCCCGATTCAAATATAGGAGATACTATATGCATGCGGGTTGTTTTATCCATACCACCCCCACCCCTTTTACGTCCGGGGGCGAAGGTCGCAACAGGGAGGTCCAGTAACCTCATCTCATCCGCCAAAGGCTGACCAGAAGCTTTCGCCTCAATCAGCATCAACTCCGGCTCCCAGTAATCGTACTCCTCACTGGCAATCTGCTTTAGCTCTGGAAAATTCCACCGGCCCTTCTTCGCATCAAGCAATATCAGATGCTGGTCCCCGTTGTTGTGCGGCTGAAACACGCCCCACGTTGTAATGGCAGAGTAGTCAGCAGTCTCTTTTTTGCTGTATGCAGTATCATAAGACTGGATGACGTAGTCCAAATGAGGCACATCATCCTCTTCCCACTCCTGCCACCACTCTCTTTTGACCATAGCGGTCTCTTCAGAGGTAGGATTCTGCTGCCACTGAGCATTCCACTTACCTACAGAAAGAGAGGCTTTTACCTTCAAAAGCTCTTCTTTTTGCCAAAATTCAGGCCAGAGAGGCTCTCCAGACGGCATAATTGCTGGAAATTCAACTACTTCCCACTGGTCAGCCATCAAATCTTTTGACTGTGCCGTCAGTAACCTGCCCGTGATATCCTTCTTTGACCACCTTGTCTGAACAATAATGATGGTTCCCCCCGGCTGCAAACGCTGGCGAGGCCCAGAAGTGTACCACTCATACGCATTATCGTAGGCCGTGGACGAAAGAGCGTCCTGCTCTGAATGCGGATCGTCAATAATCAGCAAATCAGCACCACGACCAGTCATCGCTGCACCCACACCCGCAGCGAAATATTCCCCGCCCGCGCTGGTCTCCCACCTACCCGCTGCTTGGCTGTCCGCTTTCAGGTCAGTGTTTGGAAAAATCTCACGATAAAGTGGGTCCGCAATGAGATCCCTGACCTTACGTCCGAATCTTACAGCAAGTTCCGTATTCATAGTAGCCTGAATAATCTTTAGCTTCGGATTACGGCCCAGGAACCAACTAGGCATCAAATATGATGCAAATTCTGATTTTGAATGCCGGGGTGGCATGTTGACGATAAGGCGTTTTAACTCCCCCCGTGCTATGCGTTCCAACTTCTCCGCAATAATTCGATGATGGGTCCCCTCTATAAAGCCCTCGTATACATGCTTTGCATACGCCATGAATTTATCTTGGGCCTCGGACCGCGTTTCTAGGCGCTTCTGTTGCTCTTCCAGCAGCAGAATCTCCTTCAACACCTCTTCGGGAAGTAGTTCTAGGTTCGTCATGTCATCCATGCCCAAACGATAATATCCGCGAATGAATTTATCAACCCTGCAAAACCTGTGCGGTGGCGAGGCGCGGATCGCCTTTTCTTACCCTCCCCCCTAGACTAGCACACAATCTGATCTGGGACAAGCCCCAGTAACCCCCATACTGTTGCTAATATGGCAAAAGACTTTTCTCCAAATAGTAATTGTATTCTCCCATAAACTCCGATACCATGTAAGAGTCATAGTTATAGAAAGGATTATATGATGGCAATCGTACAATATTACCCCGTAGATGGGTGCGAGGAATGTGAGCTGAACATCGAGGTTATGGGCAAGGCAGCAGCCGGAGCGTGTAACGAGTGCATCCTGTACGGGGAAGCAAAGAAGGTTGACCAGGACGGGGAGATTGAGCAGTGACATACGAACAGTTTGAGAGAGAGTGCAGCCGCACTCTCTCTAGGCTTTGCGGGCTTGGGATCCATGACTTGGCAGATGCAGAATGGCGGTCGTACTATGACGCTGGCATGACCCCGATAGATGCGTTGCATTGTGCTAACGACGACTACTGGGACGGAGAGCTATCCGCCATCCTACATGGCTAGGCAGCAGCGGGCGAAAGCCCGCTGTTTTTTTTATCAAGCGCGGGCGGGTCGAGCGGACCGCAGGCGCAGACCGCAGATTGTTGCGAATCGCAGAAAAGTCTTTTGTTTATTTTATAATAGTATTATCCCAGTTTATCCGATACACTTTTTATAGGTGATGGATTGTCTGTCACCATAACGCCCGCGGGCAGGAAGGGTCATAACCATGACCAAGAATATCACAATCGAAGCCGGTGAGACCATCACCATTTCCATCGTAGGTCGCACGATCAAGCAGGGTGACGAGCAGCGGACAGTGTGGACGTGTCCCCCAATGGCTGCGAATCATCGTGCCGTTCTGGACGTGTTGAAGGAAGGCAAGCCGTTGAGCATTGCTCAGATTCGTCGTGCCACCGGGTACAACAACAACACGATCCGGGTCGCCATCTCGCAGATGCGTTGCCATCACGGCATTGACATCGTTCGTAATAAGGCGAGCGGGACGTATGCATACGTTGGTGGGAATTAATGGATGAGGGTCTGAAATCATTCTACCAAATTCAGGCCAGTTGGTATGCCCATGCTAGGACCGGGAAGGAATGCATCTGCATTGAATGTGATGGTACTGGCATGGCCCACCGGGTCGAGATCCACGAGGGAAGGGTAGAGCATATCGAAGACAACTGCCCAGCCTGTGGTGGAACAGGACATCTCTAGAAAGAAGGCCCGCATCGCGGGCCTTCTCTTTTTTAAAGCGCGGGCGCGGCAGCGCGGACCGCAGGCGCAGACCGCAGACCGCAGATAGTGATAGACAAGAGCCGCAAGATATGGGATACTTCCCATAGACAATAGAGAAAGGAATGAGATGATAATATCCAAAGAACAAACAAAAGAAGATAAAAAGCTTCTGTCAAAAGTTTCAAAAATGCCCGGTCGCAGCATAGGCCGCAGCGCATGGTTATGTGACGTTGGGCAAAAACTCCGCAAAATACAGGGTACAACATGTCAAGACTGCTATGCATGCAAAGGCATGTATAACATGCCCAATGTAAAAGCCGCGATGGAAAGGCGTGAGGTCTTTTTTAATGCGCTGGATTTTGTGCCGCGTATGATCGCAGTTTTGAACACACTGAGAAAACCAGAATTCCGGTGGTTCGATTCCGGGGACGTTGGCAGCGTCCCAATGGCTCTAAACATTCTTGATGTTTGTGAGGCGACACCGGACAAAATGCATTGGATCCCAAGCCGCGAGTTTGAAAAATGGGGCGAAGCTTTAGAGATCCGCAACAATGTCTTACCAAAGAATGTCACGTTGCGAATGTCCGCCCACAAAAGAGACGGCAAGCCGCCGAAAGCATGGGCGAACACAAGCACAGTTGCAGAACATGCCGCGCCGATAGGCCATGAATGCCCAGCCCCGAAGCAGGGCAATAAATGCGGGCCATGCCGTGCATGTTGGGATAACACAGTCCCCAATGTCAGCTATCACAAACACTAGAACACAGAAAACACTGCCCGCGATCCGCGGGCAGTGTTTTTATTCGTGCGCGAACCATGACTCGCGGGCGCAGATGCGAAGCGCAGAAGGCGCAGACCGCAGGTCGCCAGCCCAGCGGGCCGCAGGTCGCAGATCATCGATCCGCGATCCTTGGATTTCAGGCGCAGATGCCCCGTCAAATAAAAATACATCGCCCGTCGAGGGACAGTGCAGCAGGAAAAAACTAACGCCATTACAGCGCGTATGCCCCAAATGCCACGCAATCTGGGACTTTGAGACAGAGGCCCGCCCATTTTTTATTATCTTTAACTCGCACCATACTGGGACACCATCAATGCATATATATACATCTGGTATGCCCTCACCCGTCCTGTTCTCTATCCGCTGGAAGTGTGACCTTTTCGGCAGGTACTGCCTCAATGATGTCCATAGTGCTTTCTCTGTCTTTGGCATCTTTCACTCTTTTCATCTCAGGTTCGGGGAAAGCGTTTGGGTACTGTTGCCGAAGGGATGCGAGTCTGGCGACGATGTCTTCCCGCGACAGGTTGTCCAATTGATGGACATGGGTTGCTTCCCGTCTGTCAATGGTCAGCCCACCAAGGGAGGATCGTATCTTCTCCGCATTAATTGCAGCAGAAAACTGGCCTTCCTCTTCAGCAGCCCGCGACAGTTCATCAAATCGCTTGAGCTGGTTGATCAGTGTCACACCATATTTACGCTCCCTGTCTTGTCGAAGCTCTTTGATCAGTTCGGGAACGTCAGGGAAAGTTTTGCCGTCGAGGAGTTTTGCCGCATGTTGCGATGCGCTGCCGTCAGCATACCCTGCTTTCCTCGCGCATTCTGCATTGCTGTATCTTCCTTCAACATAGTATTTCGCAAACTCTCGCTGTCTGTTGGTCAATCCAGCGGGTCTGCCACCCTTGTTCTTTTTCTCTTCCATAGTGTTTTTTCCGCCCTTTCAGTTTTCAAAACAGAAAAATCGCTCGCGTCCAGCGTTAAAGGTGTAACAGTGTAACAGGAGTGTAACGGCTGTGTTTGTTACTGGATATAGGTTTGTTACGCTTGTTACGCTTGTTACGCTATTTTCGAGTAAAAAATATTTTTTATCGTTACCCGTAGAAAACATTATAGACCCGTTACTTTTACGCTTGACGGTGTGGGATTTATCTCATAGGGTTATCCCATACGGTATGCGTATCTTAAAGGACCGCGGACCGCGATGCAAGAAACAAAAACGAGGAAAGAATGATGGACTATTACGATAGAAAAGTTGCTGAAGCCAGTGATGAAGAATTGCAGGTCTGGTATGCGAATACCATGCACACAGGCATGACAGCGTTGGGACACACTAAGGGCCACATGAACACCATTCGTGCCACCAAGTGCATGGAAGAGTTGAGCCGCCGTGGTGTGTTTATTGAGTTCGGAAAGCGTAAGCCTGTTTTCAATGGGGAGGGGTGTTACTGATGAGTATTTTATATAAAAAGATTGATCCTGAGTCAGGGGTCAAGTGGTGCGTCCGCGCCGTGTTTTTTGGTGACGACTATGGTCGCAATCATTGCCTGACATACGGGCCAGACGAAAGCCTCTTGAATCGTATCGACAACCCGTTGATCGAATTCTACGACATGAATTGTGGTGCGGCGGAGATAATGAAAAAATCCGACGACATCACAGAGGCATATCTAGCCAAAGAACATGGGCATTTTGTTAGTCGCTACTATTGGGACACGCTGAAGGATGACGATTGGTCAGAGCGCGGCCTTAATCTGCATGGTGGCGTGGACCGCTGGTCAGTGTCCAGCAAGTTTATGACATGGGTCATGCAGGAGTTGGGCGAGGCCATTGCAGAATGGCTGTGGCTTGAGGAAGTAAACCAGCGTGAGTACGAGGCAATGAAGCAGAGGGCAGCACAATGATCGGTCTTAGGTTGACTATGGTTGATGACTCTCTTGATCCTGACCTTGACCAGCCTGTGTTGTTGTTTGGAACAGAGTTCAAGATCTATGAGCAGACAAAGAAGAGGGGTGACCGTGAGCGCACGGTCACCATCATTCAACAGACGGGGACATATAGTTTCACGCAGGTGGCAGAGCCTATGGACTCTGTTTATGCAACGATACGTTATCAGATGAGGACAGACTAATGGGAACTAGAGCGATTTATGTTTTTGAAGACGAGAATGAAGAGGTCTACGTCTACAAGCATTATGACAACTACCCGCAGGGTGCGGTGGATTTCATTGAGAAAGCCAAAGAATTCGCATGGGAGTTGCCACGGTTTGAAGCTGACGAGTTTGCAGCATCGTTTGTTGCGGCGAACAAGGATCGGAGGGGCGGTGGTGTTCGTCTGGTCAACGCGAATTTCAATGATCGTGATGAGATGTTGGAGGCCAATCATTGGTGCGACTATCATTATGTAATCTCAAAGCATAACAGCCAAGATCTGTGGATTGAGATTTGGGAAAGCCGCTATGACGACGATTACCATTTGCAAGAAGGGTCCGGCGGTGTGCGTTGGGTTTTGAAAGACACGCTGACACACACTGAGATGAAAGAAAAATATAGGTATCTTGAGGTGAATGCGTGATGAGTGAGGAAGAGATCGCGGAAAACTGTGAGTGTGGTCTTACAGAGGACGGTTCGTGGGACGAATTCTTGTTCGATCAATGGGGCTGTGACTGTGACAGGGAGGTGCAGTGATGGGATGGGGCTGGGTAATTGTAACCGACACCCTGTGTGAGGGGTGGCAGGCATGGGGCGAGCAGTCCGATGATGTTGAGGTCTATGCTACTAAGGCGGAGGCCGAATGTGAGATCGAGGACACCTTTAAAGATTTGGTGCGCAACCAGATTGAGAGCGGCATGGAGCCGGACCAAGAGCCGGATGCATTTGCTATTCCGCTTGATGAATACACTAGAGGAAGGAAAGCAATATGGCAGAGAAAAAACTGAGCCTAGCGGGCAGTAAGCTCCAACTTGGAAACATTGATGCTTCACAGTTGCGAGGTGCGCCATCACTTGGTGATGGTCGCAGGACTGTTCAGGTCGAGGTTAGGCGGCGTAGAAATACCCCTGTTTTCTTCACTTGGGGGGAGGTGATTGACGATTTAAAATCAATCAGGCAAGAGGCCATAAAGACAGGGTCAATCATTGCAGGCATAACAGAGGACGATTTGGAGCCTGCACCTCTGACACTGAAAAGGACTGAGGTGATCAAGATGATCCCTCGCATACGCATGGATCATAGTTCCAAGTACG
>Ga0181393_1000530_pt1 | contig 14239 bp, 29 predicted proteins | sample 16SPOviralmetaG_FD_130122 | JGI IMG/M metagenome (GOLD analysis project Ga0181393, IMG submission 130122) | Marine viral communities from the oligotrophic San Pedro Time Series (SPOT) site, San Pedro Channel, CA, USA - 16 SPOT_SRF_2010-10-21 | ecosystem: Environmental > Aquatic > Marine > Strait...
AGTAGTTGAAAACAAAAAAGAAGATGCTAATGCAGGTTTTTACAATGCAATGGCAGAAAGAGTAAGAATTAAATTTAATAACTAAAAAAATAAAAAAAAATGGCAAACGTAGCAAATAAAGGAACTTTCGCAACTTATTCAGGGGCGAACCTTAACGAAATTTTTTATGAGCCAGTATTTAGAAGTGATGACATTATGCGTAACTATAGAGTTATTCCTAATGTAAAACACAAAATGAATGTGTTTACTTCTGCTGCTCTAACAAAAATAGTACAAAAATACACGGCGTGTTCAGCAACAAGTGGTTCAACTCAATTTAACATTGATGAGAAAACAATTACTGCTGGAAGAATGAGAGTTGCTCTTGAGCAATGTACTGATGAGTTTTTCGGAACTTATATTGAAGAAATGTACAGAAATGGAGTTGATGTAATGAATCTTGAAGGCACTCAATTAGCAGATGCAATTGTTAATAGAGCGGTAAAAGGTATAGCACAAGATGTAGTTAGATTAGCATGGGGAGGTGATAGTGCAACTGCTAATTACGACCAAATGTCAGGATGGATGAAATTAATGGGAGATAATGCAACTGTATTGGCTGCTAGAACTGAGATAAGTGCAGTAGCACCTACAGCACCTACAGCAGCAGAAGCACTTTCTCTTTTAAGAACTATGTATGACTCTGCACCAGCAGCATTACAACAAGTTCCTGCAGCAGACAAGAAAATATATGTATCTCCTAAGACTTATAATTCTTACTTGCAAAACTTAGAAGGAACTTCTGCAGACTTAGCAATTACTAATCAACAAGATGGTGTATTAGTAGTTAAGTTTAGAGGTGTTGAATTAGTACCTATGTACGAGTGGGATACTATTTTAGCAGACACAGACCCAGCAATGTTCCTAAGAGGTGGTGTTAATGGTACGGAAGGTGCTTGTTACTGTGCAGTTGAGAACTTAATTATAGGTTCTGATGTTACTGACCCAGAAGGCTCTTTCAAAGTATTCTATGATGATTTAGAAGAAAAAATGTTCTTCAGAGGTTACTTCAAGTTAGGTGTACAATTCTTGTACCCTTCACTTGTTCAATGGGGAATCTTCTACTAAACAATAATGTAATAACAGAGGGGAGGCTAGTCCTCCTCTCTTAATTACTTTTTAATAATTAATAAAATAATAATAAAATGGCAATAGATACTGGTATAGGGGTGGATTGTACAGCCCTACAAAGCACAGGCGGAATAAAGCAAATATGCTTAAGAAGTTTTGCTGCTGATGATGTTGTTACTTATAGTAATGCTGCAGGTAAGCATGATGTAACAAAAATCACTAGTGGGGGTGGTTCAACAGCAAATTGGTTTGTTTTTGAATTTAAAAATGAAACTGCTGCATTAACCATAAACGCAACTAAAGAAAATGGCTCAACAGCATTTGAGTGTGGTGTTAATTTTATGATACCTCAAATAAACAATTCTAGGATGCACGAATTACAAGCAATGCTTAATACTTGTATGATGGCAATAATTGTAACTACAAATGATGAAAAATTAGTTGTAGGGTTAAGTGAAAAATATGCAAATGAGGATGTTCCTTCTAAAAACCAAACTTTCTTAAATTTAGCAAGTATGGAGGGGGGTACAGGTGCTGCTTATTCTGATGAGAATGGTATAACTGTTAACTTAATGGCTAGACAATTTGAACTTCCAAGACAATATGACCCAGCAACTGGTGCAGGTCTTGTAGTTGACACATCTGCTTTAACAGCAACAACAACATAATAAATAAATATATACTAATAGGTTGGTATTTTATCGTAAAATGTTTTAAACGTAACCCTATTAATATATTTTTTTAATAATGTGTGATTGCTCAAATAATATTGTAGATTTATCACACTTAAAAATTTATACAATTATGGCAAAATATAAAGCGTTAAAAAGAGTAACAATTTATCATGGAACTAATGGTGTTATAAGAACAGCATCAGCAACGCAAGAAGAATTAGCGTATGCTTATGAAGATTTAGGGGCGACTGATTTAATAGAAAAATTATCAACTACAAAAACTAAAGATGAGCCAAAGAAAGCAAACAAGGACAAAAAGTCAGGTAAAAAATCTTCAAACAAAAAAGACTAATACTTTTGAGTTTGGTGTTTTTAATTTAGCAATACCTGAACATATTGAAGAACCACAAGACTTATCAAAGGTAAGAACTAAGTTCATTCCTTTTGGTACTAATAATTTATTCCCTCAATACTTAGCAGAATTAAAGCGTAAATCTTCTACTCATAGAAGTGTTTTGGCTCAGAAGGCAGTTTTTACAAGTGGTGCTAAGTTTGTTACGAGTAATGAAGATGTAAAAGAATATATAAAAGATGTAAATGCAGATGGAGAATCTTTAAGAGAGGTTTTCAAGAAATTAGCAGATGATTATTACACTTTTGGAAATGCTTACTTAGAAGGAGTTTTGTATGATGGTGGACTAAACCTATATCATATTGATGCAACTACTGTTAGAGCATCTAAAAACAAGAAAGAAGTGTATGTACACCCAGACTGGGCAAAGTACAACACTATGAAAGACAAGTTATCTATTATTCCTCTTTACCCAAGAGTTAGAGGTAGTAGATTTGTAGTTCAATTTAAAGATTATGAGCCTACATTCCAATTCTATGGTTTACCAGATTATGTTGCTGCATTAGAGCATATTGCAGTTGATTATGAAATTGGAAAATGGAATCACACAAAATTTAAAAATGGCTTCCAACCTTCAGCAATCGTTGAGATTAATGGAGATATGGGAGAAGAAGAAGCAAAGAAATTAGTAAGAGAAGCACAAAAGAAGTTTGTTGGAGATGGGAATAATGGCAAGATAATGTTTATCGTTAAGAATGGAGACTCAGCACAGGCTAATGTTCAGATTATAAAGGATGACCAAGAAGGTAGTTGGATAGACTTACAACGTATTACTGACCAGAATATTGTAACTGCACATAGATGGCAGCCATCATTAAGTGGTTTAGTAAGTTCTGGTAAAATGAATAATACAGGTAGTGAGATTAGAATTGCTTATGACTTAGCAATGACTACTGTAATTAAAGACACTTCTGATTTATTATTAAATGGAATTAGAACGGTTCTATATAAAGAGTTAGGTTTCTTGCCAGAGGAATTAGTTATTCATTATGAACCACCAATTAGTTTTGCTACTCAGATTGACCCTAAGCAGATACTTACTATTAACGAGCAAAGAAGAATGTTAGATGAGGATTTACCAATGCTTGAAGAGGGTAATATGTTCTTGACTGATAGAGAGCAGATTATTGTTACTAGAGATGATGATGCAGATGGTAAAGGAGATGATGATGCAGGAGATTTGCAAGTAACTGAAATTAATAGCGAAACACAAGAATAAATATGGCAAACGTAAACAAATACAATCCTTTAGTAACAGGGGCAGAAGTTATAAGTAATAGTTTTACTAATGCTAATACAGACCCTTATTTAATATCTGACAATACTATATTGCTTTCTGAGTTAGCACATCTAAAATCAGCAATAGGCAATAAGTTTTATGAAGAAATAAAAACACAACATCATGCTGGAACTTTAACTACAGCAAATCAAACCTTAATGGATGATTTCTTGGTAAGATGTTTATGTTGGTTTGTTAGATTTGAGGTTATAAATGAGGTGCAAAGCAATAGTGGTAGTGCTGGTATCGTTCATAATGTTGATGAGTTTGCTACTATTATAGACCCAGCAGAATTAAATGCTTATAAGCAAGACACTTACAGAAAGGCTGAAATATATTTAAAAGATATGTTAGATTATATGAATGATGATGACCAAAATGGTTTATATCCTACTTATGAATCTAATAAGCCTTGTAACAATAACACTTATAAGAATCATGGAATAATAATGTATGACAGTATATATTCAAGACCAACTAGAAATTATGATAGTTGGAAGAATTTCTGTCCTTGTGATGATTGTTAAAAAAAATATATAAATGGCTGCAAACGAACATAAAAATTTAAGTGATGCAAATAGGCATAATCCATTAGGATTTGAAATTGCTACTAATGAAACAGTTTTAAGTAAATCTATTGGTAGTGGCTCAACAGATACTGATGGAACTTTATCTTGGCAGTCTAAGGCTGTTATGGGCGTTTCTCAGTATAAGATGCAAGGGTATTGTGTTAGTGGGACTGCTAATTACAAATACGGAGAGGACTTGCAAGACACTAAATCTCCTTATGAAATGACAGATGATTATGGTACTAGTGTTGTTGCAGATGGTAGTTTAAACCCAAGTAATATATTTAGAATAGGTCAAGGAATTGTAGTGCCAGAAGCATCAAAAGTTGTCCTTATAAAAGGTCACTTGTCATGTAATAGTACTAATGCTGTTACTCTTGCGATTTGTAAGGGAATTCCAAATCCAAGCAGTACCAGTGCTATTGTGCCTACAGTTATTGATGAGATAATAGTTACTTCAAGTGATGGTAGTAACCAAACGCTAATGGCTATAGCAGAAACAACTATAACTGGGGCAGATATATTAGCAGGAGATATTATATTTCCAATGATTAGACAAAATGCAAGTACAGGCTCTACTATATATTTTAATGTAACAATACAAACTACAACTTTCTAATGACAACAAAAGAAGAGTTAATAGCAATGAAAAAAGACATCACAACTATAAATGATAAGATAGATAATTTAGATGGAAAATTAGATATGCTCACAGATAAACTATTAAACCCAGACACAGGGGTGACTGCTAGAGTTAATAGAAACACATCTATGAGAAAAGTTTTAGTAAAAGCAATGTGGGTTATTTATACTATAACTTTAGGGGCGATAATAAAAATATTTACAGAATAAAATAAAATAAAAAGATATGGCAACAACAGTAACTCCAGCAAATTTAACAGTAACAATAACAGAACAATACACTCTTAATAATGTTGCTTATGGAAATACAATCAATAAAACTTTCACAACGAATGGCGAGATTTATCAAAGAGTAATGGCTGTAAAACAATCTGAGTTAACCTCACTTATAGATTTTGGCACGGCAGATGGTAGAGGAACAGTAGATAAAAGTAATTACACTTATTTTAGAATAACAAATTTAGATGATACTAATTTCTTAACACTACATATCACTACAGGAGACACTTTCTTTTATAAAATAAAAGCAGGAGAAAGTATATTATTAATGGATAATGAAATGGATGCAATCGCATCAAGCACTACTTTTGGAGCATTTGCAGATATTACAAATATATCAGCACAAGCAAATACAGATGGTGTAGATGTTGAATTAATGTGTGTAACAGTATAAGATGGCTCAGAAAGCAGTTTTTAAGTTTACAGGCAATGCAAAAAAGAAGCGTAAAGGAGTTCATAGTAAAAATGCTTCTAAGGGTCAGAATGGTTATAAGAAAAAATATAAAGGTCAGGGAAGATAAAAAATTAAGATATGCCTTGTTACGAATGTGAAAATGGAAAATGGAGATTTGGTCAAACTGGCAATTGCGAGTATGATTCTAAATCTGAGTGTGAAACTGCTAATAAAGATTATTATGCAGAAGAGACTTATGATGACTATCCTCAAGCAGCAACTACCAACGCTAAGAGAGCAATAAAATATAAAGAAGAAAATGGTAGCGATTGTGGGACTGTCGTGGGCTGGACAAGAGCCAGACAATTAGCAAACAGAGAAAAGTTAAGCAGAAGCACAATAGCAAGAATGGCATCATTTAAAAGACATCAGCAGCACAAAGATGTTCCTTATGATGAAGGATGTGGTGGTATAATGTGGGATGCTTGGGGAGGAGATGCTGGTGTTGAATGGGCAATAAGAAAATTAGAACAAATAGATAAAAAAAATATGGCAAAGAAAAGAAAATATTATTCTGATGATGAGCATGACCATCACTTTCACTTCACTCAAGAAATGATGGAGACTTTACATGAGGAAGGAGAATTAGAAGTAAAAGTAGAAGAAGATGATAACGAAATGCTTATATTATTTACTTATGGTGAGCAAGAGTCAGAAGAGTACACTCCAGAAGAAGAGGAGGAAATTAAAGATAAATTTGAAGATTATTTTGATAAGGTTATTAAAAGCCTTAAAGATTCAAAATAAAATGAAATTAAAGCATTTTAAGAAATCAGAATTTGCTTGTAAATGTGGCTGTGGTAAAACTATCATTAGTGATGACTTATTGTATATGTTAGATAAGGCTAGAGAGTTTGCTAAAAAGCCATTTGTAATAACAAGTGGATATAGGTGTGAGAATCATCCAGAAAGCAAAAAAAATCCAACATCTTCTCATATAAAAGGATTAGCAGTAGACATAAAATGTACTGACAGTAATACCAGGGCTATTATTGTTGATGCATTAGTGTATGCAGATTTTGAGAGATTAGGTCTGCACAAATCTTTTATTCATGCAGATATAGATGTTTATGACAAACCAAGTCCTGTGATTTGGTTGTATTAATTAATTATTAACTTAAATAAATAAATATGGAAATGTTAAAAAAAATGTTTAATTCAAGAAAGTTCTGGTATACTGTTGGTGCAATTTTTGTTCCTGCAGTTTCAGTTAAATTAGGACTTTCAGAAGCAGAAGTAGAAAAAGTTTACTACGCAATCTTGGCTCTAATATTAGGTCAGGGAATAGCAGACATTAAGAAGTCATGATAAAGAAATGGATAGGCAACGCACTAATGTCTAGTGGTGTTAAGCCAATAACAGAATTGTTAAAAGCAGTAAAAGACTTGTTTACAGACTCTAAAGGTAAATGGAGCAGTAAAAGAACAGTTAGTGGAGTAATAGTAATTGCTGCTAGTTTACATATAGAAAAAAATGGTCTTGATACCAACGCTTTAATATTAACAGCGTTAGGTGTTTTGCCCTTGTGTTTCTCTGTGTTTGAAAAAAATAATTGTAATACTTCTTGTTGTAAAGAAAAATAATTATCTTTGTGATGACTAAGTCAGGGTTGTGCCTGTCTTTGTTTTCATTGTTTATAGTTTTCAAGAGTGGGGTGTTCACAAACATCTCACTTTTGAATTTTATAGAAGTTATTTTTCATATATTGCAAGGACATAAACAGATAATAATATGAAAAAATATGGTAAAAGACTTAGACTATCCGAAGAAGAGGTAGAGATGGTTTACGAAAACAGAGCCGAAAGCACAACTAATTTAAATGGGAACACAGCATTAGACATTCACTTGTCAGAAAGAGGAATATCTAAAAAAGATATAGTATCTATTAAGCATTGGCAATCTGCAAGTGGTGAGTATAGATTTAGTATTGTAACAAAAGAAGATGTAACTGCTGATGCAAATAATATGCTGGATGAGGTTGCTAATTTTATAGAGAACCATTCTCCTTACTACCCTTCAATAAAAAGAAAAAACCAAAACGCTAATCACTTATTAGTAATAAATCCTGCAGATATACATATAGGTAAATATGCTAATGGGGCTGAAACTGGTAGTGGTTATGATGTTGAAACTGCCTGTATGCGTGTTTTAGAGGGCTTAGAAGGGCTTGTAAGCAAGGCTCAAGGGTTTGCAGTAGAAAGGGTTTTGTTTTGCATAGGCAATGATGTATTGCATATTGACAATGTTTACGGAACTACTACTAAAGGAACGCATCAAGACACAGATGGTAAATGGTGGGAGCATTTTGAGATTGCTTTAGCGTTATATGTTAAATGTGTAGAGATGTTAAGAGAGATTGCTCCTGTAGATGTTATACACTCAATGAGTAATCATGATTATCAAAGTGGGTTTCATTTGGCTCACGCATTAAAAAGTTGGTTTAGAAATGATAAAGAGGTAGATTTTGACATTAGTGTAGCACATAGGAAGTATTATCAGTATGGTAGTAACTTGATAGGATTAGAACATGGAGATGGTGCTAAAATGGATAACTTACCTTTATTAATGGCTCAAGAAAAGCCAGAGATGTGGAGTAATACTAAATATAGATATTGGTATTTACATCATTTACACCACAAGGTAAAACACAAATGGAGAGATGCAAAAGATTTTATAGGAGTTACTGTAGAGTATATGCGTAGCCCATCTGGAACTGACAGTTGGCACTCAAGAAAGGGATATACAGGAGTTCCTAAAGCAGTTGAAGGGTTTTTGCATGAAAAAACAAGTGGTCAAGTGGCTCGTTTAGTACACTATTTCTAAAAAAATTCACACAATTTTACACAATTTTATACCTAGCACATAAACATTTATAAAAAAAATGTTAAAAATGTTTGGCAGTTAATTCCAATTTTATAACTTTGCATCAACTATTAACTTAAACTATAAAACATGGGAAAAATGAAAGAACAGTTTGCACAAATGCAACAAGAAACTATTAACGCAATGCACGACATTGCACAACAACCGAGTATTAATCAATTAAATAATAATAACATGACAAAAAAAACAATGCAAGAAAAACTAAGAAAACAACCTGAGCCAGTTCAAGAAACTAGAAAAGAAGTTTTAACCAGGCTTTATAAAGAGAATGGTTTGGTAAGAGAAGATGTGCATAAAGACCCAAGAGGATTCTCTACAATAACTAGAAGTGGTGTAGATAAAATTGCTGCTAAAAATGGCATAACTATAGGTTATGAGGTTATACTTTTAGATGTTGAGAAGGGACATTGTGTTCTTAAAGCAGCAGCAACTATGAAGGTTGGTAATGAAGTTAAGAACGTAATGAGTTTTGGAGAAGCAAGTGTAGAAAAAAACTTATCTGGAGGTGGTAAAAAATGGTTAGTTTCTATGGCTGAAAAGAGAGCAATGGGTAGGGTGGTTCTTAAATTAGCAGGATTCTACGAGCAAGGAATGTATAGCAAGGATGAGATGGCATTTGAGATGGATGAGTAATTATGATTGGATAGATGAAGTTCTTGATGGTGAGCCTAGTGGTATTACTGATACCCAATGGCTTATCATTGAGAGCAACATAGATAGTACATCATTACCATTATCTATGAAGTCAGATATACTCAGCCGAATTAATGATTTAACAGAACTAGAAGCAGAAGAAATTATAACTATAATAAACGAAAACAAATATGAAAGAGACCCAAAAAAACAATGGCTTAAAATGTTCAGAGAAGGAGTATTTGGACATAGAGATTTTTAATCACTTTTTAAAAGTATATTCTTATATTATTTGGAATAAAAAACATCTGCTTGGAGAAGTTGTAGAAGATGATATGATGAAACTGCTAGATAAAGAACAGTTAATAGATTTTTATTATGCAGGTAAGCATAAATTTAAAGTTAAGAAATCTAAAGTAGAAAAATACCTAAATACAAATGACAAATAAATATTCATTAGAAACAATACGAAAATCAAGAAATGAGTTTGAGGCTTTTTTGAGAATATATGGAATATCTAATTTAAGGCTTTGTAAAATAATTGAAGTTAATTATGCTACAAGCAGAAACTTTATAGAGAATCCTCCTCAAATGAGGTTTATCCATGCAAAGAAGTTAGCAGACTTTATTGGGCTAGAAGTTCAGGACATAGTTGATACAATAGTGTACGACTTAAAATAAAACAAAAACAAATGAAACGAAGAAGATTAAAATTTAGTGACTATTATCACGAGATAATTATAAATGAAATAGCAGACATCTACAATGTAGAGAAAGATAGAATATTTTTAGGAAGCAGGAAAAGAAATATTATATTTGCTAAAAGACTGTATATATTTGTATTAAGAGAAGTTTTTGGACTTACTCTAAAAGATATAGCAGAGGTCACAAACCTGCATCATGCATCTATAATTCATCATTCCAGACAATTTCAGTTTCAATACGAACACAAAAATAATTTTAAAAAAGAAAATAAACACTTTGAAAGAATTGAAAACAGAATTATTGAAGTAGAAATTGATGAAGAGATATTAGGATTAGAGCAACAGATAGATAAAATAAATAAAACCTTAACCAAATTGTATAAAATAAACAAATTAAAAAATGAAAGACAAAAAAGAGAAAGTCTACTTGCCAAGTAGCATTAAAAACATTGAAACAAAGTATGGAAGTATGATGGTAGCAAACTTCAAAATAGATGAACTACAAGCAAACTCTAAGAATGGCTGGGTTTCTATGGTGATTTCAGAAAGAAGAGAACCATCAGAAAAGGGAGCAACTCATTATGCTTATGTAAATGATTATGAGCCACCAAAGGATTCAAAACCTGCTCCTAAAAAAACTGCAGCAAAAGTAGATGATGACCTTCCGTTTTAATGATTAAATGGAAAAATACAACTTACCCTAGCACTTTCATTGGCTTGTCTGATGAACTTGCTAAGGTTAGGAGTATGTTGTCTGCTGAGGTTTATAATGACAAAACAGAAAAATATAGAGGCAATCAAGAACACTCTATACAAAGTCTAGGAATATTTGCAGAATTAGTCGCTAGACATATAATGGATAGTAATAGAGGTGTTAAATATAAGGCTGCACCACTAATAGATAAGAAGCCAGTAGTCGGTGCTGATATAATCTTAGAAGGCATAGGCGAATTAAATTATGTTGATGTAAAAGGCATAAGAAGCAATGGAAATGCTCTTAGAGTTAATTTTAAGGCTCATAACAACACGCAAAAGAAAGTTACGCACTATCTGTTCATACAGCCCTTGAACGCTTTATACGCAAGATTTTGCTGGTTTAAGCATGAAGATGTTAGTGATTGGGATGTTGTAATGTCAACTTATACTGAGTGCTATGAATTAGTAATACCAAAAAACAATTAAACAATGAAACAACCAAACTACTATGCTATAATAAGTGCTGAGGTTAGGTACGACACAAAACTAACTGCAAATGCTAAATTATTATATGCTGAAATAACTGCACTACTTAACATGAATGGTGAGTGCTTTGCTACAAATAAATACTTCTCTAATCTTTATGGCAAGAGTATTGTTACTATATCTAAATGGATTAGCGAATTAGTTGCAAATGGCTATATATCATCTAGTTATAAATACAAAGAGGGTACTAAAGAAATTGATAGGAGGTATTTAAGTATTCTTAAAGGGGGTATTAAAGAAAATGATGGGGAGGGTATTAAAGAAAAGTTTAAGGATAATAATACAAGTATTAATATTAATCTTACAGATAGTAATAATAAGGTGCGTTTTAAAAAACCAACTATTAATGAAATTGCTGATTATTGTATTGAAAGAAAGAATAATATAGATGCAGAAACTTTTTATGATTTTTATGAAAGTAAAGATTGGATGGTAGGTCGCAACAAAATGAAGTGCTGGAAAAGTTGTGTTAGGACATGGGAACGGAGAGAAACAAAAAAACCTACAATGAGTAAGATACACCAACATATACAGAAAAACCTAAACGTAAAAGAAAAACTAAAAAAACAATTTAATGAGATTAATTAAAACAATGTCAAAAGAAGATTTGTTAATGTGTTCAGTAGATTTAGTTAGCAAAACATATATAGGCTTAGGGCAAAACAATGTAGAAGAAGATACTATAAGTTATATGTCTCAAGAATTGGCAGATGATTTGGCTAAAATTTATAAAAACTTTTATTTTGAAGATGCAGAAAATGCTTTTAAATTTGGAATAAGAGATGATTGGAAAACTGATTTTATACATTTTAATATTCCTGTTTATATTAAGTGGTTAAAAAAATATAAAGATTTAATATGGGATGCAAGAGCAAAAGTTGACTCAGGGGAGAATCCGAAATCAGTTCCTCATTACAGACCAGAACCAAAACTACTAAAATGAAGATACTAACAATTATATGGGGAATACTAATTTTACTATGTTTAATAGAAGCCTATTTTTGCACTAAGTTTGAAGATGAATTATAAAATTATATATTTGTAAAATGAAATCTTTGATGACAGGATTGTTTTTTTTAATTATTTCTTACATAATAGTAAGAAAAACATTTTCAAATGACAATAATGAAATAGAAGAAAACCTAAAAAACTTTAACACAAATAAAAAAATGGAAACTAAAACACAACAAAAAACTAAAAGAACATACAAAGGAATTAAATCTGTATTAAATTTTCACATTAAAAAAAATCTAAGAACACTATGGACTTATAAAGATGATAACTTTACTTGCATATATGAGCCATACGAAGGAAACGAAAGGATATATACAGTAAATCAAATGCTTAAATTAATAGATGGATTAATATTAGAAGAAAATAAAAATGACAAAACATAACGAACACTATTGGGAAGAAGGAAGGAATGGATGGACTCCAAATAATACTTGGCAAGATGAGGTTGTAAAGGATAAAAATAAAAAATGGTCAGGAGGTTCTTTAAAATATAAATTTGATTGGCATTTAGATAAAGTTGTTGAAAAAATAGTGAAACTGCTAAAAGAAAAAAATTCAGCGTATGGTAATACTGCTTTAAATCCAGCAAACATATTTAGTAAGTTAGATTCTACAGAAGCAATATGTGCTAGGCTAGATGATAAATTATCAAGGATAAAAAATAAAGGGATTGATGATAAGACAGAAGATACTGTTGATGATATTATTGGTTACTTACTTTTATTAAAAATGTCAATGGAAAAATGAAAAAACCAATCTTTAGAGTGTTTATATCTTACCAGATAAAAAGTAAGAAAACAATAACTAGGAAACTTTCAAAAGGTATTTTAGATACTTTTGTTCTCACCTCAGATATAAATGAAATAAAGAAAGACCAAGAGATAATAGATAGAATTTGTTATATAAACAAAAAGAAACCAGAAATGGTAGAAATAACTATAACTAATATTGATATAGAAAATCAATATGGTGAAACAGTAGACAGATTTGATGAATACTAAACAAAGAAAAAGCAGAGATAAAAAAATAATTGAATACTATTTTAGTAATCCAAAAAACAATGGATTAGGCAATATTGCTCAGGAATTTAAAATAAGCATAGAAACAGTAAGAAATGCTGTAGATAAAGAAATGAAATTAAGATTTGAAAATAGTTTAGCAAGAAGATGTGCTAGGTATTAAAATCAAAATAAAATAATATGCCAAAGATTAGAAAAATAAGATTAGAAGACAGAAAAGATTTGAGAGGTGGTGGCTACTCCAGAAGAAAGTTTACTGTTGAAGAAGCAGATGCTATTAGAAACGAATACAAAACCTCAACTCAGAAGATGACTATATCATCTCTTGCCAGAAAATATAGCGTGTCTCAACCTCTAATGTACCAACTAATAAAAGGAACTACCTATACTGAAGGGGATAGTAGGGGGCATAGGGGGGCTAGGGGGGGTAGGGGGTCATCTACTAATGCAGTAGGAAGCAAACTATAAATGAAAAAAGAAGCCCTAGTTCAATCATCCTTTTGTACATACATGAAGTACACTTACCCTGATGTAAGATACTGTGCTAGTCTAGGTGGCATTAGAACATCTATGAAACAGGCTGTCTTAGCCAAGAAGACTGGCTATGTTAAAGGATTTCCTGATATGCAAGTATTAAAAGTCAACAGCAAATACGCTGGATTATTCTTAGAAATCAAAGCAGACAAAACTTGTTATCCATCTAAAGAACAAAAAGAATGGGTAGCATATCTTAATGAGGCTGGTTACTATGCTAAAGTAGTTAAAGGTCTTGAAGAATGTATGAATGTTCTTGATTGGTACATGAAAATAAAATAATTTTCTAAAAACTTTTTTAAAAAAATCCTACCGAAACTGCCCTGAAACTGCTGTGAAACTGCCCTGAAACTGCTAGAGTTGTGGTGGTAAAAAAGGTCAGACTTGGCGATTTTATTAATCGGTTTTTTTTTTTGGGAAAAAAAAATTTGTGTTTGAAATCTGATGTATTAGAAAAATTTGTGTTTCAAACCTCGATACATTGCACTATTTAGAATGGTTCTAAATAAGCATATTTAATGATTTTTTTTAACAATTTGTTTGGTAATGTGTAAAAGTAATGTATCTTTGCACTATAAATAAAACAAAATTAATTAAAACTTAAACAAAATGGATTTCAACAGACAAACAGCAATTGATGCAATCGCAAGATTAGCAAAAAGACAATCACAAAAAAAAGATGTAGAATTTAAATCATTTTCACAAAAAAGAAGAGAGGAGAGAGAGAGAAAAATGAAAGAAGTGAAATACGAATTAAAAGACAATAAAACAAAATAAATTTAAACTATAAA
>Ga0181393_1000536_pt1 | contig 14209 bp, 12 predicted proteins | sample 16SPOviralmetaG_FD_130122 | JGI IMG/M metagenome (GOLD analysis project Ga0181393, IMG submission 130122) | Marine viral communities from the oligotrophic San Pedro Time Series (SPOT) site, San Pedro Channel, CA, USA - 16 SPOT_SRF_2010-10-21 | ecosystem: Environmental > Aquatic > Marine > Strait...
AGAGGGTTGTTAGTTAAATTATTGGACAATGGTGGATACTCAATGAAGTATTGGTATGAAACCACAGACAAAGCTGCTCCAGTTGAAATATTGGTAGATGGTAAAAGTATTAAAAAAGACGGAAAGGTAGTGGAAATGAAATTTCATCCAAAAGATTATTATGATAAAGTAGAGGAAAATACTATGAACGAAATGAAAAGTTTAAAACAACTACTAACTAAAGTAAAGAGTAATAAGATGGATAAGAAAATCGCTAAAAAATTAGATAACTTGGTAACAAGAGGTAATGGTTTTGTAGTGGTTACAAAATCAAAGAAAAATGGATACAATCGTTTTCACGCTAATAGAGTAGATGATAGTGGTATTGAGGTTGTTCCACATATGAGAGACTTCAGACCAGGTAAAGTTAAAGGTATGATGAGACACAAACCAGAACACGCAATGACAGATATTAATTGGAAGGGTGTTAAAGATATTTATATGGAGAATACTATGAAAGAAGCAAGAGGAAGTTGTTGGGTAGGATATCAACAAATCGGTATGAAAGACAAGGGTGGTAAAAAAGTCCCTAATTGTGTAAAAGAAGAAGTAGACATTTACTATGAAGAAAATGGTAAAGGATACGGATACACATTTGAATTCATCACAGACAAATCTTTACAAGAAGCAGAATATCAAGGTCGTAAAGTAAAATTAAACAAAATTATGCAAGGTGACCAAAAGAAATTTAAAGTTTATGTAAAGAATCCAAAAGGTAATGTTGTAAAAGTTAATTTTGGACAAGGTGGTAAAGCCAAAGGTGGAACAATGAGAATTAGAAAGTCCAATCCAGGAGCAAGAAAATCATTTAGAGCTAGACACAATTGTGATAATCCAGGCCCTAAACATAAAGCTAGATATTGGGCATGTAGAACTTGGTAGTATAAATGGATAGATTAGTCAAACAATTAATCACACCTTTTATAACCGAACAAGTAAAAGCAAAAAAGGTTATAGCGGTCTATCCAGGTAGATTTCAACCCTTTGGGCCACATCATAAAAAAGTATTTCAAACACTACAAAAAAAGTTTGGTGAAGTTTACATAACAACATCAGATATAAAACAACCACCAAGACACCCAATGAACTTTAAAGAAAAAGTTCGTCATATGGTTAAAATGGGTATTCCAAAAAATCGTATCATTAAAGAAAGAGTTCCTTATGTAGCAAATAGTTTATTAAAAAAATTTGATGGAGATAAGGTAGCAGTAGTTTATGTGTTTGGTGCTAAAGATGCAGGAAGATTAAAGGGTGGAAAGAAAAAATCAGGTGGATTAACTTACTATCAAGATTTTAACAAAAACAAAAACAATATGGTTGGTTATGAAACTCACGGATACATTTATACAGCACCACACCAAAAAGTTAGTGGTATATCAAGTGGAACAGAAATAAGAAAGTTATTAGGTAGTCCAAAAGTAAAAGAGGAAAGTAGAAAAAAAATATTTAAAAAAACATTTGGTTATTTTGACCAAGGTGTTTACAATATGTTGACAAATAAATTTAGAAAATTATTTGAAGTGTATTCTAAATTTATCGTTGAAAACAAAGATTACATTAAAAAACTTATCAAAGAAGCTTCAACAGGTGCTAACTTTCCAACTGACGATGGCCCACCAACTTTTTACAAAGGGTTTAACGATTATGAAAAAACTGCTGGTAATTGGGTAAAAGAAATGGGTAAAACTTATGGTTGGGAAGTGTATGATTATCTAATTAGTCAAACAGCACAAAATCCAGAAGATGACTATACATTAGAACTAAATATTGTTCCTTCAGTTGCTTTCGGTAGAGAAAATACCGGAAATTATGGAAAAAGATTTGGTGTAAAAGAACCAATCAAAAGATACATTGAAGTAGCAGACAGAATATCACAACAATTGGGATATGAGGTTATTAAATATATGGGGATTAAACCAGACCTAAGTGGTTATACAGGTGTTGAAGTAGAATCACCAGTTTTACCAGGTCGTTATGATTTAGGAAATACCAAAAGAGCAGAACTAACAGGAAAACAATTAGGTTCTGGTATGACATTATTAAATACATTAGAAGAATCGTTAGATTTATCAAATGAAGTAAATATGATTTTTGAAGATGAAAAATTTAAAGCTAAATCAAAAGAAACCGGTAGAGTAATTGTTTATAAGTCCAAAGATAATATGGACAAAGCAATTAAAAGTGGAAGAGCAGAACCTTTAGATAAAAAGGACAATAAAGTAAAGGGAACAAGTGTGTTTAAAAAACCACAAGATAATTGGGAAAAAATAGACAATAAGTCTAATAGAGTCAAATCAAAAGATTATACTGATGAACAATATGAAGAAGAAACTGGTGAATATTTTGAAAATGACAAAACAATGAAAACAATTCCTAATTTGTTTAAAGATAAAAATGATATGATTGACAAAATGAAATCAGCAAGAAGTGTTTATTTATCATCAAACAAAATGGAATTTATGGACAACACAGATGTTGGTGATATTTTAAAATCAGATAATGCATTAGAATTAGGAAAACAACGAGCAAAAGAATATGGAAAAGATTGGGATAGATTGGAGAAAGCAATTAATAGTGGAAATCCAGTCCCACCACCTATTGCAGTAAAAGATAAAAGTGGAGATTATTATTTATTAGCCGGAAACACAAGACTAATGTCATATACTGCATCAGGTAAAAAACTTCCAGTAAAAGTTATTGATTATGACGGAGAGTTTCAATATAATGAATCAATCCACGAGTGTATAGCATTTTCTAAAAAGTTTGGTGATGATATTGTGATTGGAAAAAATCGTGATAGAAATTATACACCAGAATTAAAAGTAGTTAGGGAGATGAGTGGTAATGGTAATGAAGTTTGTTATGTCCAAGACCAAGATACAGATTGGTCAGAAGGTATGAACTCAAATGGTATTGGATTGGTTAATTCAGCACTATTCGTAAAAAGAGATGAAAAAGATTTCGATAAAGCAAAGAAAAAGAAAGCTCCTTCCAAAGACGGAATTCGTATTAGACACGCATTATCAAAAGATACTTTTAAAGAAGTGGTTGAATCATTAGTAAAATTTGATACTGGTGTAAAAGGACATACATTAGTTAGTAATGGTAAAAAGTTAGTTGTGATTGAAAACACAAGTAGAACAAAACCATTAGTAAAGATACACGACATAGACAAATCATCAATCGTTAGAACTAATCACGGAATTAAACACCCTGAACAAGGATACACGAGAGGACCAGATAGAATATCATCTGAACTACGAATGAACAACGCAAAAAAATTAATTGATAATGAAAAAGAATACAAAAAAGTATTTCCATTATTTTATAACGACACACAAAAGAAAGGCCCTAAATTTGATTTAGTAAGAACTCAAAACAAACTATGGACTTCAAGTCAAATTTTAATGAATTTAAATAAAAAACAATTAATACTTTATTTAATTCCTGGAGCAGTAAAGTTTATTGGTATTGAAAACAAATTACCAAAAAACTATGAACCAAAAATCAAATTAGATGTTCGTCAATATGAACACGGAACTAGTGATAAATACGATACATTTGTAACCACAGACAAAACACCAAAGAAAAGTGCAATAAAAGATAAAAGTATTAATGAAAATCTTTTATTAGAAGGTGGAGCATATGGACATATGTCACACCCGTTTGATGATAACAAATTAACTTTTGGTGATTTAAAAAAGATTATTAGATTAGGTTTATCAGGTGAATTAAATCGTGAGGATGCTGTAACAGAAAAAACAGACGGACAAAATTTAATGATTACTTATCGTGATGGTAAAGTTTTAGCCGCAAGAAACAAAGGACAAATCAAAAATCGTGGACAAAACGCTTTAGATGCAAAAGGAGTAGCTAAAAAGTTTAGTGGTCGTGGTGATATTAGAGATGCTTTTGTTTTTGCAATGTCAGACTTAACAAAATCTATCAATAGTTTATCAGATAAACAAAAAGATAAAATTTTTAAAAATGGTGAGATATTTATGAACTTAGAAATTATCTATCCAGCTTCATCAAATGTAATAGATTATGATAAACAAATTTTACAATTCCACAATTCAATCAAATATGATAAAAATGGTAATGCAGTTGGTGAGGTAAAAGGTTCAGGTAGAATGTTACAAGGTATGATTAAACAAGTAAATCAAGACATTCAAAAACATTTTAAAATAATAAAACCTAAAGTTCTAACTTTACCAAAAAAAATTGATTTTGGGAAAAAAGTTGATATTTATTATAAGAGAGTAAATAAGTTACAATCTCAATTTGGATTGAAAGATACAGATACATTAGGTAAATATCATCAATCATATTGGGAAAATTATATTTATAATGCAGGAAAACAATTTGGTTATACAATGCCTAAAACAATTTTGAAAAAACTAACTAAAAGATGGGCGTTCTTTGATAAGTCATATAAGATACCAACTATTAAAAAGGACTTAAAAAAACAACCAAAGTTTTTAGATTGGGTTATGAATACAGATAAGGTAGACCACAAGAATATGGTTAAGAAAAATATGTTACCATTTGAAAAGATTTTCTTTTCAGTAGGAGCAGATATATTATTAAATTTATCAAACTTTATTGCAGCTAACCCAACGAAAGCTATAGATAAAATTAGAAAAGATATTTTAAAAGCATCTAACAAAGTTAGAGCTGGTGGAGATATTAAAAAGATGAAAACTTTAAAACAACAATTAGAAAAATTAAATTCACTTGGTGGACTAAATAAAATAGTCCCAGTTGAAGGAATAGTATTTAAATATAAAGGAAAAACCTATAAGTTTACTGGTGCATTCGCCCCTGTAAATCAAATATTAGGGTTAGTGAGTTTTTAATGGCAGGATATAGTAAAGAAGCAGAAAGACAAAATAAAGCATTAGGTAATCTACTAAAAGGACAAGAAGTTGAAAAAAGAACAATAGTAGGTTATGAGGGAAAACAAAAAGAAAAAGGTGATGTAAAATCAGAACTAACGGACATTATGTCTGAAGTTAGAATGCCTTTGTTTTGTCCTAAATGTAAAAAAACAATGAAGAAAAAACTTGATGATAAGTTTTGGAGATTATTCGAGCATTGTTGGGATTGTCAATTAGACTTTGAACACAAATTACGACTTGAAGGAAAGTATGATGAGTGGGCAATTAGTAGAGCGAAAAACAATCAAAAAGCGTGGGTTGATGATATGATACAAGGAGTTGAACAATGGAGAGACGAAAGACCAGTTGACCAAGTTTACAATGTTGGTATTAAAGACCCAGAGGTTAAAATTGAGAAAGCAAAAGTTAACGAAAAAGCTCTCAATAAACTTGCTGATGACGCTATAAAAGACTTGAAAAAAATGAGAGAAAACATATAACCAACTATTTATAGGTAAGGAGAAAAATAATGTTAAAAAAACTACTCGGAATGTTAGCAGTAATAGGAACAATCGTAGGTGCTTTTATGGGTGCAAAAAAATCTAAAGAGTTAAAAGAACTCGAAGGTAAAATTGATGAATCCAAAAAAGAAGAAAAAGGTGTTGAAACTAAAATTGCTAAGTTAGAAAAGAACAAGAAAAAGAATAAAAAAGAAATTACTTCTTTGAAAAGAAAGTTAACCATTTCTAAAAAGAAAACAACAAAAATGGAAAAAACTTTTGAATCAGGTGATTCTGACAAAGCAGCAGATTTCTTAAAAGATTTTAGTAAATAAAGGTAACGATATGAAAAAGTTAATAATATTATTAGCTTTGTTTGGGTTTATTTATTCTCAAGATAAAGTTTATACTTTTACTGAAGAAGAAGTCACTAATATGGCTAATAAAGTAAAAGACTTACAAACTCAAGTCGAGAACCAAACAGAGCAAATAGATGTTTACGATGAGTTAATGAAAAAGTATGAGAATCAAACACAGATTGATTCTATGTTACTTTCTTTTAAAACTCAACAAGTAAATATATTAAAAGACCGTGAAGTTTTGTATGAGAAACAAATTAAACTCATAAAACCAAAGTGGTATGAGAATAAATGGTTGTATTTTACATTCGGTGTAATTGCAACTTCTGCTTCTATAAAACTCGCTGGCGAAATAGTTGATTAATGGAAGATAACAAAAAACAATTAAAAGAAGCCATTAAAAGAGAATATGCTAAGTGTGCAACTGACCCTGTTTATTTTTTGGGTAAGTATGGAATAATCCAACACCCTGTTAGAGGTAAAGTTAATTTTAACTTATACGATTTTCAGGAAAAATCACTACAATCTTTTATGCAACACGATTATAATATTGTGTTAAAGGCTCGTCAATTGGGTTTATCAACATTAACTGCTGGATACGCATTGTGGATGATGACATTTCAACAAGATAAGAATATCTTGGTCATTGCTACAAAACAAGAAACAGCAAAGAATTTAGTAACAAAAGTTAGAGTGATGCATGCTAACTTACCAGGTTGGTTAAAACAGCCTTGTGTTGAGGATAATAAATTATCATTACGATATAGAAATGGTTCTCAAATTAAAGCGGTAGCGAGTTCTGAGGAATCAGGTCGTTCGGAAGCATTATCATTACTGATTATTGATGAGGCAGCCTTTATTGATAAGATAGATACAATATGGGGAGCTGCTCAGCAAACACTAGCAACTGGTGGTAGAGCTTTAATTATATCTACACCAAATGGTGTTGGTAATTTTTTCCACAAAACTTGGGTAGGTGCTGAAAGTGGAACAAATGATTTTAATTTTATCAATCTACATTGGTCAGTTCATCCGGAAAGAGGACAAGACTGGAGAGATGAACAAGATAAATTATTAGGGCCTTCATTAGCCGCTCAAGAATGTGATTGTGATTTTATCACTTCTGGTCGTGGTGTTATTGATGGTATACTACTTGAAAATTTAAAAGAAAGTAGTGTAAGAGAACCAATGGAAAAGAGAGGTATAGACTCTAACTATTGGATATGGGAGCCACCAAATTATACAAAGAATTATGTGGTGAGTGCAGATGTTAGTAGAGGTGACGGAACAGATTATTCAGCGTTCCATATTATAGATGTAGAATCTTTGGAACAAGTAGCAGAATACAAAGGTAAAATCTCTACACAAGATTTTGGAAATATGCTAGTTAATGTAGCTAGTGAATATAACAATGCTTTGTTGGTTGTGGAAAACAACAATATTGGTTGGGCAGCAATTCAACAAGTCATTGATAGAGAATACCCAAACTTGTTTTATACAAGTAAAGATTTGCAATATGTTGATGTTCAACATCAAATGACAAATAAATACAGAAGTCAAGAACGAAATATGGTTCCTGGTTTCTCAACAACATCTAAGTCAAGACCTTTAATTGTTGCAAAGTTAGAGGAAATGTTCAGAGAAGAATCAGTAGTGGTTCATTCTCAAAGATTAATTGATGAATTATTTGTATTTATTTATAATGGAAATAAAGCGGAAGCAATGACTGGATATAATGATGATTTGGTAATGTCTTTCGCAATAGCCCTTTGGGTTCGTGATACTGCACTACGATTGAGAAGTGAAGGTATAGAACTTTCTAAGAAAGCAATTCAAGGTATTGGACACAATCCAGGAGTTTATACTTCAAATACCGAAACAAATGATTCTTGGGAAATGGATGTTAAAGGGGAAAAAGAAGACTTAACTTGGTTAATTAAATAAGAGGATTAAAAAAATGGCTGATAGAGATTTATTCAGTAGATTACAACGACTATTTTCTACAAATGTAATTGTTAGAAATGTCGGTGGTAGAAAATTAAAAATAGCAGATACAGCACAAGTTCAGAGTGTTACAGGGAAAGATTTAGTTGATAGATTTTCTCGTTTGTATAAAAGTCCAAGTGGAATGAGTGGGTATAACCAATCATTATATCAGAAGACAATGCGTATGGGATTGTTTAGAGATTATGAAGCAATGGATTCAGACCCATTAATTTCATCAGCATTAGATATCTACGCAGACGAAACTACATTAAAGTCAGAATACGGAAAAATATTAAGTATTAAATCTGATAACAATCAAATACACGATATTTTACATAATTTATATTATGATATTCTAAACATTGAGTTTAATTTATACCCGTGGACAAGAAACTTATGTAAATATGGTGATTTCTTTTTGAAATTAGATATTAATGATAAGTATGGTATCACCAATGTAGAACCTTTATCAAGTTATGATGTTGCGAGAATAGAGGGTGAAGACCCAGAAAATCCACACTATACAAAGTTTGTATTGGAAAGTGGAGATGTAAGACAAACAAATCAAGGACAAAAGTCAGAATTTGAAAATTATGAAATAGCTCACTTTAGAATGATTTCTGACTCAAACTTTTTACCTTATGGTCGTTCAATGATGGAGGGTGGTCGTAAAGTATGGAAACAATTATCACTTATGGAAGATGCTATGTTAATTCATAGAATTATGAGAGCACCAGAAAAAAGAATATTCAATATTGACATAGGTAATATTCCACCAGCAGAAGTTGACAACTATATGCAAAAAATAGTTGGACAAATGAAAAAAGCACCAGTAATAGATGATAATGGACAATACAATTTAAAATACAATATCCAAAATATCACAGAAGACTTCTTCTTACCAGTTCGTGGTGGAGATAGTGGAACAAGAATAGAAAATCTTGGTGGTTTGGAATATCAAACAACAGACGATATTGAATACTTAAGAAACAAATTATTAGCGTCATTAAAGATACCACAACCATATTACGGATATGCCGAGAAAGCTGGTGAATCTAAAGCTACACTAGCGGCAGAAGATGTTCGTTTCGCAAGAACCATTGAAAGAATACAAAGAATTATGGTTAGTGAATTAACTAAGATTGGTATAGTTCACTTATACGCACAAGGATATACAGACCAAGACTTAGTAAACTTTGATTTAGAACTAACAAACCCATCTAAAATATATGAACAAGAAAAATTAGAGTTGTTAGGACAAAGAATTACAGCATTCAATGATTTAACATCAGAAAATTCAGTAGTATCTAAAGATTGGGCGTATAAACAAATCTTTGGATTTTCAGAAGACGAGATAAAAGGATTTGAAGAAAAGATTGTAGAAGATAAAATACAAGAATTTAGATACGAGTCAATAAAAACAGAGGGTAATGACCCTAAACAAGCCGCAGAGCAAGAACAACAAGAATCAGAAGAAGAACTAGCTAGTAGAACTGGAACCGAAGAAATCGGCGAAGAAGGTGGTTCACCTGAAGGCGGTTGGGAAGGTGCTGGAAGACCCAAAGAGATGACACATTACGGAAAAGACGGAAGTGCTAGAGGTCGTGACCCATTAGGTAATCACGAAAGAAAAAAACTTCATAGTTCTAGTCCAAGATACGGTAAATCTTATAGAGAATCATTAGGATTAGATAAGTTAAAATCAAAAATTGATAAAAAGTTAATTAATGAAGCCGAAGTATTAGAAACTGAATATGAAAAGGAAGTTTCTTCGTCTTTAAATGACAATTAAATTGATTAATTATTTACTTCCATTATATTTATAATTGATAGAGTATATCAATAAGGATTGGTGTTTATAAAAACAGGAGTTAAGGAATAATATGTCCCAAAAAATAAAACATTCTAAGATAAAGAATACAGGTTTATTGTTTGAAATTTTAACAAGACAGGTAACAGCTGACATTTTAAATAATAAAGAATCAAAATCAGTAGATTTATTAAAAAAATATTTTAATGAAAATACTGCTTTAGGGAAAGAGAAAGAGTTATATGACATTCTTTTAACCAATTCTTATCAAAACGAATCAAGAGCAGAAAAATTACTAGAAGCTGTTATTAAAACAAGACAGAGAATTAGTAATAAAGAATTAAAAGTTGAGAAATACAACTTAATTAAAGAAATATCAGAAACTTTTTCATCTAAAGATTTCTTTAACACAAGAGTATCAAATTACAAAACTTTGGCATCTATTTATAAATTGTTTTTAGTAGAAACAACAAAGATAGATTTTAATCCAAAACAAGTTATCGATACTAGATACACAATTTTAGAGGGTATCACTTCTAAACCAAAGAAACAAAGACCAAGTTCATTGGTAGAAACTTTGAGAAAAGAAGAAAGAGATACTCAATTATTGTCATATCAGATTTTGGTTGAAAAGTTCAACGAAAAATATACAAATTTATCAGAATCACAAAAATCACTTCTAAGAGAATATATTAATAATATATCTAATTCTAATTCTTTTGGTAAGTTCATAAATGAAGAAATAACAAAGGTTGTAAACGAGTTAAAATCACTATCTAGAAAAGTAAACGATAAAGTGGTTAAAATAAAACTAAGTGAAGCTATTAATCAAGCTAAAAACTTTACAACTAAGTCGGTCGTCAAAGATAACCAAGTAGTTTCTTTAATGAGATACTATGAACTAATCAAGGAATTAAAAGATGTCACAAGCGTTAAATAATCTAAAAAAACTTATCATTGAAGTTGTAGAAGAAGAAGTTTCTACAAACGAATATGCTAATACTCAAGCCAAAAAAAGAAAAAAAAGAGGTTTAGAAGAAAAACTTAATTTATTCTTAGAAAAAAACACACCGACCAAACCTTCCAAATGGTCTTATTACAAATCACAAGCTAAAAAGAAATTTGATGTCTATCCAAGTGCTTATGCTAATGCTTGGGCAGCAAAAAAATACAAAGCCGCAGGTGGTGGTTGGAAAAAAGAACAAATAGGTGAAGCTTCAATGACCGGTAATTTAGACGGAGGAGAGGGGCCACCACAAACACCTTACGCTTTTCAATCAAAGAAAAAAAGAAGTCAAGATAAAAAGAAAGAAGACGACATCTCAACAAACTCAACAGGATTTACAAAAGTAAACGAAGTTACTAAACAAGAAGTCAATGCATTAAGAAATCTTCATAAAGGTTTAGAGAAACTTCAAAAAGACTATTTCAAGATTGCTGGTGTGGGTGATAAAACACTCAGAGACAAACAATACAATAAGTATTATGAAACTATTCTAACATCTAAAAAAGAAATAGGAAAACTTGTAAACTTTTTCAGAACAAAACAAATGTTAGGTGAAGGTCGTTATCACGATTGGAGAAATGACGAGTCAATAACACCAAAACAAAAAATTGGTCGTTCAATGAGAGAAGTAAGAGATTCACTAAACGGATTATCAAAAACAATTGATATGAGTGTTAAGTTAAAAACTGAATTAAAAGTAGATTCAAAAGATTATTGGAAAACAACAAATAAAGCTCTAACAAAGATTTCAGAAAGATTAGTAAAGTTAGCAAATAAAGTAGGAAGATTACAATAATGAACTTATCGGAAGGTGTTGCTGATAAAGCTAAGGCTTCCAAAGTAGTAAGAAAACTACAAAAAGCAGAATCTCAGTTTCGTAAAGCAATGTATGAACTTGATAAAGTTTTAAATAAGGATAAAGTAAATAAAAAATTATCCACAGAATTAAAAAAAGAATATCGTTCTAATGTAACACAATTTATGAGAACTATGTTAGGACTAAAGAAAAAGGTAAAGTAATGAAACAACTAATAGTAGATTATATTCCATTTGAGGTAACACCACAACAAATTAATGAGTCTATGTCATCAAATGACGGAAAACTTGTTGTTAAAGGTGTATTACAAAGAGCAGAATCTAAAAATCAAAATGGTAGAGTATATCCAAAAGACTTGTTGATGAGAGAAGCTAAAAAATATACAGAAAATTTTATTCAACAAAAAAGAGCACTTGGTGAATTAGACCACCCAGATAGTTCAGTAGTAAACCTACAAAATACATCACATAATGTTATGGAAATGCATTTCAATGGAAATGACTTGGTAGGGACTGTCGAGGTATTAGGAACACCAAGTGGAAACATTTTAAAAGAATTATTTAAATCAGGTATCAAATTAGGTATTAGTTCAAGAGGATTAGGTTCAGTAGAAACTATTGGTGAAGGAGCTCAAGAAGTTCAACCAGACTTTGAATTGATTGCATTTGACTTTGTTTCAAATCCTTCAACACACGGAGCATTTTTATCACCAATGAACGAATCAGTTGATAAAACTCAACAATATGAACAAAGACCAGATTGTGGTATTTGGTGCAGAACAGAACAATTAATCCACGATATCATTACAGAGAGATAATTATGAAAATAACTAAAGCACAGATAAGACAAATAATCAAAGAAGAAATCCAAAATGTTAAAAAGTCAATAATGTTGACTGAAGTATTTAAGAGTGATGTTTTGAGAAATTTAGCAAGTGGATATGGTGGTTTAAATAGAGACTTCTTTTCACAGACAGCAAAAAGATACGGAGTTGAGTGGGATAAAATAGAAGATTATCATATTGAAAAATTAAGAACACCAAAGAAAAAAGGTTTAGTTATTGCAGTTGCTGGTAAAGCTGTTGAATATCTACCAAGTAAAGTAAGACAAGGTTATTATAGTAGTGGTAGAGCGTATGTAGGTCTTACAAAAGGAAGACTTGTTGCAGTATTAAAAGATGGAAAAGCTTTATACACTGGTTCAAGTTATAGAGCAGAGATTGGAACAGCAGGTGAAGTAGATAGTTATTCAAAACAAATGGTTGGACTAGATGTATTTGGATACAGAAGTTTAAAAGCAATTCAAGATATTCCTGGTTTAGAATATTATCATATTGATATGAAAAAAGGTGGTGAGTTTATGAGAGCTCAAAGAAAAGCAGAACTTAGAAGTGCCGCTAGATATGGTGCAAGTAAATTTATTGACCACAAAGAATTTGCAAAAAAACAAAAACAAAGATATTCTGATTTGGTTCAAAAAATGAAAAATGACCCAAAAAAGATTAAAACAATGGTTAACAAAACTATAAAACATTTTGATAAAATGATGAAAGAAGTTATGGATTTAAAAAGTCCAACAATGAAAAAATACATCAAAATTATACAAAAAGAATACGGAGCACACGCATCAGACAAACTTGATAGTAATCAATTTAAAGCGGCTAGTGAATTATCACAGCGTTCATCAAGATTGTATGAAAAATATAGTTATTATTTAAGAGAGTCAAATAAAGGAAATAAATCAGATGCTCTTTCTAGTTATGTGGATAGTTATGCAGCTGATGTCGTTAACGATTGTAGAAGTATTTTAGGAATGAAAGCAATAGATTACATAAGATATTATTAAAGGAAAAATTATGAAACTTAAACAACTATTAAAAGAAACAAAAGTATGGGAAAGAAAGTTTGGAGAACCTTTACCAGTATTAGAACTAAAATTTGGTTCTCAAGCACAATATGATAAATATAAAAAAAATCATAAGATAAAGGACGGAACTAAAATTGAAGTTGATGGTAAAAAAATGACTCACAAGAGTTCATTACCAAAAGGGTCAAAAGCAGCTAATAAGAAAGCTGATGTATTCGCCGCTGATGCTAATGCTAAAATGGATAGAGCTGAAAAAGAAATGGAAAGAAAAGCTAAAGAACAAGCTTTTAAAGATATGGAAAATGAATCAGTTGACGAACAAGGAATTCTTTCAAGAAGAGCCGGTATCAATGTTTTTGGTGATAAAAAACTTCACTTAATTACAAAAAATTTAAGACAAACAGCATTTGATTTAGAAAAAGTAGCAAAGAAAAAAGACGAACAAGCTTTTGATGATATACTACAAAGAATAACAATAACTGTTGGTGTATTGAGAAGTTACTTAAATAAACCAAAGAGAAGAATGTAATGCCAAAGACATCAGACACACAATTAAGAGAAATATACAAAAAGTTTAATAAACTTCGTGATACTTCAAATATTCTATCAGAACAAATGAATCCAAGAGAAAAAAGACAATTGGAATCATCTTTTCGTGCAATACAAACTAATATTGATTACATTAAAAAAGAAGTAAAAATTATCTCTAAACTATTGATGAAACAAGGTATGAAAAACTCAGTAAGAGAAATACAACAATCATTTAAAAGAAAAGTTCTTGAATTTGGTTTAGATATTAGAAATGTTTCAAGACAACATTTAGGTGAAGCATTTCCAGACTCAAGTTTGGGAAGTTCAACATATTCTAATCCAGAAGCGATGAAACACTCAGTAAATAGTGTAAATAAAGCTTCAAAAATTATTGGACAAGCACAGAATAAAGCAA
>Ga0181393_1000542_pt1 | contig 14140 bp, 10 predicted proteins | sample 16SPOviralmetaG_FD_130122 | JGI IMG/M metagenome (GOLD analysis project Ga0181393, IMG submission 130122) | Marine viral communities from the oligotrophic San Pedro Time Series (SPOT) site, San Pedro Channel, CA, USA - 16 SPOT_SRF_2010-10-21 | ecosystem: Environmental > Aquatic > Marine > Strait...
CTATATTGTTGGCTTAATATCTCGTCGTATCAATCATGCAGAAAGGTTATCTAAGCAATGAATGAAGTAACAGATAATGTGGAAGTAGCTGTTGAAACAGCAACAGAAGCACCTGTTCGTCCTGAGTGGCTTCCTGAGAAGTTTGAGTCGCCAGAGGCACTAGCTACATCTTATGGCGAACTTGAAAGCAAGATTGGGCAAAGCCGTGAAACAATTCGTGATGAATTGATGGCTGAGTTTGAGCAGGAAGTTTACAACAACAGACCAGAAACTGCCGATGGCTACACAATCCCAGAGTCTGTTGATGAGCAACTTGCGCTTGATAACCCTTTGTTCCGCTGGTGGGCAGATCATTCGTTTGAGAATGGATACAGCCAAGAGGAGTTTGAAGGCGGCATATCAAAGTATGCTGAGTTTTTTGCTGCTCAAGGCCCTGACTTAGAAACAGAGCGTAAGAACCTTGGTGAAAATGCTGATGCTCGTATTGAGGCAGCTAATGCTTGGGCAAACAGTTTCTTTCCTCCGGAAATGCATGATGCGTTTCTTATGCTTGGCCAAACTGCGACAGGCATAAAAGCAATTGAATATATGCAATCGCAAATGAAACAGCCAAACATGCAAGGCAACACAGAGACTGTAGGCAAGCTAAGTCTTGAAGATGTCAGATCTATGATGTCAAATCCGAAGTATCACGATCCTGTTCGTAGAGATCCTGCGTTTGTAAAAGATGTCGATGCAAAGTTTGCCGCTCTTTTCCCATCCTGATGTAATGTTTGATGATGGCATTAAGAGTATAGTTAAAGCCACATCAGAACACGCAGCATACCTACAGCATCATCTAAGGGATGAGGACGTAAGGGAATGTAAAATGCACGGTGCAACGCCTTGGTTGGCGTTGCATACCCCACTTGCTTTGAAGGGTGCAGAGACTTGGACAGGCATTTATAAAAATGTCCCTATGTGCATGTTCGGCACAACACCCATTAGTTCCTATGATGACATTAGTATTGGCACTGTATGGATGCTTGGCACTAACGCTGTCAGCGATGAGTACAGGGTTTTTCTGCGTTTAAGTAGAATAGTTGCTGACTATCTTTGCTCTCAATATGACATTGTTGAAAACATAGTTCCTATAGAACATCACAAAACAATCATGTGGCTGACATGGCTTGGGTTCAGTTTTAGTGAAATACCTGTTGAAATAGGGGGTGTTGAGTGTGTACGTTTTGTGCGTTGCGCTTCTGATGTAGGAGTGTCATTCAATTAGTACGGCCTGTTTCAAACTGACAGCCCCAATGGGACAACTGGACGACGGACGAAACGGACAACCGACGAAACCGTAGTAATCAAATCGAGGACTGAAAAATGGCGAGTACAATTGACGTCGCATTTATCAAGCAGTTCGAGTCCGAAGTCCACATGGCCTATCAGCGTATGGGCAGCAAGTTGCGCGGCACTGTTCGCACGGCTGGCAATGTGGCTGGTAGCGTTGTTCGTTTCCAGAAGATCGGCACTGGCTCTGCTTCAACCAAATCACGCAACGGTAACATCACTCCGATGGAGCTGACGCACACAACCGTCGAAGCTACAATGGCTGATCACTATGCAGCCGAGTACATCGACAAGCTGGATGAGTTGAAGACTAACATCGACGAGCGTCAAGCTGTAGCGACATCCGCTGCTGCTGCTCTTGGTCGTAAGACTGACGAAATCCTGTATACAGCAATGGATGCTGGGGCTAACTCAACACAGATCCATGACACATCATCTGCTCTTGAAAAGGCTGATCTGCTGTCACTGTTTGAGACTTTTGGTTCTGCAAATATTCCAGAAGACGGTAATCGTTATCTGGCTATGCACCCAAAGGGTTACGCCGACCTGTTCCTCATCAATGAGTTTGCATCGTCAGACTTTGTTGGCGAACAAAACCTTCCATTCGCTGGCGGCATGACAATGAAAGAGTTTCTTGGCTTCAAGATTTTCTCTACATCAGCGATCACTGCCGGTAAGAACATGGCTTACCACACTTCTGCTGTTGGCCTTGGCGTTAATGCCGATGTCTCAACAGAGGTAAACTATGTTCCTGAGAAGGCCTCACACCTTGCAACGTCGATGATGTCGATGGGCGCAGTTGTTATTGATGACAACGGTGTCTACGAAGTCCTCGACAACAATTCATAAGGGGGATTTAGAATGGCTTATTCTTCATCTGGTCTTACTCGTATGGCAGGCGGCGGCGGTCATAGCCTTTGGTTCTATGACTCAACCGACGCTCTGACTGCTGTTCGTGTGTCAGGATACTTTAATGATGCAGCCACCATGCTTAATGTTGGCGATGTCATTTTTGTATATGACAGTGATGCGCCGACTATGGGTATCTCTGTCGTCCTGTCTAACACAGGCTCTGTTGTCGACATTGCTGATGGCACTGCCATCACAATGACTGACAGCGACTAAAAGGATTGAGGGGGCGTCTCTCCCTGTGATGCCCCCTCTTACCAAACATGCCATCAGTAGCTAACTCAGATATAGACATCGCGGCAGCGGCCCTGATCCTTATTGGAGCAGACCCGATAACGTCGTTTACTGAAACTTCTACTGAGGCACTTGTTGCCTCAAACATTTATGAAGATGTCGTGCAGTCAGCATTGTGTGCAAGTCGTTGGAGATTTGCATCTAATCAGGCTGAGTTGAATAGATTGTCTGATGTCCCAACGGGCAGATATGATCTTGCGTATCAACTGCCAGCAGATCTTTTAATGCTGCATGCGATAACGGTTAACGACAACATCATCGAATACAATGTATATGGTGATCTTGTTTACACAAACGGGTCAACATCCGACAAGGTAATTGCTGATTACTCTTTTAGAGTAGGCACTGAAAAATTCCCAAGCTACTTCATACTTGCTCTTGAGTATTCTTTAGCTTCTGCATTTGCTGTTGCTATTGCCAGAGACGAGGGGCTTGCATCTTTGCTTGAACGTAAAGGTATGCAGTTGATGCAACAGGCAAAGACCTTGGACAGCCAGCAGCAGACAACGCGGAAACTTGTTACGTCGAGGTTCATTACTGAAAGGCGCAGTTAATGGCGAGGATTAGAGTACCGCTCAACAACTTTGCTTTTGGTGAAATAAACCCGTCTTTGACTTCGCGGACAGACACACCTGTGTACACTTCTGCTGCCGAGACTGTGCAGAATTTCTTTATTAGAGCAGAAGGTGGGGTTGTCACAAGACCGGGAACCCAGCGTATACACAACTTTGGGCATACGTTTGATGCGTCTTTGACGCAGCAAGTTCGTATTGAGGCATTCATTTTCTCAGATGATGAGAAGTACATCATCGCATTTTCTACTGGCAAGATAGAATGCTTCCGTATTCACCCGACAACTGGCGCTGTAACTCTTGCACAAACACTGACCGCTGATGTCAGTAGTAATGCAATACCAATTACAAACAGCAACCTTACTCAGTTTACATTCGCTCAAAAGGGCGACTTTATGTTTTTGGCGCACACATCTTTCTTGTGCAGGGAGTTGGTGCGTACTGGCCTAACTTCATTTGAGTTGCGTGTTTATTCTTTTGAAACAGACACGACTGGCGACAGAACATTCCAGCCATATTATAACTTCCAAGTTCCCGGAACGAGACTAACAAGTAGTTCTGCTGCGGCTGGCACTGGGCGTACCCTAACAACATCTGATGTGTCAGGCAGTGACGCTGCTTATTTTGTTTCTGATCATGTTGGCACAAAGCTTCTTATAGGGGATGCAGAAGCAACGATTACTGGTTTTACAGACAACCACACAGTAACGGCAACCTTACATGGTGATATAAAAGTTCAGCTTGATATCGATGCATTAGAGACAAAAAAGGATTCTGACAAAGTTGAAGTTACTCATGCGCTGCATGGTTTGAAAGCCACCAACTCAGTTACAATTGCTGATGCTGGCGGACTAGGTGGTATAACCGCTTCCAACATAAATGGCTCTCGGACTATCAACAGAATCATAGATGAAAACAGGTACGAGATAACAGCAGGCGCAAGTGCAACCTCAGGAGAAACAGGGGGCGGTTCTCCTACAATACAAACAACCAATACAACTGAATGGTTTGAGCAGTCATACAGTTCTTATCGTGGCTTCCCTCAAGCAATCACGTTTCATGAAGATCGACTTTGGTTTGCCGGAACGCCAAGTCAACCTGACGGGCTTTGGGCATCACGCACTGGGCGTTACTTTAACTTTGACCTTGGTGATGCAAGCGACGATTTTGCATTAGACTTGGATGCCGCTGTAGGTGTTACCAATCAGATTAGACATCTTGTTTCAAACCGAGACTTGCAAGTTTTTGCTTCTCAGTCAGAGTTCTTTTTGCCTGCATTCAATGATCGCCCAGTAACGCCTGCAAATGCCAAGATCTCTTCTCAAACGCCATTTGGCACAGGCTTTGTTCGCCCCCAATCTTTGGATGGTGCAACATTATTTGTTCAAGCAACAGGCACTGCTGTAAGAGAGTATGTATTTTCTGAAGCAGAAAACTCATACACCGGCGGCATGGTTTCGCTCCTGTCATCACATCTAATCAAGTCTCCCATTCAGCTTGCAGTAGTAAAGGGTTCCTTGTCTCGTCCGGGAGCCTATGGCTTTTATCTGATGAATGATGGAACGATTGGTGTTTATCATTCAATGCGGCAAGAGAAGAAGGCCGGTTGGATGAGGTGGACGACTACAGGCAAGTTCCATTCTATCTGCTCTGTAGATGAAGACCTGTTCGTAGTCTCTTCTAGAGATGATGGATCAGGAACAACAAAACTGTTTTTGGAACAGTTCAACACCGATATGAAGATGGATTTTTGCGATTCTTTTTCTGGTTCAAGCGGTGTGTTTAGTGTCAGCAGCCACTTCTCAAATGGTGCAGTTGTCGATGTTGTAGACGATACGGAGTATTTAGGTACGTTTACAGTTGCCGGTGGGAATGCAACCGTTGCCGCAGTTAAAGAATCTACATCTTCACAGATTGGTTATAAGTTCACGCCTGAGTTAAAAACACTGCCTATAGACGGTGCAGTTCCCGGCGGGCAGCTAACAGGGCAGCCAAGAAAGATCACAAGGGTAATCCTGGATTTAGAAGAGACATTGAGTGTAAGCGTTAATGGTACGGATTTGATTTTGCGTACTGTGCAACAAGATCAGTCTCAATCTTTGACCGCTGTAAGCGGCAAGAAAGAGTTTAGGGTTCTTGGATATAGCAAGGATCCAAGGGTAACAGTTACGCAGTCTGCTCCACTATCATTACAGATTAATGGTTTGATTGCAGAGGTGGCTTTCTGATGAGTTTACAAATTGCTGGCGCACTCTTTAGCGCGATAGGACAACAAAGAGCCTCAAGAGCAGAGGCAAGGCGGCAAGCTGCAATTGCTCAACAGCAAGAGCAAAACAAAAAATTTGAGCAACTTCGTGCTTTGCAAGAACACAATGCTCGTGTTGGTGCTTACATTGCCTACCAATCTACAACAAATGCTGTCAGAGCCATAAATCGACGCGGCCCTAATGACAGGTCAATCAAGGCTTTGATGAAAGCAGGCAAAACAAAGTCTCAAGAAGATCTGGCTCGTTCTGCCACACAGTCGTTGTTTACTCAGTCTCGTATGCAATTTGCAGCAGACGATGCTCGTTCCGCTGGCGCGACGGCACTACAAAGCGGGTTCTTTAAAACAGCATCAAGTCTTGCAATGATGGGCTACCAGATGCAGCAAGTCACTCCAACAGGAGACTGATCATGGCAGAGATAAAAAGATTCAGCGGCGATACTGTTTTCAACAAAGCTATTGGTGTTGTCCGTCCATCTTCTGCTGGTGTTCAAGCTGGGAATGAAATGGCGCAAATTGGTGCGCGTATGTTTCAAGCTGGTTATGAAAGAGAAGTTGCTAAACAAAAGACAGTTGGCAAGGAATCTGGCATGACCATGCCGATCCGTAACGCAGAAACAGATGCGCTTGAGTTTCGTTCTGTGCCTGAGTCTTTGTCTCCAGTTGCTGCACAAGAAGCGCAAACTGTTATTGACCGTCGTTATCTTCAAGCCTTGAACTTGGATATTAAAAAACATGCAGCAGAATTAAGGTTGCAGCATGAAAGAGATCCAGAGGGTTTTGATACTGCCTTCTCTGAGTACATAAAATCTACTGTAGATAATGCTGGCAGATACTCACAAGCTGCTAGAGAGATTGGCTCTGATTATGCTGGGCAACATTACACAGCAATAATGGCCGCTAAATTAGACTTTGAAGATAGGGTTGATTACCAAAATAGTTACGCAACTATTGTTGCAGCAGGAGATGATCTGCAAGCCAGAAGACTTGCCCCAGATGCAGTTGGTGAAAATGACTTAAGAAGTCTTGATGGTGAGTTTGATGAATTGATTCGTCCTAATGGTATCATTGATCAGTTTGGCGATAAGCATGCTGATCGCATTAGTGTGACACAAATAGTACAGCTTAAGAAGACAATACGCAGTCAATATTACGGGTCACAGCTATCTGAGATAGCAAGGAATGTTGATTCATTTGCTGAACAACAAAATCCCTATGCCCCAGAAAGCATTGTTACTCAACAGTTAAGGTTTATGCAGGACGCATTGCGTACCGGCAGCACTGAACAGTTCCCAAAACCTTTGCAAGAATTGCTTAGTTCTTTTGGCTTTACACAAGAGTTTCTTGCTCAAGAAGGTATGGCTGGTGTAAGGAACCAATTAGCATCACAGTTGGCTGTTATAGAGGGCAATAAAGAAGAGATATTTAACAGCGAAAGAGCAGCTAGAACGGTTCAGCTTATAGACAACAGAATAGCTGGTGGCTTTGTTGTTAGCGCAGATTCAGCACAAACTTATATGAATTCTATTGGTTTGCAGGACGCTTATGCTGTTGCTGATGCTTTGCCCGTTATATTGAAAAACGGTGCTGGTCACAAAGACACAGGTCGTCTTTATAGCCTTTTGATGGGCAACGGCCAGTTGCCTAAGTCTGTTAAAACTATGCTTGGGGATGTCGGTGTCGTCAGAGACATCATTGCTCGTGACCCAAACATGCTTCCCATCCTGCAAAATTTTTACCGCCAAGCGACAACATTCCAACCATTCGACGCAGAAACTGGTATGGGTACAGGCCTTCCTATTTACACAAACAGGGGTCTAAGTGAAGATGCGACAGTATTTTGGAATACACTTGAAGCATACTCAAACTCTGTACGCACACTTGATGTTGAAGGGTTCTTTGCAAGGCAGTCTGCATTTGACCAGATGCCAAAAGAAGACAGGAAAGCATCTGTAAAAAGAATACTTGGTGATAATGTAAAGCTTGAAGATTTTGTTATTGAATCAACCGGCGCTAGTCCTTCTGATTACAATCAGATTTCCTTTATGTCGAGTTATGCTGACGAATTACTTCTAATGCACGGCAAAGAAAAAGCTGCACAAATTTTAAGGTCTACTGCAAATCAGGTGTTTGTTGATGAGAAGATTATCTTTGGAAATTTCCCATCTATCTACTCAGTGCAAAAATCCTACAAAGGTGAAGAACAGACAATATTTTTAACCGATGTTGCGGAGCAATTGTTAAGAAGCCCTCAGTACAGTTCTGATATGAAGGCAGGCGAAGATTACTTCTTAATGCCAGATCCAAGGGAAGGCACTGTCTTTCCTGTGTTTACAATAGTTGACGCTAATGGTGTCCCGTTTACAGCAGGACAAGAGGTTTTACAGGTTGGCCCGAATAGTGTTCTTGCTTACAGGGCAAGCCAAACAAAGAAGACTAGGGAGCAGTTAATTGCAGAGGCAATGGAACAGCGAGAGCGCACTTTGCGTAATCGCAAGGCATTCCCACAACAAGATGCATTCTTAGCTGGCATTGGAACAATGGGTATTATGTAATGGCAGCTATCGATGTAGGGCGTAGAGACTTTTTTATTGCGGCTACCCCCGGCTTTCAAGATCAAGTTGATCCAACTTGGTTCGAGGGCTGGAGGGCAAATGTTGCATATAACAACATGCCCATTGTCGAGTCTTTTGAAGAGTTCCGTCTTTTCAATGAAGTTCAGCCAGACCCAAATTTCAATCCTGTTGAAAATCTAACAGATGAATATCTGCCCTTTTATGAAGACTTGATGAGGGCGAAAAATGTTGATCACTTTAACTATCTAAAGATGCGCGTTGATCGTGCTAATGCACGTCGCGCAACTATGGCAAGATCACATTGGTCAGCAACACTTGCTGGCGGGATTACAGATCCGTTGTTCCTTACAACATTTGTTCCCGGCCTAAATGCAATAGGGCTTGGCAAGACTATAGTTAGCGCTGCGGGTCGAGCAACTGCGCTTGGCTTTGGCTATGGTGTCGCCTCTGAGGCTCGTCGTGCGCCATTTGCTGTGGCTGATGAAGACTATGAGTCGGCAATGAACATTGCTACCAGCACTGCTATTAGTGGTTTCTTTGGCGGTGCATTAAAGGGTGCTGGGTATATGACACCCTTCATCAAATCTACTGCCGCCAAAGTTGGCCGCGTTGCCCGTGGTGAAAAGATAAATCACATCTGGTCAGGTGATGGTGTGAATCTTGATAGCGGATATGTAGGGCAATCTGGTGGAGATTTTGATGCGGTAGTGGGCAATCCTCTTGGCAGCCCATCTCAACGTATGTTGTCTGACCCAGCAATGCCGCAAAGTGTAAAAGAGATGTTTGTTAATTTGACATACAACTCATCTGTTCCCCTGCAAGGTAATCGCTCTGGGCTTGCTGCACAATCTGTTTCACAACTATCAGCACCATATGAAGGCTTGGTACGTCGCGTTGAAGTTCAGATGCGAGATTTCCACGCGCAACATCTTGGGGTTGGTGATGAGGCTGTATCTATAGCTGGTGTGTATAGCCCGTTTACAAGAGAGTTTGATGATTTTGTTGCGGACACATTCAAGCGGTACATCTTATCCGATGCTCCAGATCCAGCAATGCGTCGTGCTGCTCTTGATGGCATAAGCGATCCGCAGCGTGAGGCAATCAAAGTCATTACCAAATTATTTGGTGATATGGGTGAAGATGCGAAGTTCTATGGTCTATTCCCCGGTCAGGAACAAATTACAAAGAAGATTGCCAACTTAAAGCAGCGCATCGATGACAAGGCAAAGGTTATAGCTGACATAGAATCAAAGCGACGTGCTGATGGCACATTGTCGGCTAAGGCCAACAAAACACTTTTGCAGTTAGAGGCTGAACAAGTAGCGACTCGTGGCAGAATTGACATGCTTGAAGATGCTCTTACTCGCCCACCTCGGCGTGATTTTAAGTTTGGCATCTATTACAACAAAGAGTTGTTGCTGTCTGATGATGCTGCGCGAGAAGGTCTGACTCGCAAGTTTGAGGATCACTACTTTAGACAGCGCATGCAGGATGAAAATCTTTCATATGCAGAAGCAAAAGCTGGCTATTCGGAAAGTGTACGCGAGGATGCAGAAAGAACGCTGAAACGCATCCTTGAAGAAGACGCAGATGATTTAGAAGATTTGATGCCAGCTAACGATATCAAAGGCGGCTCAAAACATTTAGCGCATCGTAAGACTAACATCCCAGAACATGAAATCCTTGAGTACATGCACCTTAGTATGGATGCTGTACATGCGTATGTTACTCGAATGGGAAAGCAGATTGCTTTTGCCCAGAAGTTTGGCGGCAGGAACATTGATGAAGTTCTAGCTGATATGACTCAAGATATGGAGAAGGCTGGTCTTTCTACAAAAAAGATTGCAGATGCTAGGACTGCTTTTGTCGGCGATTACAGCCGTGTTATGGGAACCTTTAGGCGTAATCCTGATAGGTTTGACAACCAAATGGCGCAAGCTGCAAAGGGTATAACTGCATGGAGTTATCTGCCGTTGGCTGGTGTTTCAGCAGTTACAGATTTTGCTTCTATTGCTCTGGCTCATGGATTCAAAGATGTGTTCAGAGCGGGTAAGGCTGGGCTTGCTGATTTTGGTTATGCTGGTGGGGTGCTGAAAGAGGCGCAGTTTGCTGGTGAGGTTCTCGATGTTACTAGGGCAGTACACCAAAGAGAGATGGTGTCTGACAGTGTAAAAAGAATAAACCCAACTAAGACAGAAAAGTTTGTGTCGATTGGTAACTCTGCTTTTTACACCTTGAATGGTCTTGCCCCTATTACATTTGCAGGCAAATTTTTAGATCAGTTAGTTGTAAACAATCGCTTCATCACAATGTCACGCAAAATGGCAGCGGGTAAGCTTGATAAGTATAACTCTGAATACTTGCGTAGATACGGCATTGATGAAGAGTTTGCTGAATACATTTCTAAGATGCCCGTAAGTAAACACAAATCTATGCAGATGTTTTATGCAAACACTGACGAGTGGCCTGCGAACACGCCCCAAGAAAGGGCTAAGATTAGACAGTATCAAGCAGCGACAGCCGCGCATGCGAACAACACGATCATCATGGGACAAACTTTTGATAAGCCTCTAATGATTGATGGCATTGTCTACATGCGTGATAACGCATTCTTCAGAATGATGAGGAAAAAATATCCAGAGTTGTACAAGATAGATAGGCAGGCATCCTACAAAGATGTTCAACTTGTTCGACTTGAAAGTGGGGCAATGACTTTGCCGTTTACTTTTATGAATTTCGCTTTTGGCGCAAACAACAAAATACTAAATGCTATCCGAGATCCAAATCGCAAACATAGATTGCAAGGCGCAGCAGCTTTGATTGGATTGTCTTACCTTTCTCTGTCTATTAAGAAATCTGACTACTGGTTTGAGAATAGAGACTCTCCAGAAATACTGGCAAGGGTCATCGATCATTCTGGGTTGGTTGGCATCTACAGTGATCTTGGATACATGGGGCTATCAATGGCCGTTAACGGCGGTTTGCTGCCCGAAGAGGGAGTTCTTGGCATCAAGCCTAAGTATGTATCCCCTAATAAAGAGGAGCGCATGATGGACGCTCTGACAGAGCCTTTTGGTGCGCCTGCTGGTCTTGCTCTGGCTTATGGTCGCGCTGCTGGGCATTTCTTAAATGGAAGGTATGACGAAGGTACGTCAGAGTTCTTCTATAACGCACCGTTTCTGGGGCTTCCATATATACGAGATGACGCAAAAGCATTGCTAGATATAGGGCGTTAAATTGTGCGTAGAGGCAAACGCATTAGCATGGTAGGGGTTAAACATGACTATTAGCTTATCAAACAACGCTGCTAGACAGTCTTATGCTGTTGCTCAAGGAGCCACTCAATCTTCTTTTACGGTTGGGTTTGAGTTCTTTGATGACGATGATCTGACTCTATATGTTGATGGCACAGCCAAAACCATAACAACACATTACACAGTGTCGGGTGGTAATGGCTCTACTGGCACAATCACGATGACAAGTGGGAATGAAGTCACTGGCATCAGTGGTGGCAGTACAGTTGTAATCACTAGGGACATAGATCTAGATCGTGTAACAGACTTCCCATCATCTGGACCGTTTGCCATTGCAACACTAAACACAGAACTTGATAGGTTCACAGCAATTGCGGCTGATCAGAAAGATGAGGCTGATAGAGCATTGAGGCTGCAAGACTTTGATGCGGCAGTCACTATGACCCTGCCTCTCAAGGCCGCAAGACTTGGCACAACACTTGGCTTTAATGCGACTACTGGTGCGCCGGAAGCTGGGCCAACGATTGCTGATGTCCAAGCATTATCTGCTATCACTGCTGATATAGGCGCTCTTGCAGACATTGAGGACGGCACAACAGCAACAGATGCCATCTCTGGCCTTGCTGCTATTAAAGCCAATGTAACCACAGTTGCTGGTATCACATCAAACGTAACTACAGTTGCTGGTATATCTAGTAATGTCACAAGCGTTGCTAGCAATACTTCAAATATTAATACTGTTGCTGGTAACAATTCTAACGTAAGCACGGTTGCCGGTGTATCTGGTGATGTAACAACAGTTGCGGGCATAGCGAGTAATGTTACTGCTGTTGCTGGAGATGCTACAGATATCGGCGCTGTTGCAGCCAAAGCTACAGAAATAGGTCGTCTTGGCACATCTGATGCAGTTGCTGATCTAGCTTTGCTTGGCACATCAGATGCCGTTAGCGACATGAATGCCCTTGCTGCAATTGTAGGTAACATTAATACCGTATCTGGTGTTGCCAGTAATGTAAGTACAGTCGCAGGAATAAGTGCAAACGTAACAACAGTTGCGGGCAACAATTCAAATGTAAGCACTGTTGCCGGTATTTCTTCAGATGTTACTTCTGTTGCTGGGATTGCAAGCAATGTCACTACGGTTGCTAATGACGGCACAGACATTGGCACAGTTGCTGGAATCTCTTCTAACGTAACCACCGTTGCAGGCATTTCATCTAATGTGACCACTGTTGCAGGCATATCTAGTAACGTCACTTCTGTAGCTGGCAAGGCTACAGAGATTGGTTTGCTTGGTGTAAGTGGCGTTATAACTAATATGGGTGTGCTTGGCACATCAGACGCTGTATCAGACATGAACTCTCTGGCAGCGATTAGTTCTGATATTAGTGCCTTGGCCGGTGCGCTTGAAAAAACTTACACAGTTACAGTTACGAATCCTGGTTCTGGAAATGTGTTTGTTTTGGATGGCAGCAATGCGCCAACAATCTCATTGTTTAGAGGTAACACCTATATCTTTGATCAGTCGGACAGCAGCAATACTGGTCATCCGATTGCATTTAAAGATAGTGGTGGGTCTGCTTACACGACTGGCATAAGCAGCACTGGTACTCCCGGAAGTAGTGGCGCAAAAACCACATTTGAAGTTGCATCAGATGCGCCAAGCAGTTTGCGGTATTATTGTACTGTTCATGGCAATGGCATGGGCAACACAATTACTGTTACTGATAGTAACATTTCTCTAGTCGCTACCAATATTGCAAATGTAAACACTGTTGGTGGGGCGATCAGCAATGTAAACAGTGTTGGTGGTTCAATAGCCAATGTAAATACTGTTGCCACCAATCTTAGCGGTGTAAACAGTTTTGCAGAACGCTATCGCGTTGGCTCATCAGATCCAACAAGCAGCCTTGATGAAGGTGATTTGTTCTACAACACCACTTCAAATGCATACAAATTTTATGATGGCAGTAGCTGGCAAACAGTGAATGTTGCTGGCATTGGTTCTATTGCAGATGACAACACTCCTCAGCTTGGTGGCAATCTTGATGTTGTGACGCATAGCATCGTCAGCACATCAAATAGAGATATAGCTATTACACCAAACGGCTCTGGCTCTGTCGTTCTTGACGGTCTGTCATACCCACAAGCTGATGGTTCTGCTGGCCAGTTCCTAAAAACAGATGGCTCTGGCGCACTGTCTTTTGCCACTGTTTCGCAGCCTAGCAACGCCACCACAAGCGCAGCGGGTCTTATGTCTGCTGCCGACAAGACGAAGATGGATGCAATAGAAGCGTCTGCTGATGTGACAGACGCAACCAATGTTGCAGCCGCTGGTGCTGCTATGCTTGCTGGGGCTAGTTTTACAGGGGCTGTTGATGTCGATGCTGCGCTTGTTGCAAACTCAGTTGGTATTGATAACGGATCAAACGATTGGGTCTTCAGTGTTTCAAGCAATGCTTTGATATTTTCTTACGGCGGCACGGCAAAAGCCAAGCTAGACAGTAGCGGCAACCTGACCGTCATTGGCAATGTTACCGCATATGGATCGATCTAATGGCTATTGCGGCATCAGGGGCTGTAAGCCTTTCTGATTTTAGATCAGAGTTTGTTGGCGGTTCCGCTGCTATTTCGCTTGGCGATCTGTACCGTGGCGGCAGTAACATTAGGGCCAAGGCTGGCAACAACACAGCTACGAATCTTGCAGCCAATGTACCAGCAAGTGGTGCAATTGATTTTGCTGACTTCTATTCACAAGCAAAAGGTTTTCGCAAAACCTATAGCAGCGGCGCAACGAACCAAGATGCGTCTGCCGTTTTTGGTGACGACTATGCTGTCAACTACCCGAAAGAAATTGTGATCAACAGCGGCGTCGAGCTAGGTGCAACTAGCACCTCACAAGAGGCGTTGCAGATAGATAGTGGTTTGTCTGGTGGC
>Ga0181393_1000547_pt1 | contig 14080 bp, 7 predicted proteins | sample 16SPOviralmetaG_FD_130122 | JGI IMG/M metagenome (GOLD analysis project Ga0181393, IMG submission 130122) | Marine viral communities from the oligotrophic San Pedro Time Series (SPOT) site, San Pedro Channel, CA, USA - 16 SPOT_SRF_2010-10-21 | ecosystem: Environmental > Aquatic > Marine > Strait...
CTAGATCCGCTAGAAACCGCACTGCCACTGTTGTTTACAGAGACGTCAGGCTTTATAATCTTAGACTGAGTTCCCTCGTAGTTTATAGCTTGAAAGCTTTTGACAGCAGCAGGCGCATCGTTAAATATAGTTGTTATAGAAGACTTGTATTGCGTGCCATAATAGTTACATCTAGCAACGTCGCCACCACTGTAGTTTTTCTCATCGTGCAAGTAAACTAAGCCTCCGACCATCGTGTAATAGTTAGAGTCAAGAGAAACACCAGCGTCTGGAACGTAAGACTTAAAAGAGGTCCAGCCTTTAACAAATTCAGAGTAAGAAATTGTTTCTACAGTCTTACTAGTGCTAGTAACGTTGTAATGTAACGTTAAGTCATATTCACCTTTATCTCTATTGTAAGAGCCTACTGCAGCTGACACTTCATCTAACGCGTCTCCGAAATAATCTCCCATACCAGCGTCAGATATAGCTGTCAACCCGTCGTTTGATAATCTTAAAACTTTATTTCTATGAGGGTCTACAAAATAGGATCTAAACTCTTCGTTGACAAAAGAAGATCTTAACGTACCTATACCAAACTCTCCAGCATACGGAACAGTTTGACCTAACACGTTTTTAGTTGAAGTCACTTGATTAGCTCCTGATGCTGTAAATAAAGCATCTTTGTTAGCTAACACTTTTACCGCTTTATGCTCACAAACTGTAGTTATGTTTGTATCTCTAGCGTTTAGTATTTGTATAGAGCCAAACTGAGGGTTTAAGTCTTTAGTTATTCCTGAAGAACTAATAAACTGATTTAGGTTGTTTACTCCATTTTTAGAGTTATATATACCTGAGAATATTAATCCATTGCCTCTGTCTTCTTCTTTATAGTTATCTGATGTAGTTGACACCTTCACGCCATTCTCCATTAACGGAGCGTTAAAGTCATCTTGTATTCTATTAGACTCAACACCATTACCAAACTTAAAGCAATTAGAAAAAGGCAAGCAAAACTGCCCGTTGTGGACTTCAGGCTTTACATATAGTACTGTACCAGACGCTCCGTATGTAGCCACTGAGCTAGAGTGCCATATTTTAGCCGTAGCAAAAGATCCGTCCTCTCTAATAAACCAAACAGTGCCAGGTCTTTGATAACTGTTTGAATTAGTGTCTAAAGAGCCATCGCCATCACTATCGTACGCGTGTAATACCGGCAAAGTAAAAGGCGTATCAACAGTTACAGCTGTAGGTCCATCTGGAAACTCAGGTCCAGCTACGCTAACTACAGTTGTGGTTAAATTATACCAAGCTCTTCTTCTACTAGCATCGTGCATAAACTCTTCACGTAGCTGAGCCGATAGCCCAGCTCCAGCCTTGTAGTACATGTAAATTCTATCTCCGGGATTAATAAACTCATACGCGTTTTGTTCTTTTAGCTTTACAGGATAAGTTCTAGGAACCTCATAATATACAGGTATATCTAATTTGTCTCTAGGTTCTACCTCAAATATAGCTGGGTTTGGATTATCTTGACCTCCTGTAGCATCTTGCCAATACTGTCTCCACGAACCATCATTACCTGGGTTTACACCAAAAGAGGCAATAATAGCCCTATCTATTTTCACCTTAGCAAAAAACTTACCAGCTTTGTCTTCGCCGGACGGCGCTCTTTCTTCTGGAATAGAGTCATCTGGAACTTCATTTGATATATCTAATATTTTATATTTTCTGTCGCCCATACCTGATATGTGCGCGTCTGTACCTCCAAGGCCGTCTTGCCATCTAGAATGACCTTTTTTTAATATTAAAAAATCTCCTTCTTGAACTTTGTTTCTATCTGCAGAAGAAAAAGATAACCAAACTTCACTAGCGTTATCACTGTCATCTACATTACACGGATAATGCGCTTGCAAAGGTATATTGTAAAATTCAGCTGAGGATTCTTTAATAAAGAATTTAAAATATTCCGCCCAGCTTGGAGCGTTGTGAGCTACATCTAATCTCAATCTATCAATTTGATCTCTTCTTTGATAACCTATATCTAAAGTGTACTTGTCGCCTATAACCACAGACGCTTCTCTACCAAATCTATCTTTATAAACCATACCAACAGAATATGATCTACCAGCCTTTAACGCTGGATAACCGTAAAACTTTCCGTTACTATGGTTTGTTTGCCACTTATAAGGATCTGAGCGCAAAGAAAAATTGCCTCGCCAGTCGTTATAGTTCAACTCTATATTATCTTCAGCCGCGTCTTTTAGATCGTAGTTTGCTTTGTAGTTACCATATATTAATCTTGAGGCAGATATAGTTTGAGCTATTGCTGTTCTAGGTACAGAATCAAAAGGTCTTAGCAGTTGGTCAGACGGAAGTACAGATCCTAACGCACTACCGGTGGCAACAAACCTTCCATGACCAGCGTTTGAAACGCCCTCAAAAGCGTCTTTATCAAACTCATATTCTCTAAAGCCTGTGCTAGCGTTTACCTTGTAGTCTCCTTTTTTAATTGTTTTTAAAAGATACAAGTTTGCCACTTTGTCTTCTTTAGCTACTATGTCTACTTGAACCACGTCTTTTGGTGTGCCTAAAGGTAAAAAGTTACTTATAGTAAGCTCCCTTAAATCGTTTATCATAGCGGTGTTATAGCTATCTTTAGAAGAATAACTATATCGATCTCTAGGCAAAAAACAAACCTCAGAAAAAGGTGATAAAGCTGATACTTCACCATCTTCATATTTCCACCTGTAGGCTATTCTAATAAACTGCTTTTCCCACATGGCTTTTGCTGGATGCTTTGATTCACCGCTTTCATACAGGCTAGCTTCCCACTTTATAGCCGGTTGATTTGGAGGATTTTCAAGATAAAGAGCGTTAGCTTCTCTAAACTTAGTGCTTATAGTTGTGGCCGAGCTGTCAACAACCTCTAGATATACTTCATAGCCATTGTTTTTTAATACTAGTTTGTCACCCGCTTTTATCGATCTGTAGTTACCACCAGAGTCTATGTTTAATGCTATTTCTACTTTTTCGTGCTCTACGTTTTCTGCTATAGTAAAATTAAAAGCATTTCCTTTGGAGTAGTTAGTAAAGTCTGTTCCTGCGCCTTCATCTCCAGCTGTGTTAGTTACACCTATTTTATTAACCTGCCCTTTTAACTGAGTGTTACGCATTTTAATAACAGGAGGATTTAAAGGACTTCTTTTTATTACGGTAATATGCTCTAGCGTAAGCTTTTCTGAAGCAAATTCACCTAAGTAATTTTCATAAACAAACTTAGTTTCGTGGTAGGGGTTAGCGTTTAGTGTACCTCTTTTAGAGTTTTCAATATTTATTTTTTTAGGCTCAGTTTTACCGTCAGTAAAATAAAGTAAACCATCAAAAGTGTTTATACCAGTTATCTTGTTGTCTATTGGAGTAGGACTAGTAACGCTGCTACCGTTAGTGTCTGTGTAAGAAATTTTACTTGACGGCTCGAAGTTTAAAAGCCTTTCGTCACTAAACTTTAAAACAGCGCCAGCATTTAAGTTTGCTGCCGTTAAGTTTATAGTTCCTGTAGATGGGTTACTTAGTCTTAGCAATAAATAAGACGTAGGGTCCGCAAAGTGAGGTGTTGCCGTAATAACAGTAATTATCCCATTAGTCTCCCAAAGATTAGTGCCATCTGGTAGTACAGCTTGAACAGTCATACCTGGTTTTATACCGTTTAAGTAGTTGAAGTAGGACGCGTCAGTAACTCTAATCTCAGTGTAGTTTGCGTCTATAACAGCAGTGGCGTTAGTTGTAGCCGTAGGATTAGCCTTGGTATTTCTTTTTCCTCCTTCAATAACACCAAAAGGTCTTTTAACCTCGTATATATCACTAAAAACTATTTTAGTTGAGTTTTGAGAAGTTTTAGGAGTTTCCACAATAGCGTCTGATCTTATGCCTGTTTCTACGTTTCCATACGATCCAACTGATGTAACACCATAGTCTAGCACTCTAGCTATAAGAGAGTATATTTTTTTTGTCTTATCATCTACTGTAGTTCCAACAACTTCAGCGTTACTACTAAATCCTGTCTGCCCGCCAGAAGTGTAGGTGTAGCTATACCCCATAGGATAACCATCTCTATCAAACGCTTGCTCTTGGCCATCGTAAAACGGCTCGTGATAAGATATAGTATTAAGGTTGTAGTTGCCAATTAAGTTTTCGACAGCCCCAACATTAGAACTCTCAGACGTAGTCACCTCTATATTTAAGCCGTGCTTATACTCACCGCTAGGAAGCAACCTTTCGTCAAGGTCTTTATTCATTTTACCTTTTTCAAAACCTCTCTTTAATTCCGGCATGTATTAGTGTTTTATGTGTTTTGATTTACCGCGCATTACCTGAACTAGTTCGTTGAGTTTTATATTAGAAAGTCTAAGCTTAGCTGTTCTTTTAGCCGCAAAAGCTTCTCTTCTAAATCTTTGAACTAAGTTCTCTGGCGTATTTATTCTAGTTGACAAGATAGCGTATGCTATACACTTGTACATTGCTTCTTCAGCAAACTTGTGAACTTTCATTTCTTCTTCTGTTCCTAGGCCATCACTTATATATTCTAGCACAACGTATTGATCAGTCATGTTAGACGAGAAGTGGATTCTACCAGTTTTAGGATCTATATAAAAAGTACCGTTAGACTGTGCTCTTTCTGGATCTATACCGTATCTTCTTCCTTCGTTATAAGAGTATATGTTTTCTTCATCATACTCAAACGCTTCGTTTTGATTTTCTGGTGGTGTACCAGACTTATACTTGCTCCAGCTATGAGACTCAGAGTTATAGTTTAAAGTATCTTCACCTGCTTCTTCCGTATCGCCATCGCCGTCATGGTCAAACCTATAAGTAGCGTCTGCGTTCTGTATTATACTACTAGGATTTGAAGAATCTCTGTTAGGATACAAAGGGTGATGAATACCTGAGTTATCAACCCAAGAAATCTTAACGTAGTTAACATAATCTTTAGGTAGCATCATGGTTAAAGTGTTTCCAACTTTTATTTCTTGAGCCTTTATAGATTTAAAAGTATCAAAGCTAAACTCTTGCATTGCTCTTTGAGCATGAAAAACTACGTCTGGTCTTCTTATCTTAGATATAATCTTATCTTCACCTACGTATGCTAGTATAAATTGATCTATAATAGTTTGCAAAGAAGTGAACTGATAACCGCCTAAATCGCTGCCACCATAATACTGAGAATCTGTTTGTGTTATTAATGCCATGTTTTATGAGTTTTCTTTTTGAAATTCAGACGCATCTTTGCCAGCCCCAGCTTGAATTAGATCTGGTTGTTTAGCTATTATTCCAGCGAGCTCTAATATTTTGTTAACTAAAGTTGTTTCTTCTGACTCGTGTAGCTCAAAATCTACAGCGGTGCTAGAGTCGTACAAAGGATACTCGTTGCCACCTTGAGACTTAGGAACAACAACATAACCCCAATAAGGATCTGTTGGCGTTTTAACGTAGCTGTGTTTTATTTGATCTAAACTTGGGTTAGCCGCTGGGTGTAACTCTATCGAGTTAGCGCTAGTTCTAACGTAAACAGGATTTGACCTCGTTGGTCTAGCTAGCGGAGATACATTGTATTTTTTTATCTGATCAGCAGTGACTTCAGGTACTTGTTTAGCGTAGCTAGCACCGTAGTTTTGCCAAGTAACTCCACCTAATCGATACAAAGCATTGGTACCACCATCGCCTATAGTTGTGTCATCTACTTCTTCAATAGATATATTGCCAACGGTTATGTATTTACCTGTGTTATTAGTATCAGAATTTATAATTCTTATATTGTGATTTCCTGTGGTGTCAGCTATAAAGGTAAAACTAAGAGCTCCCACTTGTGGTTCGTTTTGTTGGTAAGAGTGTGCGTTTGATCCCGCGTCATCAATAATTATATAGTAAGATGATGGCTCGTTCATATCTATAATCTCCCAATTTACTACATATTTTTTACCTGCTGTTAAAGCAACATTAGTATCACTTTCAACAGTGTGGGAAGTTGCGTTTGCGTTTTGCAAAACTTTTAAACCTCCATTGTAGTTATTAGATGCTGCTGGAACAACGTGCGAAGAAATACCGTTTGCGCCCGCGGTCCAGCCCGCTATGTCAAGTTCAAAAGTATCTTCAAAAGGTTTTGCGTTTGATGTTAAAAGCACATCGTTAACTCTAAACGGAGCTATCTTTTCTTCTAATATATAAAGCATGTCTGAGAACTCTGTTGAGTTGCCAGGCATTCTACTAAATCTATTTATATCGTAAAAATATTGCTCAAATATTTCTCTTTGAGCTCGGCTAGCCATAAGGTTAAACTCTTGAGGCGTTAAGTAACCTCTTTGTTCTTTGTTGGCTATAGCTAATACTGTTTGATATACTGTGTCTATATTTACCGCCATGTAATAATTTTTTATGGATTAGAGTGGCTGCTCAGCGAACAACCACTCCTCCATAAAGTAATTACACGTTTAAGCGCTTTTCAATACTCTTGTATACCTCTAAGCCTTCGTCAGTCTTAAACCAAGCGGCTAAAGCTGAGTATGGATGCTCGTTATAAGGTACTGTCATTAGTTTTCTATCATTAGAACCCCAAATGAATGTACGTTGATCTTGAGATAATTTAATTATTCCAAACTCAACAGCTTTGATACCAAAGTTTCTAAGCGTTACGTTTTCGTCTGTAGTAAGTTCTAAGAATAAACCAGGATTACTTCGAGCAAATAATAGTAAATCTCTTCTAAGTTCTTTAGAACTCATCTTAGATACCTTAGATCCTAACTCTACTCGCATGACAGCTTCAGCAGTGTCAATGTCTAGCTCTTTAGCTATACCTAACGCTTCAACTTGGAACTCTAAGAAGTCTAACTCACTAGCTGCTTCTTGCTGAGGCATTATCTCGTAAAATACAACTTCTTTTTGAGGGTGATATAAAGAAAGCATTTTTTGAAGTACTGTTTTAGACTTAGGCACTGTTAAAACTCCGTTTCTAAATATAACATGCTCTAGTCTTCCGTCACCAACAAATTCATCTACGAACGGTGTTCTTTGATTAGAAGTATACTTAAGCTCACGCTCGTATCCTTTTTCTTCGTCAAAATAATAAATGTTTGTTGTTTTAAGCTTGTAGCTTAGTGGACTTCTATTTTCCGCTAGATAGTAAGTTCTATCTTTTACCTCCCATTCGGGTTTTTTGGTTGAGGCTTTTCAATAGCTACTTCAACCATTTTATTTGTAGCTTTAATTTCTGGTTGTTCTACTTCAACCGTTGGTGCAGCTTTTGCTGCGGTTTGCTTTTTAGCCATAATATAATATAATAATAGTTAATAAAAAAAATAAAGGGGAGAACTTAATCTCCCCTTTAAGTAATGTTGCTTACTTCATTAACATGAAGTTATTAGCACCCTGAACGATTAAACATCTTTCAGATAAGTAGTGCATTTCCATAGCATCTAAATCAGAAGTGAATTGTCCACCAACTGATCCAGTCACCCATGTTTTCATCTTACGATCTTCCATTTGAGAAGCTCTATAACGTACGTGTAAGAACGGACGCTTTAAGTTTCTACCTAATTGCTGATCGTAAACTGAAGATACACCTGCAGGTACAATAACCCCACGAATAGCGTTAACAGTATCAATTAAACCTCCACGAGTTCCTTTGTCATTCAAGTATTTGAAGTCAGACTTGTAGAAATCGTAAGATCCTCTACGGAAACCAGAGAAGCCTAAATTTAATGCCATATCTTCAGAGTTGTTGAATACACCGTAAGATGTACCACCAGCACCATAAGAATTCATAGAAGCTAACATATCGTCCATAGCTAGAGACACGTCTCTGTTTACAAACATCATGTTTTCTTCAATAGCACCTTGCTTGTCAAACTCAGCTAATATAGCGTCAAATTCAGCTAAATCAGTAGCAGCGTTAACACCAGTAATACCAGTTGTAACGTGGCCACGAGTTTCTATAGCAGAGAATAAACCTTCAGTACCTACAGCGCCAGTAGTACCTAAGTAGTCGTCAACAGCGTTTGTACCTGCACCTTTTTCAGACTCTAACATAGTCATCTCTAAGTAGTCAGCAAAACGAGCGCGAGTGTCACCTTCAGCTTTTAAGTACCAGTAGTAGCCGTTTTGTCCGTCTTCACCAGAAACTTCAACCCAACCGATTTGAGTAGTGTCAGATCCAGAGATCTCATACTTGTCTTTAACGATGATTGGCTTGTTAGTGAACGACTTGAACTGAGGCTCAATAGCATCAACTCTACCGTTAGCACCTTTTTCATACTCAGAACCATAAACTAGTACTTGAAGCGAGGCATTGTTAAAGTGAGATGTAAAAGTAGCGTTTTCAAATAACGCAACTTCGATAAGATCACCAACAACGCTCTTTACAATAGCTCTCTTAGTTTTAGTAGAGCTAGTGATTAATAATAAGTCGTTCTTTCTAATAGCGTGAGCACCTGTCATATCGTTACCGTCTACATCGTTAGCGATAGTAAACTTCTCAATACCTGACCCTGCAGTAGCAGTGTAAGATAAGTGTAAACGACCTTGCTCAGACCAAATAACTTGGTCAGAAGCCATAGATTCTTCAGCACCTACTTGAGATAAGAAACCTGAGATAGTTCTGTTACCAAATACTTCAGCTTCTTGCTCTAGTAGATCTGGTAAGTGTTGCTGAGCCCAACCTTTAGTGTTGGTATCAGTAAAGTCAATGTAATTTCCTGCAGTTGTGTGTTTCTGTGGAGCAGGAACAGCATTCAACGTTGCAGCATTATTAGTAATTGCCATAATTAAATGTTTTTAGAGTTATTTTTTAATTTTAAATTTAAGCGAATTAGAATCATCACCAAGAACTCTATATTTTACACCACCAGTCTCTACACCATCGCTAAGCGATTGCCTTGGAGCCATGTCTATATTTTTAGCACTCGAAACACTATCCTTGATAGCATCTGCTTTACCTTGTTCGTAAAAGTGCTTTGCTACAGCGTCGGCATTCATTGCTGTGTAAAGTGATTTGTGGTATGCGTCTGCGTTTGTCAAGTTACCGTCATTGTCAAGAAACTTCTTAACAAAGTTATTGATGTCGCTTTGCTCTTCTTTTACTTGATCTTTATTGTTAACATTAAACCTAAAATTCTTTTCACCTAAGTTAAATTCAAAACCTTTGAATTTTTCGCTAAAAAGATTATCAGTCTTTTGTTGAAACCTTGAAGATCTTTCTTCTATAGTTCTTTGGTTTTCTTCTGATTCTTTTTGGTAGCGATTGAAAAAATCTACCGCTTTCTGCTGTTCTTCAGACAGAGTATTGTTGGTTTTAACATCGGTGTAATACCTAGCTTTTTGATCTTCTAAGTATTGTTTAGCGCTGGCAACTTGCTCTTTTAACGCTAATTTTTTTCTTTTTATATCGTTTTCTTCATCGATCTCTTCATCGTATGAAAAATTATCTTCTAATAAAAAATCAACCTCGTCACCTGTCAAGTGAGGCTTTGTTTTAGAGTAGTACTCTCTTAAAGCATCTTGATTATCCATCTTAGAATAGTCTCTGTTTAGCGAAACATAATCTTCTACAGATCCACCTGTTTCTTTTATAAAACTAACTAAACTGTCTACCCCTTCAGGTAAATCATTACTTGTTTCACTCGATTGTTTAACTTCTTCTACAACTTTTTGCTCTACAGGCTGCTCTTCTACAGCTTTAACTTCTTCAACAACTTCCTTCAAGGCCTCAGTAGGCTCTTCTGCAACAGGCTCTTCTGCTTTAGGTGTTGACAAGTCGACTTTGTAAACAGATTCGTCATCTTTAGATTCAAACTTGCTAAAGTCTTGTTTTACTTCTTCCTTAGGTTGTTCTACAGCCTCTGGAGTTTCTTGCTGAATCTCTTCAACAATAGGTTCTTTTTTTTCTTCTTCCATAATATAATATAATTAGTTAATAGTTATCTTGGATCAAACTTGTTTAATCGCATGCCACCGCCTATAACATCATTTCCTGATGATTCAAATCTTTGCGGGCCTTTGCCTTTTTCTTTTTGATCGATTAAAGCGCTCTTTTGTGAGGCTTGCATTTTTGTTCTTTCGTCTTTTCTGTCTTCTCTAGATACCTCAGCTTCTCTGCTAGCTTTAGCTTCAACATCTTTTAATTGCATGTTTAATTCAAACTCATACTTCATAAGATCTTTCTTAACCAAAGCTTCTTGCTGTAATTGTTTTATTTTAAACTCAGACTTAGCTTGTTCTAATTGAGTATTCATTTGAACCATAGCTTGTTGCTTTTGTATTTCAGCTTGAGCTACAGCTTGCTGTGATTGAGCGTTTGCTTGAGCTTGAGCCTGTATGTTTTGTTGCTGCATCTCTTGATCCCTTTCTGCTTTCTGCTTTCTTCTAATTTTAAGAAGTTGATTAGCTAACTTTAAGTTTCTTATGTCTCTAAGATCGATAGCGTCCTCTAAATCTATTAGCTTCTGGCCCAAAGCTACCTGTATGTTGTTTTCTAACATTTGTTTTTCTTCGTCGTCAGGCATTAACTCTAAGAATATACCAAAATCATACAGGTGTAAGTTTGCCATTTCCTCAAGTGTAGCTACATTGTGAGCTCCAATAGCTTGTATAAAAGCATCTTTTGTTGGAGAATATTCTATAACGTCAGATATTCTAAGCGATAAAGCTTCTGCTACTTGTGCTGTTAAGAATAAGCCAGACTGTAGTATATGTCTAGTGGCTACGTTAGAGTTTGCTGCAGCTAGCTTTTGAACACCAACTAAAGCGTTTTTGTCAGGAGTGCTACCGTCTCTAGCCTCGTTTAGACCAGTTACATCTCGCATCATTTGAAGATAATAGTTGTAACTACCTATTAACGCTTGCATTTTGTTGCCACCACCACCAGACTGTATTTCTCTAATAGGTACAGCGCCAGGGTTACCTTCACCTAGAGAGTTCATTGACCTACCAATAACGCTACCCGTCTGGAAGAACATGTTTAAAGCTTCTTGAGGATTATAGTTTGTGCCGTTACCTAAGTCTATCTCAGCTAAACCATCAGCGTCAAGATAAACACCGTCTGGAACCATCTTAGACATCACTTGCTGTAGCTTTAAGTGTGTAAGCTGTATCATATCAGCAAAACCTGTTATTCTACTAACAATAGATTCTGTTCTACCGTTGTACATTCTAGGAGCTACTATAGCATAATTCATTTTAACTTTAGTGAAGTCACTTTTTGGTCTAACCATGTTTTTAGCCATCTCCCACTTTAACAGAGTATCTGTACCTAGTATTATAGCGCCGTCATAAACACACTCTATAGATCTAGATACTCTCTTAAAGTTTCCTTGCTTGTCTTCGGGTGGATTAAAGCTGTCGTTTTTTGGTATAGCTCTTTCACCGCCAGTACCTGTTTCTTTTACTTTGTAAACATTGTTCATATATGTCTTGTAGTTAAAGTACAAAACTTGAACTTTATTGTTGTCTGTTTTATTTGAGTTTCTAACCCGTTGATAACCGTATCTAGATCTATTGTTTGGCTTGTTAGCTATTTCTTCTAGCTCAGCTTGATTTAGATCAGGGAATTGTTTAGCTAGCTCGTTTATAGGTATTGTTTTAACTTCACCTACATAGTATACGTCATCAAAATAAGGTGAATCAGTATACGACCAAACCATATTAGCCGGATCAACATAATCAACAGTAATTCCCTCAGACGTATTAAACCCTGTTTTAACAGCGCCAATACCCAGCACGGTAAGATCGTAGTAAAATCTTTTTGATATTAAATCGTAATCGTTACCCTTCATCAACACAGCTATAGCTTGCTCTTCGGCTATTTCAACCTCCTGCTTGTAGGTAAGCTGCATGTGAAGCATTAGCTCTTCCTCTGTTTGAGGCAGTGTGTTTGGTTCGTTTTCTGTTATATCTATTTTAAATGTATCTCTAACTTTTTCAGCAAAGTCTTTAGTTCGCATGTCGTCTAATATAGACTGCATGTACGAAGTTCTTTTATCTACGCCGTATGGATCTTGAGAGTAAGCTTTTATATCGTAAGATCTATCAGCCATACCGTTAACAACTATATCTACAAATTTAGGTATAATAGGCACCGGCTTCCAGTCTAAGTTTAAGTAGCTTAAGTCACCGTTTATAGATAACTCATCTTTGTATTTTTGTATTGACTGCTCGCCTCTAGCGTACAACCTCAGCTTGTGAAATCTTTCTTTGTTTTCTATATACCTATTGTTAGTGTAGTTTTCGTTAAACCACTCTTGCTCTATGGCTTTAGCAACTTTTAAACCATACTCTGGCAACATTTTTTCTAAATCACTAACTACTTGTGAAGGAAAATAACTTTTTACAACTGACTCAGCCATACTTATTTTTTAATTAATATTGATGATAAACCATCGTTCTTATATCGAGCAATATTTAAGCTCACTTTATTAGTATTACTTGATTTAGGATAGTATAAATGTCTATTGCAAGCCATAATAGCTAACCCTGAGCTTATAGCGGCGTCAAACTTAGTTCTCTTGTTGATGTCAAACTTAGCCCAGTCGTTAAGAGTTTCGTTAAAATACACGTTACCGTAGTTGCCGTCTCCTTTATGACCAACGTGGTCATTTATGTACATCTCGATAGCAGCGGCGTGAGACTGCTTTATGTCTTCACTAGAGTTTGGTATACCTCCAACTTCTTTTTCAGCAACAGATAGTTTATTCCAAACTTTATCTGGTCTATTCATAGAGTATCCCCTGTATCCTCTTCTCTTTAAGTAGTACAGTAATCTTGGTTTGTTGTTCTCAGCAAGTAATGGCATACCGTAAAACACTAAAGCCATTAACACGTCTTCAAAAAATATCTCAGCTGTAGGTGGTCTTGACACGTACTCTAAGAAAAAAGTGTTTGCGGGAGCATCTTCCATTGAAAACTTAGTCAAGCCATGTAAAGCACCGTTAGAACCTCTACCGTCCACTGTTCCACTAATATCGTAGCTATCACAGCCAAACGCACCTACGTGCTCGTTTCCTGGTAGTTTAATGCCTTGTTTTATTATCTGTCTGTTTTGTAAACCTATACTAGGAACCCAGCTAACTTTAAACCTACCACCTGGGTCTGGTACAAAAACAACCTTAGTGTCTTTTATTCCGTTTTGCCACTGAAAGTTTCCTGTAGTAACAGCGTTAGAGTTTCTTATTCCTTCGTTATAATCTATTTGCTCGTATATCTTAACTAGATTAAATAGACTGTTTTTAGTTTCATCTCTAAACGCATGCTCCGTAGTCCTAGGAAACTGACGGTAAAATTCATTTAATCCATCTTGATCACCTTTTAATCCTTCTACTTCGTTGTCCCAGTATTCTATTATACCTATATCTATTAGTTCACCGTCGGGTCCACGAGTTTCTCTTCTTGGAGTGTTAAACACAGGTCGTCCATGCTCATCAATAAAACCTTCATAGTTCCATTCCATTGGGATAAACAAAGAATATAAACCAGAGCGTGTTTGTCCATTTGCGTTTCTTTTAGTGACATCGCTGTCGTTGTATAATTTTTTAAAGTTATCACCACCTTTATCTAAGGCGTTTGACGTTGATCCCATCATGCACTTACCAACTATTCTAGAACCTAGCCTAAGACAAGTTTTGGTTACCCGCCAGTTGTTAAGTATATTGTCAGGTCTTTCCCACTTACCACTTTCATCGTGAACTAGTAGGCTAAGTTTTTCACCATCATAACTGTTATCACCCGTGTTTTTCCAATCGATTGTAGTGTCTAGACCTTGTATGTCTTCTAGCTTTTCTTTTGATGTAATTTTTTTACGAGTAAATTTACTTGCAGGAACACGGTAAGCTAGCTCAGATTTTGGTCTATCCATACCATCTTGTATTGGCTTAAAAAAGAAAGGGTAGTTTATGGATATTGGTACAACCTTGTCTGTAAACATCTTTTTAGCATCGGCACCAGACTTAGATAATATACCGTACCTACTATCACTAGATATTGTTGCTTGGTTAACGGTTTCAGCACTACTCATGAACGAAAAACCAGAACGCCTGTTTTTAAGATAACACATACCGTA
>Ga0181393_1000548_pt1 | contig 14071 bp, 18 predicted proteins | sample 16SPOviralmetaG_FD_130122 | JGI IMG/M metagenome (GOLD analysis project Ga0181393, IMG submission 130122) | Marine viral communities from the oligotrophic San Pedro Time Series (SPOT) site, San Pedro Channel, CA, USA - 16 SPOT_SRF_2010-10-21 | ecosystem: Environmental > Aquatic > Marine > Strait...
GGGGATATTTCTGTCAACCCATTATGAAAATGAAGGAATTGAAAATGTTTAGTAATAAAAACTTTAGAACTGAAATAAATGAATTAGAAACTAAAGAAACTGAAAGTAGAGAAAGACTACATAATAAGATATATCAGTTTGGTAAGTCACTTGGAATAGAACTGGACAAAGATAAGATTGAGGAATTACAAAGTATTATGACTTTGAATGATATTCACATTGATATCAATAGAGAGAAGAATATCAAGATACTAAAGAATGGGTTTACTCTGAAGGTCAGATACTTACTATACAAAGGATGGATTATAAAATGGATGAAGAATTTAGGAACTAACATCAGGAGTAATATAAATGGAATTACAAAGTGTATTTGATAAAGTAAAAGATAAAACCTTTCCATACATAACAATGGAAAACCTTATGAATGAAATGGATGTGTCCTATTCAACATTGAGAAGAATGATGTTGGAAGGTTTACCACATTATAAAAGAGGTAAGAAAATCTATTTCAATCCTAATAAGGTTCAGAACTGGTTTGATGACAAGTATTCTGTTGTCTTATAGAGGATGGAATTATGGGAAAGGAATTAGAACTCAAATCTAATTGGATAAGAGAAAATATAAATCCACATAAGGTAATGGAGAGTTTCCTGTGGTTTACATTTTCAAAAATATCAGAGGAAGATTTAGTTAGTTATCTGAAAGAATACAGAGACATCTTCAAACAAAAGATATTAGTAGATGAAGAAGAATGGATTGATAAAAAAAACATCAAAGATAAGAAGATAAAAAAAGAATATATGGAAGATGTAGAACGAGTAGTAGATAAGACCACAGAAGAACGGATGTTGAAGATTCAAAAGATGGTAGGTGAGTTACATATGGATAAAGATAGTTGGAAAAAGAATTTAGGTTGGATGGTCTAATGAATAAGAAACCACCATTTACTAATGAAAAAGATTTCGTTCATTTGATGAAGGAAGTCTATGAAGGTTGGAAAGAAGTAAGAGAGTATGATGATAGACATCTTTACTATGATAGAAGTAAATGGATTACAGATGGTATAGATGAAGAATGGTGGGAGTTTCCAGATGAATATGATAGAGATACAGACACTCAAACATTATGTCTCTTATTTGAACAATATTTGAGATTTACGAACATAGTGAAAGAAACCAAAATAGGTTTACTTCCAAAGGTAGATGGAGTCAATGAGAAGAAAAGAATTACGGAAAAAGATACAGAAGATACTGGAGATAAAATTGAAACGATTGACAAACTATCAGACTATTTATTGAGTAGATAGGTTTACACCACCTATTTTATTTATCAAGAAGGATTTAGGGGATAAGTATTGGAGTGATTCAATCTATCCCCTTTTTTCTATATAAGAGTAAGTAGATATTATAAGACTTATTTAGATGGTAGATATACCAATCTTCATTCGGTTTTCCACTTTTTATAAGACTAATGTTACCCAATGAAAACCGACATACACTACGAGGGTATTTTTTCCCCTATGTGTTTTTATCATACTAATAAATTTATTCTACCACGAACTGAAGTGACTTACAATTATCATCAATACAACCAGTTACTTCAAGAGTATCTCCAATGTGAGATGGTGATACATATATCATCTGTTTACCACTACCATCTTCACCATCTGAATAAGTAGAATAGTTGATAATAGGATAATGAAATTCCCTTCCCCAATGAATGATTGTAAAGAAATCATTACTATACCAAAACACTCTAACCATTGGTTCAGTTTGGTATAGAACAGAAGTATAAGATGATGAACTACCAATTGGATAAGTAAAGACATAAAGACTATCCTTTACAGGTAAATCCATATAGAGATATAATGATGGTGTCTCTACTGGTTCTTCTGATATTATATCTAACTTATTACAACCAATAAAAATGATTGAGGTTACGATTATTATTCTGATTTGAGAGTTTCTCGTGAATTGGTTTTTGACCATTTTACAAAATCACTTTCATAAGGTTCTTTAGGTTCTTCCTTCAGTCTTTTCATCCAATCAACCATCCAACTACCAGTAGGTCTTTTCTCTATGTATTTATCATTGTAGTCCATACAATCATAAAGGTCAGTTCCTAACCAACAATCTTCATTGTTCTTTTCATAGTCTTTATGTGAAGGACTATTCTTACATAATCCATCATCTTTACAGACACTACAATCTATTGTTTTGTTATTTTCTTGTTCCATATTTTGAAGGATGATTGTTTACTTTTATCAACCTTGAGGGGTTTACCAATCTCTACTTTGAACCAACCTTTGTTCTTTGTCCATTCAAGGAGATTATCCCTTGTTATTGGTTTGAGTTTGAATCTTATCTTTGTCATTACTAAACCTATCAGTTATATCTTTTCTTTCAACCTTACCATCTCCAATTCCTATACAAAGGATAACCTTACCATCTTTGGTTTCTTCTAACCATACATCACCTAACATACTGATTGAACCTTATTCCATAGTTGAGTGGAAACTACACGAGGGTAGTTATGTTTCTTCTCAATAGTATTACCATCCCATTTTACTTTTAGAATACCTTTGTAGAATGGGTTAGATAAGATGTAACGAATAGTTTTAGAACACCATTCTTTACCATTGTAATCAAACCCTTTACGATTCAAACTCTTTATGAGTTTTCTCATTCTACTGGTTGGAGATAAATGTTTCAGAGTAACCCATCTCTTATAGATGTATTCAACTATCTTTGATTGTTCTGAATCCAAGACAACCTCTCTATCAATCTTTTTATAAGAGAAGGGAATACGACCTTGAGGTCTTTTGTTTTTCCTATCTAAAAGACTCTTACGAGATAGTTTTAGTTTTTCAACAATCATATCTCTATCCATCTGTGAATAGGATAATAAGATGTTGAGAAAGAATCTACCCGATGGGGTAGAAGTGTTTATTTCTTCTTTGGTTGATACGATTGAGATATCATTATCCATTAGGAATTTTATAAACACAACACCTTCTGTAAATGACCTCATCAAACGAGTCAAATCATAGACTACGATAGTATTTATTTTGACACCAGTATCAACTAATTCTTTTATCTGATTTAGTCCATCTCTATCAGATGTAGTTCCAGTCATAATATCTTCAATCCAAAGGTCTAACTTCAATCCCTTGTGATGAAGGTATCTTTCTACTTCTAATTTTTGATTCTTCAGAGACTCTGATGAACCTTTCATTTGTGTAATTGATGATAATCTTCCAAGACCTATATTCATTATGAAACTCCGATTATTGTTGTGTCTATTTTTGAAAAGACTTCATACCCATTCTCGTGTTCAAACCAATGTGGATTAGTAAGAAACGACTTACATACAATCTTCTTCAGAAGGGTGAAGTCATAGATGTTTATCTTCTTTGGAATCTTCCAATTCTTCAAATCAACTAACTTCTTATTTTTGTCTTTCAAAATATCAACCTTTATCTTATACCTAAATTTACTTACTGGTTGATAACAGGAACAAGTGAAAAAGGTAACAAAATAAAACTTATAATATTCCGTTGAATTGTATGGGGTAACAAATGTAAGTTTAGTAAGATGAAAAATCAAATATTAGGAATTTATACGAGAGTATCGTCCAAACAACAAGAGGACGATGGAACATCTATTGACTACCAAATAAAGATTGGGAAGAAGGTTTCTAAACAACTTGGTATGAAGTTTGAACTTTACAATGAAGGTGGTAAATCAAGTTGGGATTCAAACATCAATACACGACCAGAGTTAGTCAGATTATTGAAAGATATAGAGAAGAAAAAGATTCTTTCTGTATGGGGTTGGAATATGGATAGGATTGGTAGGAATAGTGAATCTTGGTGGAGTATTCTAAAGATTCTTGTTGGGTGGAGAGTGAACCTTTTCATTGGTGAAAATGTAAAACCATATGACTTCAAATCTCCAACAGATAGGTTAGTGGTTGGTATCTTATCTCTTATTACAACTTATGATAATGAACTTCGTAGAGTTAGGATGACTTATGGTAAGATGGAATCTCTAAAGAGAGGACAAACCTTTATTGGTGGAACGAAACCATTCGGATACGATGTAGATAAAAATAAGAATTTGGTAAAACATCCGTTTGAATCAGAGATGGTCAAAACAATGTTTGAAATGTATAGAGATGGAAAGAATACTACTGATATTCAAATGATGTTAGATAGTAGTGAATTTGAACCAAGAAGAAGTAAGACTGGTTGGAGTCTTGGTTCAATTCAAAAGATACTTGGTAATGACATTTATAGAGGGGAACAAGAATGGACTTGGAAAGAAATAAACCCTGATGGTTCTGAAGTCTTGATTGAAGAAATAAAGATAAAGACACCAAGAGTAGTTAGTGATGAATTATTTTATCAATCATCCAAACTAAAAAAGAGAAGAAGTGGACATAATCAATTTGATACTGATTATCATTCACTACTCAAGGGATTTTTATATTGTTCACATTGTGGAATGAGAATGAATCATCGGATGAAAAAGTCTGAATTGAATGATTACTATTATTGTGTTTATATGGAACGAAGTTGGTTGAAAAGAGATAAGTCTAAATACAAACCATATGAAAGAACTGGTGAATCTTGTGATATGAAGAAATCCCTAATTATGAAACAAACTGATGAATTAGTATGGGATAAATTTCTTCAAATATTTTCAGAATCAACTTGGATAAAAGAGGAGTTCAAAAAGAAAGGTTTATCTCCAAAAGGTAAGATGGATTCAGAGGTAAATAAAACTATTCAGAGTAGTAGGAATCAGATATCTTTATTGAGAAGAAAACAAACAAATGTGAATGACCAAATTGTTCAAGTAGAATTGAGAATGATGAACAAAGAAATCAAGAAACCAGTATATGAAGGTTTAGTATCTAATCTGAATAAAACATTGGAACAAGTTTCTAATGAGATTCAAGATAAACTTCAAGAGATAGATGTATTAGAAAGAAGAAATAATTGGATTGATTGGGTTGGTAGTATGGAGAAAGAAATCAATCAGATGAAAGAATGGACACTTGAAGAAAAGAGAGAGAAACTTGAACAATTTATAAAGAGGATTGATGTCGTTTATAACGAAGATAAAAGTGAACACGATTTGAAGTTTATTTTTTCAATACCTTTGGTTGGAGATAGGTTGACTTACATTGATAAGAAGGATAAGTCTAAAGGTTATGAAATTGAGGGTGGAGAGAATAAGATACAGATTACACATAGAAACCAACCTACAATGAGTAAAGATAAGTTGTATCTTGTAAAACTAATTACAAAGTATAGAATGGATGATATGAGTTATACTGATATATCCAATAAACTAAATGGTGATGGTGTCAAGACTATGAGAGGTAAGGATTGGACAAAACATTCAGTAGGAAGATTCATAAGTTACTTTTCAACTAATCTAAATATTGTTGATATTCAACCAATGAAATCACCGAAAAAAAAAAGATAAATGGACACAAAGGTAACAAAATACATCTGGTTCATTTACTCCATTACGGTGGAATAATCAATAGGGATTTGTATTGTTACCCCTATGTAGTGGTGATAAACATCTCTATAACAATAACTTACAAGAATCACTACCCATCTAAATACACCCCATATCAACAACTCCTTTATGACAGAATAAAGTCATATAGAGAGGATTTTGTTACCCCTAAAAGATGGTTTGAAATACGAAATATCTTATCATCTGAAGGATTGAAATCACCACTTGGTAAGAAGTTGGAAAACAATCACATATGTAGTATCTACAAGAAAGGTAAGGTAAGAGAGGAGAGACTCAACTCTGAAGTCAAAGTCAAAAAATCATTAGATATAATTGAGTATGATTCCGACCAGATTACCATATTAGACTAACCCTCAAAACACCACCTAAATCCCTTCAGAAACCTCTATCTTTTTTAGGTGTATCTTTTCATATCTAACAGGAGAAATAACGATATAAGTGTATTTATAAAGGTTTATAGGGTATTCTGTGGTAGTAATTGAGAGTAATTGATGGGGTATGGGTAATAAATGGGGATTGGGAAGATTATTTTTTATAAAATACCGACTCTATGTAATTTTCATATAGAGGTTATTTTTTTCTCCATATGAATCCTTTCAAATGAAGTCAGATTACTTTGGTTTCTTCTTATCTGATTCCTTTACAAAGACACTTCTATCTTTCTTCTTTCTGTATTCATCTCTTTCATCTAATGATTTAGAAGTAACCTTACGAACTTTACCTGTAACATCTTTGGTAACTACACCTTTCAGTTTATTCATCTCTTTCTTTGGTAATACTCTAAATGAATCACCTTTCTTACTGGTCTTTATCTTCATAGATAACTTGTATCTAAACTCATCACATAATTCATCATCAGACATCTTACCGATAAGTTTATCAGTATGAACTTTACCCTTCATATGGAGACTACCTATGTGACACCACACTGGTTTACCAAAGTATGATACCTTACCTCTGATATGTTTATCTGTTTTTACAAGTGATATACTTTCATTACCCTTATCAGTTAGTTTAGACTTCTGATTGATAACTACATTCATCAACTTCAATTCTCTTTCCCATTCATTGATTTGAGATAGGTGAGGATATTTAGAATCTTCAAGTTTCTGAATCTTCTTTTTCAGTTCTTCCACATCCTTATCAATCTTACTGATTTTATCCTCACGACCTTCAATCCATCCCCACATTCTTGACCTCTTACCTAATAGGTTTTCAAGAGGGTATTCATCATAGGGAAGATTCTTCCAATCAATGGGTGGTCTACCAGTTTTATTCTTCATACAAATCCTTTATAGTTGATATTTTTGTATATCCTCAAATTTACCACTTTATCAACCAATAATACAATAGTGAAATGGTAAAGGGTTGATATTCTGATGTATATTCAGGTGAAATGAGAAATCAACAACCTAAACAACAGAGGAAATAACAATGAAGAAAACAAATAACCACGAAACTCACATACCATTAGAAATAATAAACAAAGTAGTAAATGAAGTAATGGAAGAAAATAAATCATTTTTCCCAAATATAAATCCAATGGATGGTATAGATATGACTTACGATAGTGGATTTTTCAACGGAGTAAATAAAGGTCTACTAACATTATTATTTACTTTGGTAGACAAATTGAATGAACGAGATAAAAATGGTGAATGGGGTTGATAAACTATCAAAACTGAAACTATGACAAAATATCAACTAAAAGACAAACTCTATCGGAAATATTCTGGTATTTCAGAAATCAGACCACTACTTATTACTGAAAGTGAGAGTGAATGAATATTGATGAAAGTAATTGGAAATATATATGGAAACGAAATGGATAAATGGTTGATAAAACCGATAGTGTTTTTTTATTCAACTTTATCAACCATAAATAAAGTAGATGAAATGTTTCGTGTAGATAATTGGGGTTATCTTTAGGGGAAATGAGAAATAAACAACAAAAAGAAAAAGGAGAAATAGATATGGTATTTTTATTTGGAAACAAAACAAAGAAGGGTGGATATATCCCTTATAAATACTCTGTGATAAACCAAGTTCAAAAGAGTATCAAAGTTTTAGACCTTGGTGGTATTCCACTATCTGAAACTGAAGATGTGATTTTTGAGAATATTGTCACTGGTATAAGAATAGGTGACTTTCCAATACGAGTCATTACTCACAACATTACTGAAAAGATTATCATTCTGAAGAATGTAATGAAGAAGTTCAAGAAGTGTAAGATGATGAGTCTTGATGTCAACAATCCATATACTTTTACGATTGTTCGTAAAGGTAGAGATTTGGTGATGAAGTAAAATGAGATTGGTTGATAAAGTGAGTTCGTTTTTTTTGTTCTACTTTATCAACCATAAACAAAGTAGATAGAATGTTTAGTGTAGACATTCAGAGTTAGATTTGAAAAGATAGAGAAATTATAAACAGAAACTAAAAAAGAGGTTACAAATGAAAAGTAAAAACAATCATAAATACGAAATCAAAAGACAAGAGATGTCTTATAATGATGTCATAATTCATAACTATAACAAGTTTCATAATCTTGGTTATGAGGATGACTTCAGTTACAGGAGTAAAGATGATAAGAAATGGAATGTTTCTACTTTCTTTCTGAAAGGTGGGAAAGGAAAGAAGGAAAAATTCTACAATGAAAATGATTCAATTATAATGGATTATAAATCATTCATAAATGTTGATTCAACATTAGTAAAAAGAAACCTATTCAGAAAAGATGTAAACAATAAAAAGTTTATCATTATAAGTCTACCAAAATATGATATGAAACTATTACATAAGTATGGAATGATTTGGTTATCAGGACAATATGATGATACGAACGATTCAGAAAACTGGTATAGTGGTGAAGATTGGGATGACCAAGTTGAAGATATACGAGATATGGATAAAGTTATCAGAACCCTTCCTAACAACTTTGGTGATGGTTTCTTTGATATAATGGATGGGAATTACTTTTTCATCATTCCTTCCCACGATGTTCTTTACGATGACAATTTTGGTTTGATGATGAATGTAAGAGGACAACAAGGTGAAAACGAACCTTATGATAAGAAGAAGGTAAAAGGATTCTTATCTACTTGGGTTGAGGTTGATATACCTAATTCAGTTGATGTTCTAAATGGAGATTATAGAGTCATATCTGAAAAAATACATAACTACAAGAATGGAACTTCAAAGATTGAAGTCTCTATGTCTGAAATGTATCAGAGATTGAGTAAACAAACTGGAGAGTTTTACGATGGTAAGACAATGAACAAAGAATGGTTTGGAGACGAGTTTGTAATACCAAGTCTCACCAACTACTCTGATGAATCATTCTCGTCACCTTCAAGAGGTAATTATAAAGGTAGTGTTGGGATATCAAATTCATTTACCGATGAGTGGGATGGTTATGGAAAGTATACTCCATCTTTAGATGACTCTATTGATATAGAAGATAGTAAGAAGGTTGAAATAGTATTGGATAGTCTTGATGAAAGAAGAAAAGAGGTTCATAAAGGATTTCGTAAATGGAAAAGAGATACCAGTAAGAGACTTGATGAAATCATCAACCATCTTCAAGAAGGTAAGAAGTCATTATTGAACAATTCTAAAGAGATTGATAAGGTTCTGAAAGAGAAGAATGAATATGATACTAACTTGAAACAATTTCGTGATACTTGGGTGGAAGATAACCTTCCAAATTGGTCAAAAGGTTACAAAGAAAAAGTTGTTCCTAATGGGTATGAAAAAATCACAAAAGAATTGGTGATGGGTGAACAAGGTTACAGAAATCATACTGGAATACTTACAATGTTGAGTGTTGATACTTTGAAAAAAATGAGAACAAGTAGTTCACCTTTTTTTAGAGAGTTATTTCAAGATTCAAAAATCACAGATACCAGTAAAAGTAGGAATAGTTACAAAGATATTCTTGATTTACGATATGGTAAGATTGGTAAAGTAGAAAAGATGATTTTTAGGGAGTTTTATGGTTTAGGTGATGAAGAATCTATAGTCTCAACACCTAATGAAAACAGACAACTGAATTATCTCTTGTATGGAAGTAATGACTATGAGGTTTTCTTTGTTGAGAGGTTTGTAAAACTTGTTATCGGTGAATTAGAACTCTTTATCAGTAATAATAAACTGAAGAAGAATCACGACTTGTATAAGTCTGAAATTGAAATGTTGAAGGACAAGTATTTACGAGATACTAATCACTTCTTGGACATTCCAATTCCTACTTTGGACAAAGTGAATGAGAATATGGAATTACTATCTTGGATGGACGATTACTCTGATAGAATAATTGAAATGAAAGGAATAAAGAAGATAGAGATTCCAACTAAACCAAATCCAATGAAAGAAGAAAAGTAAAATAATTGGTTGATAAAATGGGATGAGTTTTTTTGTTCTGTTTTATCAACCATAAACAAAGTAGATAGAATGTTTAGTGTAGACATTCAGAGTTAGATTTAGGTGAAATGATAATAATAACAGAAAAAGTAAACAGGAGTAAACAATGATAAATAACATAAAAGACTATGAACTAATGGGTGATATGAATCCAGTAAGAGACAGAATGGAAGTAGTAGAGTTTCCGTCAAAACTTGAAGAACTACTGAAAGAGATGTTGGGTGTTGGTAGTAAGAGTTTGAGTGAGGTAATTGACAGAAACTTTAGTGAAAAAGATAATGTCAGTTACAATGGTAGTTCAAACGAACCAATGAGTAATGAGGAAGAAAACAAGTATATGGGATTACTTCATCTTTTCCTTATGGAGACATATTTCAAAATGGAAAAACTAATAGTTCACGATAGAGAAAATTATAAGAACAAATCAGAATCAGTAAACAGGAGTAATGGATAATGAAAAATATAACAGACCAAAAACTAATGAACGAGGAAGATAATTCTCCAATTGTGGTAATGAATAAGGTGAGACATATGAATGATGAAAGATATACACCTGATGAACCACCTGAAGATTGGACACATCTAACTGATTACAATTACTTTGAAGATGAGGAGTTTGTTGAAGATACTGGACTATATGAGGAGATTGTAAATCAGATAGTCTACCTTGGGTTATTAGGTGGATGGGTAATCAAATCAGACTCATCCCTAAACAATCATATGTTGGGTGATTCTATTGAAAGGTTTACAGAAGTCTTGAAAGGTGAACCCACTTGGAATAACCCTTTCAATCCAAACCAACATAAAACTGAAAGTGATAGGTTGAATTACATCTATGATGAATGGGTAAAAGAAAATAAGAAACTTGAAGATGAAAAAGATTGGATTGGGTTGTCTTTCAACCAAGATAAAAACAGAGTGTTATTTTGGTTACTTCAGAAGTGGGATGATATAGGTGATGATAAGATACGAATGGAGATTTTTAGAAATGGTTATACATCTATGGAGTTTCCAAGAACAAACATTGGATATGATTTCATTTTATCAATTTTAGAAAAGACTGATAACACACATCTGATGATGAATGAGGAAGAACAGAAGGTTTACGATGAATTACCCGATATAGTGAAAGTGTATAGAGGTATTGGATTGAAAGAAGATGAAGAACTTGATGTGTGGGGTTGGGATGAAGGATTAGGAATCAGTTGGACAATCAGTAAAGAAAAAGGTGAATGGTTCTCTAACAGATTTATGAATAAGAAAAGATATCTGATTGAAGGTTGGGTAAAGAAGGAAAACATATTTGGTTACCTAAATGGTAGAAAAGAAGAAGAAGTAATTGTAGAACCAAAATTTGTTGGGGATAGAGAAATAACAGAAAACGGTATAAAAAGATTTGTAGGAGAATAAGATGAAAAAACGAATAAGAATATCAACAATAACATACAATGACATTATAGTGAATGTAGACGAAAAAAGAGTAGATGAGTTTATAGATAGTTTTAGAACAAGATACGATGACTCCCTATTTGATGGTGAAACTGGTGATGGTGTCATAAAAGATAATACTGACAATGTGGATGGTGAGATTGAAACCTATAATGATGTCTATGATGTAGAAGTTGAATTGAGTGTTGAATAACAATAATAACAAATAAAGATAAACTAACTGGAGATTAGAAAATGAATAAAACAAAAGTAAAAAACCAAAATAAGATGTTTCTAAATGTCTTGAAAAAGGAAGTTCCAAAATATGATTGGAAACTTCAAAGGATAGAATCAAAAACATTGTATCACGATATAAATACATTTGGTAAAGGTGATGACCACTTGAGATACCATTATGAGACTGAATACAATGGAGTAAAGGGATGGGTTCATATTGATACTTATGAAGGTTCAGATGATATAAAAAATATTGATGTGTCTTTTGATGATTCTATTTCTTATATCAATAAACATAATAAGATAATGACTTCTTACAATGGTGAGACGGAAGATGAGATGTGGGTAAAGATTAGAGAGTTCTTTGAGACTTACCTCATTCCTCAAGATGAGTTGATTGAAAAGAAAATACCTACACCAAGGATGGATAATCTGAAATGGAAGATGGGTAATGTGTTTCATTATGAATACAACCAAATGATGATGGATAGTATCTATGGTAAATACGATGAAGATAAGAAGAAGGAGATTACTTACTTCCTTGAAGAAGTTAGGAAAATGTATACAAGTAAAAGAGAAGACCTCGGATTGGAACTCACTACTAAAGAAACAGATGAGTGGTTCAGAAATGAATGGGATGTAGTCAAAACTCTTTTGACAACTGATGGTCTTTACGATGTCCTTGATACATATCTCTTACCAATCATTGAATATGATATGGATGATTCATTGAAAATGGATACGGAGATGAAAGAAGTGGTATAGTAATTAGGTAGGTAACCATTATGGGGTAGGTAGATTTTTTTTAGTTTTCATTCCTATCCCATACTACCTAATTGGAAGTTATTTTCAGAAAACTTCCATTTATACGAAGGGAATTACCCCAAAGTTTTGAAACAAATAACAAACAGAATAGGAAACAATAATGTCAGAAAACAAAGAAACAAATAAAACAGAATATGTAATAGAAGATGAAAAGGACTTATTTGAAGGACATCGTAAATACTTGGATGGACTTCGGATTGAATATCATCAAAGTCTGGACGAAGTCAAAATGTTGGAACAACAAATTGATGTTTTGAAAATCAAAGTTCAAAATATTGATGTCTTCCTTCCCCATCTTGAGACAAAAGAATTAGAACTCCACAAAGAAGTATTAGAATACCAAACTAATAAAGAACAAATAGAAAAAGAAGGATGGAGAAAAAGAAGGAAAGTCCACAAACATAAAGAACGAATGAAAGAACTTGAGGATATGATTCCACAATTGAAAGATGAAAGAGTATAGGAGTTGGAGTGATTACTGGAGGAATCTGAAAAGTAAATACAAACCTTCAGTAATTAGAGACTCTTACTTTTTTACCGATTTAGAAAAAGATAAGGAACAAGAATATTATGAGTTACTACAAAGAAAATCCACCAAGTCAAAGTCTTGAGGTTTCAATTAGTGGACTAAAAGATATGTATGATATGGACAATATCCAGTTTAGTAATTGGGTAGGTGAGGTGGTAGGTGATACCAGTGATACCAATGATTACATCCCTCATAGTTATCCGTTTGGTTTTACAAATAAAGAAATCAGATGGATAAAAAGAATGTGGAAAAGTGTATCAACCAATAAAGGTATCAAAAGTGGTATCATTGGTAAAGTGTCAAATGATAGACACTTTGATAAACCATCTTTATAACCAGTGTTATTACCCACTTGATGGGTGTCAGAATGACTTTTGACACACTATTGACACATTTATAAGACCTTATAAGTGTCAAGGTCATAAAAATGGTATGTCTATCTGTGTATCAACCATTTTTGTCAGAAAGTCAAAAAAAATCAGACACTTTCAGAAACTTCCTAACTACTTATAGATGTCTCCCAATTATGAAAATAATGAAGGAGTAGTAATCATCAGTAATGATGGTTCTCATTACATCCTCCCTTGGGTAACCACGAAAGGGAAAATGTGGATTAGTATGAATACGACTTACTACAAGTTAGGATAGGTTTTCTCCACATCAAGTGTAATGTAGTATAGGTTTCTAACTTGGAAACCAAAAGTCTTTCTTGAGACATATAAAATAAGTGGAGATTGGTGGGGAAGATTCAGAAGTGAATCTAAATGGAATCCAATCTCGTAGGTGTAACATAAAATGGATGACCTGAAAATGATTCAATTGAATCGTGGTTCAAAAAGAACCGAGGTGATTCCCATCCACTCCTTTGAATGAAGGTTGTAACGAACGGACTTATGGAAATTGGTGAAAGATAAAGTGGGATGATTCGTGAGAATGTGTCTTTTGTTCCATAGGGGATATTTCTGTCAACCCATTATGAAAATGAAGGAATTGAAAATGTTTAGTAATAAAAACTTTAGAACTGAAATAAATGAATTAGAAACTAAAGAAACTGAAAGTAGAGAAAGACTACATA
>Ga0181393_1000549_pt1 | contig 14056 bp, 24 predicted proteins | sample 16SPOviralmetaG_FD_130122 | JGI IMG/M metagenome (GOLD analysis project Ga0181393, IMG submission 130122) | Marine viral communities from the oligotrophic San Pedro Time Series (SPOT) site, San Pedro Channel, CA, USA - 16 SPOT_SRF_2010-10-21 | ecosystem: Environmental > Aquatic > Marine > Strait...
AGATAGACGTCCCTAAAATACTTTTTAAGTTTATGAATATAGACCCAAAAAAATTGCAGAATTTTGAAAAGCTTCCGGCTGATGTAAGACGTGAGTTCAGTTTATTAATGAATCAGTGGGAGAATAAAAAATCGACTCAGAAAGTACAGTCAGATTTTATGTCTTTTGTAAAACATGTTTGGCCTGATTTTATTGAGGGAAAGCATCACAAAAAAATTGCGGAAAAATTTAACCGAATCGCATCTGGTAAAATTAAAAGAGTTATTATAAATATGCCACCAAGACATACAAAGTCTGAGTTTGCATCTTATCTATTGCCTGCCTGGTTAGTGGGCCGTAATCCAAAATTAAAAATAATTCAATCAACACACAATACTGAATTAGCTGTAAGGTTTGGACGAAAGACCAAGAACCTAATGGACTCTGCAGAATACAAACAGGTTTTTGAAACAAGGCTCAAGGAAGATTCTCAAGCTGCAGGAAAATGGGAAACCGAACAAGGTGGTGAATATTATGCAGCTGGTGTTGGATCTGCAATTACTGGAAGGGGTGCTGATCTATTAATTATTGATGACCCACATTCTGAACAAGACGCATTAAACATGCAAGCATTAGAACGTGCGTACGAGTGGTATACTTCTGGACCTAGGCAACGTTTGCAGCCAGGTGGTACAATTGTTTTAGTTATGACTCGTTGGCATCAAAAAGATTTAACTGGACAATTAATCAAATCACAAAAAGAACCTAAAGCAGATCAATGGGAATTAATAGAATTTCCTGCCATCATGCCATCAGGTAAACCATGCTGGCCAGAGTATTGGAAGCTAGAAGATTTACAAGCTGTTAAAGCAACATTACCTGGATCGAAATGGAATTCACAATACATGCAAAATCCAACTTCGGAAGAAGGAGCACTGATCAAAAGAGAATGGTGGCAAGATTGGGATGCAGATGATCTGCCAGCATTAAGACATGTTATACAATCTTATGATACTGCATTCATGAAAAAATCTTCTGCCGATTATTCTGCAATCACAACCTGGGGCGTGTTTCAAAAAGATGAAGACTCAGGTCCTTGTTTAATGTTGATTGATGCATGGAAAGGTCGAGTCGAGTTTCCAGAACTAAAGCGTATCGCATTAGAACAATACGGATATTGGCAACCTGAAACAGTTATCGTAGAATCTAAAGCATCAGGTCTACCCTTAACTTATGAGTTGAGAAAGCAAGGAATACCTGTTATAAATTTCTCACCATCAAAGGGAAATGACAAGCATACTCGCGTCAACTCAGTTTCCCCATTGTTTGAAAGTGGTAAAATCTGGGCACCTACTCATATGGAGTTTGCTCAAGATGTTATCGAAGAGTGTGCTGCTTTCCCTTATGGCGATCACGATGACTTGGTCGATAGTATGACACAAGCTGTGATGAGATTTAGACAAGGTGGTTTGATAGAGCATCCTGAAGATTACAAAGAGGATCAAGGACCACGAAAAGCAAAGAAGTTTTATTAATATGGAAAATAGTTACGAACAACTTATAGACGATTACAACAACGGTATTTTAGTAGAAGCCGGAGAAAGTTTAACCGATTACATCAGTAGAATGGGTGGAGTAAATTATCCAGATAAAAAAGCTAACGGTGGAATTATAACTGCATTAAGAATTGGTTTAGCTAATGGATCTTTAAGTCCAGATGAATTAGCAGCTCTAGAAGAAGAAGTTAAACAAAACCCTACGATGGTTAATGAAATTACAGATATAGAATTTGGTGTTAATAAACCAGGTCCAGCTACAGATCAAGGACCCTACATAAGATTTGATAAGAAAAAAGAAGAAGAGGATATGCAAAAAGAATTAGAAGGTGAAAAACCATCTGGAGAAGAAAATGTCCCTTCGCAAAGAATTATAGATATGCAGATAAAAGCAATTGAGAGAATGATTGATGAGGGAGAAGATGATGTAGAAAAAATCATATTTACTACCGGAGCTACACCAGGTCTAGTAGATCTTATAACAAAACGAAAAGCTCAAAGTAAAGCTAATGGCGGCGTAGCTGGAATATTGAAGGTATAATGAAATACCCTAAAACAAATCTGTTGCCTCCAAAATCAGGCCCTAATCCTCAAGGCTTGAATATATCCTATAATACTGTTAAAGAGGTAAAGGAGAAAATATATAATGGCGGACAACGTAGACAAATCATTACCAAACACAAGAAGCGAAGTTAAGATACCATCTCAAGAGGAGATTACAGAAAAAGTACAAGAGAAAGTTACTGAAGAAGTAACAGCTCCTGATGGTGTTGAAACGATTCAAAACGAAGATGGATCAGTAGATGTAAACTTTGATCCTAGAGCCGTTGCTCCTGAAGAAGGTGACGAGCACTATTCTAATTTAGCCGAGTTCCTTGGTGATGAGATTCTTGATCCATTAGGCACACAACTACAAACAAACTTTGAAGAGTATAAAGAATCTAGAAGAGACTGGGAAAGAACTTATACTCAAGGATTAGATTTACTAGGATTTAAATACGAAGATAAAACAGAACCTTTTCAAAACGCTAGTGGTGCTACGCATCCAGTTTTAGCAGAAGCGGTTACACAATTTCAAGCTTTGGCTTATAAAGAATTACTCCCGGCCGAAGGACCAGTAAGAACAGCGGTCGTTGGAAAAATTACTCCAGAAAAAACTCAACAAGCAGAAAGAGTTAAAGATTATATGAATTACGAACTTATGGAAAAGATGCCAGAGTTCGAACCTGACTTTGATCAATTATTATTTTATTTACCTTTAGCTGGTTCAGCATTTAAGAAAACTTATTACGATGAATTAATGAATCGTGCAGTTTCTAAATTTGTACCGGCAGATGATCTGGTTGTTCCGTATACGGCTACCTCATTAGACGATGCGGAAGCAATCGTTCATGTTTTAAAAATGGACGAGAACACTTTGCGTAAACAACAAGTAGCAGGTTTCTATAGAGATATAGATTTAGGAACACCGGCTGATAATGCTACAACAACTTCAGATCTTAAAGCTAAAGAACGAGAACTAGAAGGAATTAGAAAAACAACACAAGAAAATGTTTTCACACTTTTAGAAATACACACGGATTTAGATTTAGAAGGATACGAAGATAAAGATATGGATGGTAATCCAACAGGGATTAAACTTCCGTACATTGTTACTTTAGAAGAAGCAACAAGATCTATTTTATCTATTAGAAGAAACTATGAAATTGGTGATCCTAATAAATCTAGAATAAAATATTTCACTCACTTTAAATTTTTACCTGGTCTTGGTTTCTATGGCCTAGGTTTAATTCACATGATCGGTGGACTATCAAGAACAGCAACACAAGCCTTACGACAACTATTAGACGCAGGAACTTTATCTAACTTACCTGCAGGGTTTAAACAAAGAGGAATTAGAATCAGAGATGATGCACAGTCAATTCAACCTGGAGAGTTTAGAGATGTAGATGCTCCTGGCGGAAATATTAAAGATTCGTTTATGATGCTTCCATTTAAGGAACCATCACAAACTTTGTTACAACTTATGGGCGTCGTAGTACAAGCAGGTCAAAGATTTGCTTCAATAGCAGACTTGCAAGTAGGAGAGGGTAATCAACAAGCAGCTGTGGGTACGACCGTAGCATTGCTAGAAAGAGGATCGAGAACAATGTCTGCGATCCATAAAAGATTATATGCTTCACTGAAAAGTGAATTCAGATTATTAGCTCGAGTCTATAAACTTTACCTCCCACCAGAATACCCCTATGATGTTGTGGGTGGTTCGCGAACAGTTAAACAAGCGGACTTTGATGACCGAGTTGATATACTGCCAGTTGCAGATCCAAATATATTTTCTCAAACACAGAGGATCTCTCTCGCACAAACGGAACTTCAGCTGGCAGTTTCCAATCCACAAGTACACAACGTTTATCAAGCGTACAGAAATATGTATGAAGCGTTAGGTGTAAAAGATATTGATTTGTTATTAAAAAAACCACAACCGCCAATGCCAAAAGATCCTGCATTAGAACATATTGATGCAATGGCAGGTAAACCGTTCCAAGCTTTCCCTGGTCAAGACCATAGAGCTCACATTACGGCGCATTTAAATTTCTTAGCTACTAACTTAGTACAAAATTCACCGATGATGGTAGCAAGTATTGAGAAAAATATTATGGAACACATTTCATTAATGGCTCAAGAGCAGATTGAAATAGAATTTGCACAAGAATTACAAACAGTAGCTATGATGCAACAACAAATTCAACAGAATCCTCAGCTTCAACCTCAGTTAATGAACATAATGCAGAAGATTGAGTCTAGAAAAGCTGTATTGATTGCTGAAATGATGGCAGAATTTAAAAAAGAAGACTCAGAAATTAATGGTGGCTTAGGTGCTGACCCATTAACTAAGTTAAAAGCAAGAGAATTAGACTTGAGAGCAGCCGAGAATCAAAGAAGAGCTGAAGATGATGAAGAAAGAATCAATCTTGATCGTATGAAAGCTATGATGAACCAAGCTAACTTCCAACAGAAGCTAGATCAGACGGAAGAATTAGCAGAATTAAGAGCTGCAACAAGTTTAACGAAGCAGGAAATGTCTACCGCAGGCAAAAAATTTGATTTCGGTAGAAATTTCCCTAAAAAGTAGGTATAAACTATTTAATAAGGAGAAAACTATGGTTAAAATAACTAAAGAGCTAGGAGTTGGTAAAGACGGTTACCAAACAGGTGGCGTTGAGTATAAAGAAGAGGTTGGGAAAGTAGCAGTAGACCCAAGATCTAAAATTATTACCAACCAAGACGATCCTATGAACAAAATCAACGAAGGAAATACAGTTGATGTTCGAGGTAGAAGAAGAATGCTAGCTGATAAGAAAAAAACAGCAACTTGGTATTAGTTTATGTGGCTACAAGCGATTAAATTAGCCGCGCAAGCTGGTTCTAAAATTTATGCTAACAGACAAAAAGCAAAAATGGCAATGTCTGAAGCACAATTATTGCATGCAGAAAAACAAGCTCGAGGTGAGGAAGCTTACCAAGGTAAATTGTTAGAAGCGAGACAATCAGATTGGAAGGACGAAGCCGTTCTTATAATATTAAGCACGCCTGTGGCTGTGCTTGCTTGGGCAGTCGTATCAGACGACCCGACAGCGATGGACAAGGTCAAAATGTTTTTTGATATGTTCTCGCAATTACCGTCATGGTTTACAAATTTGTGGATCCTTGTCGTGGCGAGTATTTATGGTATCAAGGGAACACAAATATTTAGAGGAGGTAAAAAATGAGACAAAACGGAGTAAGATCAAATGTTAGATTTATGAAATCTGGCGGCCGAGCGATGAAAGCTGGCGGAGGATCAATGTCGACTGCAAGAAAAGATATGAAATCTGGTTACTACAAAGATGACATGGGCATGAGAGGTGGTGCTATGTACAAAAAAGGTGGTAAAGTTGGCAAGAAGAAACAAGGTTACAAAGCTAGAAAAGATGAATCTATCGCTATGAGAATCAAGAAGAAAAGAACGAAGAAGCAATTAAAAGCTTCTAGAGATGAGTCTTACGGAAGATTCGGTAGCAAGATGAAGAAAAAAGGTAAAATTAATAGATAATTATGTCTAAGAATTTTATTCAAAAAGCAATTAAGAAACCGGGGTCTTTAAGAAAAGCCCTTAAAATTAAAAAAGGTGAAAAGATTCCGGCTTCTAAATTAAAAGCGGCGGCAAAGAAAAAAGGTAAGTTAGGTCAACGCGCAAGATTTGCGATGACTTTAAAAAAATTAAACAAGAGAGGTTAACATGGCAAAATTATGTCCAGCAGGAAAAGCAGCAGCGAAGAAAAAATTTAAGGTGTACCCTAGCGCTTATGCTAATATCTGGGCCTCTAAATATTGTAAGGGTAAAGTAGGAAGAACTAAAAAAGCAAACGGAGGATCTGCAATGGCTAAAAATGTACCAAATAAATTTAAAGGCTTTAGTAAATTACCAGAAGGTGTACAAAACAAAATTTCTCCATCTCTAGCTAAAAAATATGAGAGTGGTGGAAGAGTTGTTGGTGGCGTGATGGGAAGAGGCCAAGGTAAAGTTATCAAGCATAAAAAAACACAAATAGTTTAATGGCAAAAAAAGGTCTTAAAGAATGGTTAGACGAGAAATGGGTAGATATAGGAGCACCGAAGAAAGACGGGAAATATCAACCTTGCGGTCGTCAGAAGGGAAGCAAGCGGAAGTATCCAAAATGCGTGCCACTTGCAAAGGCCACACGAATGTCAAGCTCGCAAAAGGCGAGTGCTGTCAAACGAAAAAGACAAGCATCTAATACTGGACCTAAACCAACTAACGTAAAAACATTTGCAAGATTTGGAGGACTAGTATGAGAATGCCAAATACAAAATATATTGGTTCTTATATGAAGAGTGATTTTCAAACTCCGAAAGGAACTCTTAACGCACAAAATTCAAGTTATAAAAAATACTATGCTGGAATGGTAGATGCACCAGGGTTTAAAGATGGTGGTCGAGCAAAAATGCCAGCTAGAAATAAAAAAAATTTCAGATCTACAAAGTCTGGAGCAGGCATGACACAAGCCGGGGTCAAAGCTTATAGAAGATTAAATCCCGGTTCTAAACTAAAAACAGCCGTGACTGGAAAAGTGAAGCCAGGATCAAAAGCTGCCAAACGCAGAAAATCATACTGCGCACGTTCACTAGGGCAACTCAAAAGAGCATCAGCAAAAACTCGTAATGATCCGAACTCAAGAATCCGTCAGGCAAGAAGGAGATGGAAATGTTAAATGGCAAAAAGAAAAAGATCAAAAAAGTGATTAAAGCTTTAAAGAAAGCATCTAAATCACACGCAGGTCAAGCCAAGACATTAAAAGGAGTTATTGGTGGAAGAGCCAAAAAAAAATAACTTTAAAATCGTAAAGTTTGATTCAGCTATATATTTAAAAGAAACAATTTTAGATAAAAAATTTGTATCTTCATTAGAAAATGTAAAATTAAAAAAATATAAAGATAATCATAATAATTATTTTGATGGTGATAAAGATCAAGTTAGAACAGCTCTGATAGGTTCATACTTACAACCACATATTCATGAAATTTTTAAAAGTGATTTTGCTTTAAACAGATGGTGGATTCAAAAATATGAAAAAGAAAATTTTCACGATTTACATACACACGGAAATGAAATGAATTTTTATTCATTTATACTGTATCTAAAAGCTACTTCTAAATCTTCAAAAACAATGTTTTATGGACCCGGTTATCCTTTGGTAAATTGGGGGCGTAAAGAGTTTCAGCCAAAACCAGGGTTGTTTATTTTATTTCCTTCGTATATACCGCATAGTGCTGGATATAATAAAGATACTAAAAGATTAATTTTATCAGGAAACATAGAGATCATATGAAAAAAAATAAAGATCCTAAAGTAGGAACAGGTAAAAAACCAAAAGGTTCTGGGAGGAGATTGTACACAGATGAAAACCCTAAAGATACTGTATCAATTAAGTTTGCGACTCCTACGGATGCTCGTAAAACTGTGGCAAAAGTTAAACGAGTCAACAAACCTTTCGCAAGGAAGATCCAGATACTTACGGTTGGTGAACAGAGAGCCAAAGTTATGGGTAAGGCAAAGGTGGCTAGCATATTTAAAAAAGGTAAAGAATCAATCAGGAAAGGGAGAAAAGCGTAATGTTAGAAGCACTAAAAAAAAGATACGAAGCACAAATAGCTGAGTCTATTGCAACATTAAATATCTATATGAAAAGTTCTGTAGGTATAGGTGAGCATCCTCAACATTTGGATGAAATGGACAAACTTCTACAAGTTATTGTAGATGCAGAGGAAAAAATAAAAGTAATAGAAAGGTATGTTAAATAATGGAAGATGCAGTAACAATAATAGATAAAATACAAAAGTATTTAAAGGAATCTTACCAATCACTAGGAGATACAATGATTGGTGGGGGTATTGACAATATGGAGAAATACAAGTACTTAATGGGACAAGCACATGCTTATTTAAAAATTTCACAGGAAATCTCTAACCTGCTAGAACCAAAGAAGGAGCAAAAAAAAGATGAAGACGGAACAATTATCAGATTCAAACGCGATACCGAAAACTAAATTAGCGTTAGAAGAAAAATATCAAAAAGAAAACAAAGATATTGAAAAAAAAGAAAAAGAAGTTTTAGATAAAATTCAAAACAAAGAATCTACAAAATTACCTCAACCAACCGGTTGGAGAATATTAGTCCTACCTTTTAAAATGGCAGCCAAAACAAAAGGTGGATTATTCCTATCAGAAGAGACTATAGAAAGACAGCAAGTCGGATCAAACTGCGGACTCGTTTTAGAAATGGGACCACACTGTTATGACAAAGACAAATTTCCAGAAGGACCTTGGTGTAAAAAAGGTGACTGGATAGTTTTTGCAAGATATGCAGGAAGCAGAATCATGATCGACGGTGGGGAAGTTAGACTTCTAAACGACGATGAAGTTCTAGCTACCATCAAAAATCCAGAAGATATCGTCCATCAATACTAACATAGGAGATAACTATGCAAGACGTTGAAAAAAACGTTCCTATTGATACTTCAGGAAATGAAGTTGATGTAGATATAGAAGAAACAAAAGACGAAGCTGTTGTCGAACAAAAAGAAGAAACAGTTGAAAATCCGAATGTTCGTGAAGTTGTCAAAGAGGAAACAAAACCTGTTGAGACAAAAGAAGAACCCAAGGAGGAAGTAAAATCAGAAGAACCTAAAGCTGAAGAAGAAAAACCAAAAGACGAACTTGGTGAATACAGCGATGGTGTTAAAAAAAGAATTGCTAAACTTACAAAGAAGTGGAGAGAAGCGGAAAGACAAAAAGAAGCCGCTATCACTTACGCTCAAAAAGTTGAAGCAAACAGAAAAGCAGTAGAAGCAAAACTTGGAAAATTAGAACCAGGTTTTCTTGATGCCACTGAAAAAAGTATTACTGCAGGTTTAGATGCAGCGAAAGCCAAACTAGCAAAAGCTAGAGAAGCTAACGATGTAAATGCAGAAGCTGACGCAATGGCAGAAATATCTGAAGTAGGAGTTAGAAAAGCACAATGGTTAGAAGCTAAAGCAAAAGCTGAAGAGCAAACTAAAGCTAAACCAGAAGCTAGACCAACTCTTGATCAAGCATTACAACCAAAACAACCTACGCAAGACCCAAGAGCGGAAGAATGGGCTTCTAGGAACGAGTGGTTTGGTAAAGATAGTGCTATGACATACACTGCATTTGATCTTCATAAGAAATTAACTGAAGATGAAGGGTTCGATCCTAATAGTAACGAATATTATGCGGAAATAGATAAAAGAATAAGACTTGAATTTCCTAATAAATTTGGTACAACAGAGGTTAAACCAACGGCCAAACCTACACAAATAGTAGCTGAAGCGAAGCGAAGTGTAAGACCTGGACGCAAGACTGTGAGACTCACGCCATCACAGCAAACAATCGCTAAAAAATTAGGTGTGCCACTCGAAGAATATGCAAGACAATTAAGTCAAATCACGAAGGAGGTATAAGCATATGACAAAAGAAGATAAAAGAACTTCCCGTGCGAGCCAGACTAGAGACAAGAGCTCTAAGAAAAAAGTTTGGACTCCACCATCAAATTTAGATGCACCACCAGCGCCTACTGGTTTTCAACATAGGTGGCTAAGAGCCGAAACCATGGGTTTCAACGATGCTAAGAATATTCAGGGCAGATTAAGATCTGGTTATGAATTAGTAAGAGCCGATGAATATCCGGACGGTGATTACCCAAGAGTTGAAGACGGCAAATACGCTGGAGTGATCGGAGTTGGTGGCTTGTTGCTGGCAAGAGTGCCGGTTGAGATCGCGCAACAAAGAAATGCTCACTATCAAAAGAAACATGAGCAAGTCGTTGAAGCAATGGATCACGATCTTAAAGGACAACAGCATAAGAGTATGCCTATCAATATCGATAGACAAACTCGTGTAAACTTCGGTGGTACAAAGAAAAGTTAATTTTTTAACGATTCCTAGACCAACGATTAACTAACAAACGGAGAAAAAAACATGGCAACTAACAAAGATGCTCCATTCGGAATGAGAGCAATTGGTAAAGTTGGTCAAAATGACGATAACCAAGGTCTATCAGAGTATAATATCGCTGCTAGCGCCCCAGCAATTTTCCAAAACGATGCTGTAAAAGCATTGAACACGGCAACAATTGCACAAGCGGCTGCAGGTGATACTTTAATCGGTACACTTACTGGTGTCTTTTTTACCGACGCCAATACAAACAAGCCAACGTTCGCTAACCATTTGAAAGCTTCAAACACGGCAACGGACATTGTTGGTTTTATATCAGATGACCCGTATGAAAGATTTGAGATTCAGTCTAACGCTGCTTTAGCGTTAACATCTGTTTTCTTGAATGCGGACATCGAAGTTACGGCTGGGACTACAGCAAACTTTCAGTCCAAGTCTGAACTAAACGCATCTACGGTTACTACAAGTACAGCTCAATTGAGAATACTTGGTGTGACTAAAGACGCAGAAAACAATAACACTTCAAATGTGACTACATTTGCTACAAACGCGAACTTTGTTTGCAGCATTAACGAGCACTTCTTGAAGGGTACTGTAGGAGTATAAGGAGATAAACTATGGCAATAAGTAGAGGACAACTAGTTAAAGAACTAGAACCAGGTTTAAACGCCCTTTTCGGCCTGGAGTATAAACAATACGAAAACCAACATGCTGAGATCTATGCTACTGAAACTTCAGACAGAGCGTTTGAAGAAGAAGTAATGTTATCTGGCTTTGGACAAGCACAAACTAAACCAGAAGGTTCTGGTGTAGTGTTTGACAACGCACAAGAAACATACACGGCAAGATACACTATGGAAACTGTTGCGTTAGCGTTCGCGATTACTGAAGAAGCAATCGAGGACAACTTGTATGACAGACTTGCGTCTAGATATACAAAAGCGTTAGCAAGATCTATGGCTCAGACTAAACAAACAAAAGCGGTAACACCTCTTGTGAATGGATTTACTACATTCCAATCTGGTGACAGCACAGTTTTGTTTAGCAGATCTCACCCAACAATCGCTGGAAACGTTGCGAATACGTTAGCTACTCAAGCTGACCTTAACGAAACGTCATTAGAGCAGTCTTTAATAGACATCGCTGAAATGACTGACGAAAGAGGTTTATTGATTGCAGCAAAAGGATTAAAATTAGTTATTCCTTCAGCTCTTCAATTTACAGCTGAGAGACTAATGGCTTCTCAAGGTAGAACAGCTACAGCTGATAATGATATCAATGCTATCAGATCTATGGGAATGGTTCCTCAAGGTTACAGAGTGAACAATTTCTTAACTGATCCTGATCAGTTTTTCATTATTACTGATGTACCAAATGGTATGAAGTACTTTGATAGATCACCTATCAAAACAGCTATGGAAGGTGACTTTGACACTGGAAACGTAAGATACAAAGCTAGAGAAAGATACGTATTTGGCGTATCTGACTATAGAGGTATTTACGGTTCTAACGGAGCGTAATAAATAACTTTAAAGGGGGCTGTTGAAGGCCCCCTTTTTATGATAGAAAGAACGAACCCATGAAAAATTTCCGAGTACAAATCAGAGCATATGGCTACCATGCTGACTTCAATATGACGTGTGAAGACGATGATAAAGCTTTTGAAAATGCACTAGTTGACAAGCTAGGACAAAATGATATAGTCTGGGAAAAAGACGGATTTACTAGTAAATCCAAATTGTGGTTAACCTATGAGGAGGTTATAAATGACACACGTTCAAGAACTCTACACTCAGAAGAGAGGACTGGAACTTGAATGGTCGCAGCACTATAACAGAGAAAAAAGATATACTCTGGATATGGTGAGGATTGATGACAAGATAAAACAAGTCATTAATCATATTAAGCTAGCAGAAGCAAAGGAAGCTTCAATGCTTAATAGAATAGAAAATGCTGCACCTGACGTCTCTGTAGCTACGTAAGATAAAAACGCTACATCGCTGAAATCGCACTTTCTTTTAAGGCTCTCTTGCACTCTATCAAAATCTGCTATATACCTAAATCACTATACAATTAATTAGAACATAGACGCGTATAGTCGACGGCCTAGAGACTATGTTCGAAAAACTAGGAGGATAATAATATGGCAAATACTACATTTGATGGCCCGGTACGATCACGTAATGGGTTTCAATCAATAGGACCAGGATCAACTGTTGCGTTGACTTTAGCTACTAATTTAACAGTTAAAGACCACGCAGGCAGAATTCTTACTATGGACCCAACTGGAACACCTACTGCGATTACTTTACCGTCAATCGTTGGTGGAGCTGATTCATCAGTAGCGGGACCAGGAAGCGATCCAAACAATCCAAGCACTATTGGTACAACTTTTGAAATTCTTTTCATTGATGAGTTCACTGGAACAATTTCAACTGATGGAGTTGATAAGTTTGTAGGTTCTGTAATGATCGGTGTTGATGATGGAGCGAAAAAAGCTTTCGTACCTACAGCAGCAAACGATATCGTAAACTTAAACGGAGAAGCTGGAGCATCGGTTGCTACTAAAGGTGGCTTAATCGGATCTAGAATTAAGTTTACTGCAACTGCAGAAAATACTTACATGGTTGAAGGTTTACTAATTGGAAGTGGAACAATCGTTACACCTTTTAGTGGATCGTAATAATTACGTGGGTGGGAAACTTTAAGACTTTTTGATCTTAATACCCACCCACACTAATAAGAAAACGGAGAAAAAAATATGGTATTCGGATCAGATAACGAAGCAACACAACAAACAACTGAAACAGGAACAGTTCAGTCTGGAAGAACAAGAGTTTACGGATTGTATTATACTGGAACAGCTACTGCTGGAGACATCGTTTTAAAAGACGGAGGATCTGGTGGAAGTGCAAAAGTAACTCTTTCAAAAGCAGCTGTTGCGGAATCTAAAATGGTTGAGTTTCCAAGACCTGTTTTATTTAAAACAGATGTGTATGCAACTTTTACGACTGAACAAGTTACGTCTATTACTGTTTTTCATAGCGGCGGAAACCAAGATTAGGAGGCTGACTAATGGCCAACACGACTTCTGGAACTACAACGTTTGAAAAAACTTTTTATATCGATGAGATAGTTGAAGAGTGTTACAACAGACTTGGGCTGTTTGATATGAGCGGTTACAATTTAAAAACCGCAAGAAGATCTTTAAACATAATGTTTCAAGAATGGGGTAATAGAGGACTTCATTATTGGGAAGTAGGAAATACAAATATTACTTTAGTTAACGGTCAAAACGAATACGCCATTTATCGTTCTACAGGTGACGGAAATTCTAACGGAGTTACTTCAACTTTAACAGCAGCCATAACTACAACTACTCAAACCACTGGAATTACAATCGCTTCAAAAGACAGAATGCCTACAGAAGGAACAATCAATGTAGGTTCTGAAAATATAAGCTACACAGGATTTAATAGTTTAGAATTAACTGGAGTAACAAGAGGAGTTAATGGAACAACCGCAGCTACTCACTCTAGCGGTGACGCAATTACAAATTTTGTAAATGGTGCTTCTGATATTTTAGAAGCCTCTTTTAGAAACAGCTCTAATGTTGATTCACCTTTATCAAAAATAAATAGATCAGCTTATCAAGCTTTATCTAATAAATCAGCTACAGGTCAGCCATCACAATATTTTGTTCAAAGATTTATAGACAGAGTAACTATTCAATTATATTTAACGCCTGGATCTTCAGAAAATAATCAAGTTATTAATTTTAATTTTGAAAAAAGAATTCAAGATGCAGGTGTTTATACAAATGCAACTAATGTTCCATACAGATTTGTACCTTGTATGGTTGCAGGATTAACTTATTATTTATCTATGAAATATAAAAAAGATGAAACACAAGCTTTAAAACTAATATACGAGGATGAATTGGCTAGAGCTTTAGCAGAAGACGGATCTCCATCAAGTACGTTTAT
>Ga0181393_1000551_pt1 | contig 14043 bp, 19 predicted proteins | sample 16SPOviralmetaG_FD_130122 | JGI IMG/M metagenome (GOLD analysis project Ga0181393, IMG submission 130122) | Marine viral communities from the oligotrophic San Pedro Time Series (SPOT) site, San Pedro Channel, CA, USA - 16 SPOT_SRF_2010-10-21 | ecosystem: Environmental > Aquatic > Marine > Strait...
AAACCTTTTCGTTTGGTGCTAGTCTTGGTATGACTAAGAGAGATCTTAATTGTGAAAGACTTAAACTAGCCAAGGCTCTACATGACATGGGTATGAAGGTTGCTAGTATAGCCCTTATGTGTCAAGACAGCAGGGTGTTTTCAGCAATGGCAATGTCGGGAACTAGCTGTCCATATTTAGGATCTATAGGGACTGAGGCCCAGGCTAAGTGGGAAAAATATGGTAAGCTAAGACCAGACTATGAAGAGTATGTTAAGACTTTGCGTATTACAGAACAAATAGACAATGAAATATTAGAGGATATAGATGATGGTCAGGTTATTAATTATTCTGGTGGCACTATTAAACTCGGCAATAAGTAAAGCAGATACTATTTGTCTACAAGATGTTCCAAATATTGGAGACCAAACTTGTACCACAACTTATAGTACAGGCACTACAACTACGACAAGTAATTTAATATCAGAAACTTTTAATGATGGCACTTGGAATGGAACTATGTTTCCTGACAGTTCAGATTTAAATGAGTCAACTTATCTAACAGGTAAAGATGGTAAGTATGCTGAGACTACAATCAACAGCGTAGACCTAATGACTATCAATGAGTTAAGACAGGGCTTTACTAGTAATTTTACTGCAGATATAAGATGGTGGAATAAGTGGCAATCAACAGTTACTATGAGCCAAACAGCAGTAAGTGGTAATGGTGATACAACTACGCAAACATTATTATTAACTGATACAACTAATGCTAATTATGAATTTAGTAACTATGGTAACACACTTATTGTTACGCCCAATACTGAGTACACACACGGAACATTAACAGCTAGGTTTGATTTTGATGTAGAGCAATCAGCAGGTAATTGGAACTCATATCATAGTGGTGTGGATGTGACCGATCCTAGCTTAATACTAGATTATACCACCCTAACAGAAGCTACTAATACTACTGTTAAGTTTTGTTGGGAGTTTACACCTAGTACTTGCCCTCAAGCAGTTGAAGATATAGCAGAAACTATTGTAAATATAGAAGACGATTTAACAGTTATAATACAGGATATAGAAGCACCTGAAATTGAAATAGATCTACCTATTATAACATATGAACCTGAAATTATAGAGGTAGATGAACCGCAGATTGAAATAGAAATACTAAGTATAGAAACAGTAGATATGATTCCTGATATGGATACGGTTGAAGTTTTATCTATACCAGTGGAAACATCTATGATTGAAGAAGAAATTACAACGGAAGAATTAATTGATGCATACGATACTGAGCCTGTTGTGGAGACAACAACAAATGATGAACCCTCAACTCCAGAACCAGATGCCGATCCTATTGAAATGGTGGAACAAAACGATGAACCAATTGAAGAGCAACCCAGTAGCGAAGAAGTTGTTGCAGAGCAACCAATTCAAGAAACAGATAGTCCAAAACAAGAAGAAGTTGTCAAGGCAGATGTTGAAGAATCAGGACCAGAACCTATTGAAGAACCAGTGGAAGAAGATATAGTTGAGGTTGTAGAAGAAGAGTCAGAAGTATCTGTTGATGTAGTTGCAGTTGAAAAATATATTGATGGCAAAGTACAAAGTCAAATAGAAAAAGTTGAAGCTACTTTATTAGTAGTTAATGAATTAGTAAATAGGGCTATGGTATCCAATCAAGTAGATATATCTAGTTATGGTAATATTAATCAAGCTATCTTTGATAATCGTCAGTTACCTAAAGGTAATCAAGATTTTTTTAAACAGATAGTATTATCAGGATATGATAAAACTATTTATAACAATCAAGTATCACTAGTATCTATAGATCCTGTCGCACAACATAACATAAAAGTAAATGAAGCTAGGGATAAAACAGATAAAGCATATTATAAATTAAAAGCATTAATGGAGGCAAGACAATGATTGAAAAATTACAAAAGATAGGATTATTAATTACACTTATATCAGTAATAGGAGGTGGATTCTATACTTGGGGCACATTTAATCAAAGACTAGACGCTATCGAAAAGAAAAAGTTTGTAGTTAATAAGACAGTAGATCTTACAGAAGTTAACAAAACTATAGAAGGATTAAAGGCAGACATTAAAATTAATGGAGCTGCATTAGACTATCTTGAAGCTAAGTTAGAAGAATTAAAAGTAAAGTTAAACAACCCGTTATTACAATAGGAACATATATGGTAGACACATTAGCACCTAAAAAAGTATTTAGCCAAAGAGACTTGGATCAGAGTCTATTAAAAGCTACACCTGTGACTCAAAGTATTATGAGTCCTGATAGCACTCTGTTATCTTCTGTGCCATCAGTTAAGGAAGATAATAAATTATTAGATAAGCCACAACTTGATTATGTTATTGATAAAAATCAAATGTTTAATATGATGCAAAACGCACAGAAACAATCTCGTGCTATGGTTAATGAAACTAACGAGACGGTAAGATCATCACAAGAAACTATAGATACTAAACAAACTGGAGAAAGAACTAAACAAGAAGACCCTCAAGGATTAGTGATGAAACCTATTGAGTATGCAGCTAAAGGATTAAAAGATAAAAATGTAAGTGGCCCAATACTTACAGGAGAAAAGGGACCAGAGTTGATTGTGCCTACTGGAGATGGAAAGATTAGTATCCTTGATGCTAAAACTACTGGTGGTCTACTTACTAATGGGGCAACACAAGCATCATCTATAGTAGAAAAACCAGCACCAAAACTTAAAGCAAGTCCAATTGAAGATGAAGCATTCATAAACTATATGAAAACAGTAGAGAATGCTCAGCTTTTAGCTGGAGATAAGTCTAAGTTACAACATAGTTCTGTAGAAGGTGGGAATGATACTGTAGCATTTGGACATAAACTTACAGATAAAGAAGTTAGTTCTGGTAAAGTATACGGTTATGACTATACTAATTTGACTACGGATCAAGCAAATGATATCTTTAATGCAGACATAAAAAAAGCACATGCAGCTTTAATAGATAAATTTGGCAATCAATACACGGGTCTAGACAATAGACGCAAACAAATACTTATTGACTTTCAATATAATTTAGGAAGTCTTAACGCTTTTCCTAAATTTACAACAGCATTATTTGCTGGAGACGAAGCTACCATGATGAAAGAATATAAAAGATTTTTTAAAGATCCAAAATCAGGTGATATGAAACCTTTAGGTAGAAATAAAAATTTTAATGATTTCTTTTTTGATGGAGAAGGAATTGCAATGAACTCTATGATGTCACAACCAATAAGAAAAGCAGAGAAGGGTGCAGAGAATGTTGAGATAGGTAATGCACAACCTGCAGGATTCTTTTTTAGAAATCCAATGACTCCAGAAAAACCCTCTGGTGGTGAAAAACTATTTAATTTTTTATTTCCAAGATCTAAAAACAAAACATCAGAAGCTATGCCCAACAACATGACACCTATTCCACCTGTAAATGAACCTCCAAACAATACTAGTTTAGTAGAAAAACCAGAAACAAATAAAGAACCTTTTGATCCTAATAAATTAAAAGATGAAGATTCAGGTTACGGTGTAAACCTAGATTATTATTATGATAATAGGGAAGAGATGGCTAAGTACACTATTGCACAAGAAAAGGGTAATGATTATGTCCCATCTAAAAAAGAAATAAAAGAAGTTATGAATGATAACGATGCAAGATTTGATGCATACTGGAACATGAAATCACAAGAGTTTGACGATGAGTATGTACAAGATGCTAAAGAAGACTACATAAAACCTGACCCCTATGATCCTTTAGGAAAAAGAAAGCAAGAGTTGTTGGACGAGTATGGCCCTGAGATTCTCCCTGAAGCCTAGCCTTTACTCTTTAATTTTATAAGGATCTGTACTTAGTCTAGGTATCTTACCCTCTAAGTCTTCGCCCGATAGTATACTCTCTATATGTTTGTGTATGTACACAACAGCTGCACCTATGATAGAGTCTTTAGTAAAAGTTTCTGCTATCTCTTTGAGACTACATCCATACTGCAACAGTAAAGACACTGCCTTACCAGATGCTCTAAGCTCTCTATCCAGAGTACTTTCATTTGGTTTTATCTTAACCCAAATAGCCATAGGCGTAATCCCTCCAGAGTTTATAGTATAGTCTACTATAGCTACTACTCTTCTATCATCTATATCCATACGGACGGTATTACTTCTCATTCTATTTGGTACTTCCATTCTAGCCACGTTATCCATTATAACCTTTCTATTAAATCTTTTATTTCGTAATTAAGTTTTTCTGCATTACTCTTGCAATGTCTGATTACCGCAGATAGAATATTAGCATGTACTTTTTCTTCTATGCCATTAAGTTCTTTCTCTACAAGCATAGGCTCTGGGTAATCAAGATTGATTGCTATCTCATTTGAACCAGTCAAAGAGATATTCATTCCAAACAGATGAGATTTATTTTTTGCCATCTGAATTTTTTATTGCACTAGTATCCAGCTCTTGTAGTCCTCTAGATAGTACTTCAATACCTTGAACTACTTCACCATAAGGTCTAGTGAATAAGTATCTCAGTATACTTTGTACTTGAGATCCTGTTATTATATATTGTTTCTCTGCTAGCCTATTAGCTTCTTGCATTTGCTCTTCTGTAGTTTTATCTGCCATGATTGTTCCTTTTATTAAAATTTTTATTGTTTAAATATAGTAAAGATTAACGAATAATATATGGGTGACACGCTGGTATCATATAGCACACATTCGTTTGTATGTGCAAGTTTGACCCCTTTAAATTGATTTCATGTCTTTTACCTCCTTTATTAGTCTCTTCAAGTACCATTCTGCTTTTTCTAAATCTTGAACAGCATTTCCTTTGTATTTATACCTAGACATGTACTTCATACATGCACCTTTGAGATATCCATGGAACTCTTCGGCAGTCATAGCTGATTTAATTATATCAATAGTCTCTGTAGATGACTGCCTATAGTGATTAGGATTATTTACTGGGTCTTCCATATCTTCTCTTTACTTCTTTAGTGTTTACCATTTCAATATCATACTCTCCACCTTTAACATTACGTTTAACTATCAGCCCACTCCACCACATTCGTTGGGTATTATATGCGTATGATTCTTTGTGTGTCAAGTAGCAACCTGCAGATAATCCCATTATCTTTTTGCCTGTTGGGTATGCACCTACAGCATAGTCTAACAGATGGCAATGTCCTACAGTAGATGATACTTTATTCTTATTTAATAAAGTCCTGGCTATGTTCTCTCCAGAGATAGCCGATCCCATTAAACCGCTAGGAAAGTTATGTGAGTAATGTATGCCATCTATAATTACAGGGTATCTGTAAGTATACTCATTCCAACCATAGCTAGGATAATCTAAATCATCAATAGATATAGCACCCTCAAGCTCTGGGTTATCATCAACCATACGATCAATACGATCTTCATGATTGCCTAGTGTCATATGCATTTCAGCTTTGTGATTGCCCATACCTTTATTGAATAACTCTAAGGCTTGATGTGCATGATCTATATCTTTACGATACCTTCTACCTTGAAAGGACTTCTTGCCCCTGTCCCAACTAGATAGTGAGTCCATGCTAGCAAAGTCCCCCATACATATTATCTTATCTGCTCCAATATCTTTGGCCATCCTGCCTGCCCAAGTAAATCTTTCATTACTAGCAGCTGGTGTACAGTGGGGGTCTCCTATTACTAAGTGTGTTGTCATTAGTGTAAATCCTTTTTGTTTTTAAATTCTATCAAGTCTAATACATTATCATTATACTCTTCTGTATTATCTTCAATACTAAGCAAAGAATTCTCAAAGGCTTTAACTCCTGCTTCATAAAGTTCTTCTGGTCTATCCATAGCCATCTGTACCATACCTTTTGCTATGTAAGATGCTATGTCACGCTCATCACTAGGCTTTGGATCAATTATTCCCAAACTAAATCCACTATCATGATTAGTAATTAAAACCGATACAGAACTAAATAGATCAATATTTTTATTGTCTTTCATATATTACCAATCAATTCGTCTAAGCCTTTTACTTGCTCATCATCTTCGGGAATACCAGTTTCTATTAACTTTTTTCTTTTAACCTGCAGATTATGCACAGCAGCTTGTTGCTCCTTCTCATTCTCTTCTGCCATAAGTTCTATATCTTCGTCACTTAGTTGTTTATAAAATGTAACCATTATTATTCTCCTTTGTTTTTTTGTTCTATTATACTTAAGAATGATTTGAAGTCAAGTACAATAAGGGGTTTTCTGCTATTCATTTTTAATACTACAGCAGGTTCTAGATCAGCATTAGAAATAGACTGATCATAAGAATCATACAGTCCTTTCCATGTTTCTTTATTCTTACATTCAATAGAGAATGGGAATAGTTTTTGGGCCTTTTCAGATAGCTTGATGTCTATGCCAGACTCTCCCATGATAGCACACCATACATCTGTGTCTCTTTTTAAGCTAGGGAACGCACTGAGTAGTGCGTCCCTAACCCAGTTTTGAAGCCTTCGCCCCTTGGCTTTTCTACTGCGTACACTAGAAGCCATCATCTACCCTCGGATTACTGACCTCAGTGTACCAAACCCACTTAGGGTTTTTTGCTTGCGATTGCTGTTGTGGCAGCATCTGCAAGTTTTCTCCCCAACAAGGAAACTTGTAAGGGCAGAAACCACATGCCGTACCTAATACTTTATTACCTGTCTTGTTCTTTCTAAAGTATTCATCTTCGGCTTTGAAACATCTTTTAAATTCTTTGTCTAAAGTTATAGCCCTAATATTATTATCAATAATACTTATTGCCTGTTCTTTGTACTCATCATCTGCTATGGGAGCTTCAGTAACAACCCACTCACCTGTAGATTTATTAATTACTATCCAACCACCAAAAGGTTTTTGCCTAGACTCAGCATACATATAGCCTTGTGTTAGATAACCAAACAAATCATCCTCTGCTACTGCATGAAAGCCACCATTCTCTCCAAACTTATTAGTGAAAGACCAGGGCGATGCACTTTTAATATCCCATACTTTATCTTCTATCTCAACATCAAGAGTACCGTTAACTGTAACCGCATCTAGCTTGTACTCTGTCTTAGTTTGCTCTGATTGTATCTCTACACCAGATGCTTTCATTATAATCATTGCCGCTTGTTCTATAAGATCACCAAATAGATTTCTCATCTTAACATTATAAGGTTGCGACTCACCTTTAATGCCCCTCTTCTCCATCTGTAATTGACACAGAGGTCGTCCGATGCTTGATGCCCTAAGACCAAACTCTTTTTTTCTTTGGTCAGTGAACTGCTTGCGGAATGATTCCTTACAAGCCTCACCAAACTGGTCTATCAAGTCATCGGATACCTCGACTGCATCTGCGTTAGCAGCCTCAAGAAACACCCTAACTTTTTCTAGGATGTTTGAACTCACGATGCAAGCATCTCTGCAGGATTATCTTCTAGATCATCTACCACATCTATAATCTTAGCATCTTCTTTTACTGGAGAAGTCTTCTTAGCACTACGCCAGAGCTCTACTATCTCTTCGTTTTCCGTGTTGATAACATCTTGAAAAGATAAGAGAATCTCTTTTTCTTTGTCAGTGAAAGTAACTTCCTCTTGATTAACTGATATGTTTGATACATAGAATACATTACTACCTGCTTTCTTTTTCATAGTTTTAAGATCAAGTGTGTGATTAAACATTACCTTGCCCCTGCGTCTAAGGCTTTCTATTGCCTCACCTACAGGCTTAAAGTTACTGCCTGTTACCTTCCACAACACAGGTAATTCTTTTACCTCTGCCTCATCTCCTCCTGGAAGAGTACCCTTAAAAGAAACTAAACCATAAACTAAACGATAACATTTTATAGCCTTCTGTTTCATTCTCTCTTCATCAGAAAGATTAGCAAGCTCTTTAGCTGGTATCTTACCACACCTTATGCCACCTTGTATATCAATAGCCTCATCTTTCCAAGACTTAAAGATAATACTTCTATTACTATACTCATTCTTCTCAGCATCGTACTTCATATACTGATAGGCATTCATGAATGGCCTAAAAGTTACAGGCTTACCATAAGCATAGCTATCTAGTTCAGGAACATACACACCGTATGATCCTACTGGTACTTCAGCACCATCGTCATTCTCTGGAAATCTATTTATGGCTAGCTTCGGTAAGAAGTTACCAGTAGAAGATTTCTCTTGGCCAATCATAGACATGATCTGATCTTGTGATAGACCATCTATGTTAGCTACTTCATTATTAGACATCAAATTGTCCTCCTTGGTTTGTTATTAAAAATACATATACACTATTTATCATACTTTGTCAACGATAATGTAATAAAAATATACAATACATTACAAAAAATACAAACACTGTATGCAATATGTTCTCGTACCATTTCATAGGGCTACACCTTTCTGTTTAACTATTACGTTCATATCAAGCCAATCATACCCTACCTTAGTCTCTGTGTCAAGTGGTACATTAAAGTCTATATTGTAGTAAGACTTAAGAGAATCTATAACATTTAAGGTAGCAAGATCTAATATATCTGCCATGGCTTTTTCTTCTCCTGGATATATATCTGCAACTATAGAATCGTGCACTGTATTTATCAGCAGGCTATTAACTTTATTATCTCTCATAAGATTGTAAGCATTGATGCAAGCTATAGGTACCACATCAGCAGTAGCAAATCCCTGAACAGGATAGTTCTTTATCTGTGTAGAATAACTAGAACCTCCCCATGCCATGCGTTGAGCGTATGGAAATGCATACTCTCTGCCTGATGGTATTACCACTTTTTTATATTGTATGGCATTACTCTGTAAGTTCTCATGCCACTTTGCTATATCTTTATACTTATCTAAGAATGCTTTATAGTATCTCTTCTCATCCTCTGTTCCAGACATGCCACCATACAATGGTTTAAATGTATGTGCTTTAGCATCTTGTCTACTAACACCAATAGTATCTGCGGTAAACTGATGAACATCTACGCCATCATCTATATCTTTCATACCTTGCTTGTCTTGTGCTAGAAACACAGCAGCTCTAAATTCTAGTTGGGAAAAATCTATCTCCATAATTTTACCACCTTTAAATCTAGATGTTATTACTTTACGGATAGGAAAAGTATTACCTCGTGGTTGATTCTGAAAGTTAGGATCACGACTAGATAGTCTAGCTGTAGCTGTAACACACTGCATAAACTTTGGATGCAATATACTATCTGAGTTTACATGATCCCTCATGCCATTAACAAATGTATTTAGGTAGGTATCAATAGCATTGTATCTTATAATCAAATCAACAAACTCTTTTAGTTCTCCGTCTGATCTTGCTGATATCTTTTTAAGAGTATCTCTGTCAGTCTTAAAGCCACCGTCTGCCACCTCAGATACACCTAAAGGATCCTGCTTAAATCCTGCGACTGTATTTAATTTTGTATATATTAATCCTGTACCACTACATGCATCACATCTAGATAAATTTTTATACCTATCGCCATTAACTTTCAGTCTTTGTATAGTACCATCGCCCTTACATCTCTCACACTGAGTAGCCATAGTTTTCATTATAGTTGTTGTGTTATCATAAACTGCATCTGCAAATTTTTTCTTAGAAAAGATAGGGCGTTTCTTTTTTCTCTTGGTAGCTTTATCAATGCCAATATTAAACATCTCTGCCCACTTTTTTTTGTCATCTACTTTTCTTGAATATATAAGCCAAGATAGTTGCTCACCACTACCGGGATTGATAGGCGTATCCCCCATCTGATCCCAAATTATATTCTTAATCTTTTGTGCTATAGTGCCAAACTCTTCTTTGAATTCTTGCTCAACAGAATCTAAACCTGGAACATCTATGTGTATACCATTTCTTTCCATAGTCCCAAGTACAGGTAGAAACTCATTCATCATCTTAACAGATTTAAGTAGACCTTTGTTCTCCCCCTTCTTAAAGTCTGCCATCTGAGAATCAAATAAAGCCCGAGTAGATATAACGTCTTGCCTACCATACTCCTCAATAATATTAGTAGGTATGTTCTCAAAAGATATCTTATCTTTCATATACTGATCTACTGCATCAGACTTTTGCGATATACTCCTACGTCTACATATTTCTTTTAGTGACAAGGGCTTACGCAAACCTCTAAGCAGTACATACTCACCAATCATAGTATCATATAATCTACCATCATATTTAAATCCAGACTCCAGTAGCCATACTAAATCAAACTTAATATTGTGGCCCACTAATAGTTTGGTTTTATTTAGTGTAGCTTGTACTGCTAAATGATTAGACTTAATATCAAACTCATTATGATTATGATTAAAAAAATAGTAATCATCATTGACTCCTATACTGACTAAGAAATTATGTGGGTTAAAAGGTAATGGATCTGTCTTACCATTGTGCTCTACAAAACTTGTCTCTACATCTAATACTGTGATCATACTCTATACCTAGATAGCTGTGGCTCAATGTTACAAGTAATCTCTCCATGATACCCTGATATTTTATTCTTACTTATACACAATACTCGTGTAGTATCAAGTGAGTCTAGGCTACCGTGTTTACCTATACCTATAATTAAGTCTGCCTCTGCAGCTTTACCTGTCTTAGAGTTCTCCATCATATCAAATGATATGCTTGTCTTACCATGTGCATCTGCTGATGCTTGTGATATGGCTATAACACAACAGTCATGTCGCTTTGCTATCTCCCTTGCTCCTGTGTATACAGCCCGTAGCTTCTCATCTGTTCGTGAAAAATTACCAACAACATTTACTTTATCTAACTGATCAATAATAAGTATGTCAGGGTTGTGCTGTTCGCAATGAGCGTTGACATCGTCAAGAGTCCAATCAACAGTATCCATAAGTTTAACATTATCTTTTATATCCTTCCATTTATCTTTTGCTAATTCCATGTTGTCTATTATCTCTTCTTTAGTCATGCCTGTATGTGCATTGATAACTCGCATCTGTGTTCTAACTGCAGGTTCTTCATTAATTAGTGCATGTACCTTTGCACCTTGTGATGCAAAACCTTGTATACCCCCAACAAGATTAACCCAGAACGCAGTCTTACCTGACTCTGGTCTGGCAAATAATATAACTAAGTTACCTGCACCTATACCTGGAACCTGTTCATGTAGACTTGGCAGATTAAATTCAAACTTAGTCTGTATTTCTAAACTTTCTATAAGCTGTCCTATATCATCAGTCACTGCTTCTTCTTCCTGTATTTCTTCTTGTGTACCCTCGAGTAAGTCCTTGATATCATTGAAAGATCTACTGTGACCATTAAATATATCTGTCGCTACTACTGCTACTTTATGTGCAAGATTTCTTTTATGTACAGCACTAAGTATATCCTCTACAACATTTTCATTAGGCTCTTGTTCATCTTTAATTTCATTCACCATAGACTTAAAGTTTACTTGCGCAGCTCTGGTCAAAGCAGGATTATATTTTTCTAAATGTAAATCTATAAGTTCATCTATAGATAAATCTTTTTCATAGTCTTCGTGTGCTTTTTGTATTGTAGTGAATACACTTCCAAGTCCATTTGTAAATGTGGTCTTAGAAACTTTTGCTTTGTTCTTATCATAAAACTTTTTCTTAAGTAATAGTTTTATTAGCTGTCGTTCTTGCATAGTATCTCCTTTATCATTCCAGGTCTATAGTATTTTAGATCATCTTTTAGTATAACAACTCTTGCCTTTAGCTTGGCACTCTCAAGTGACTTTGCTATATCAAAAGATTTAGTAGTAGCATCTCTATCTAATGCAACTATAACTTCTTTATATTTTTTTTGTAGTATAGGAATAAAAGTATCTGGTAAACTTGTACCCATAAGTGCAACGCCTGCAAAATCTTGTGACACTGCACAGGCAGAAGCACAGTCCTCTACTAACACTGCAACATCTCCCTCACCACATATGTATGGATAATCTTTTCTACCATATACATACCACTTAGGCATAATGTCTGAACGCATGGCTCTACCCACACCACCAATTATATTGTGCTTGTCATCTCTAATAATAAATACAGCCCTGTGATTCTGTGGATCATACTGTATGTTAGCCATACCTTTGTTGTATGCATCAATACAATTGTTCTCGTTTAAATATTTTGCTACCCTATGAGTAGAATGTCCTGGCTGAAAGTGGCTAGGCACTTGCCATTTTATTTTGTCTTCTGATTTTTTGTTTACCATATAAGTAATATCCTCCATTGTTTTTTCTGTATCAAGAACTCCCTTTGCATTACACGATGCACTAAAACAGTACCATTTCATCTGTCCACTTTCTTTGGTCAGTTGTAAAGTATTGTTATGAAAACAAAAAGGACAATCCATTCTTAAGGACTGCCCCGTATGTATTGGTATGTTTCTTATTACTTCTGTTTGTTCTCTGTAATTCATGCAAGGCTTATATCACAAATACTATTGTGTGTCAAGGCCTTCCGCAACTCCTATGGCTTTGCCCAATTGATATATAATTTGTGGCACAACTGCATTGCCTAACGATCTAAGTCTGTGTGCCCTATTGGAAATCCCATGAGCCACTCTACCCACATCGGGTTCAAGCTCCCACCAGCTTGGCTCGCTAATGTCGGTGAATTCCTCTTGGCTTCGTTGGGGCTCTTGCCATTGTCCTTCCAGCATCTGCTCGTAGGTGTCTGAAACATCTTCACTGCTAGGCTTAGAGGTGTTCCCCCCTGTGCATACTTCTTCTTCCTGTCTGATGTATCCGTTGTTGCTGTTGGCCAAAGCATTTTCTCGTGTGCCACCTGATCGTTCAAGCTGATCGGCATCCCCTTGTCCATCTTCATCTGCATTCTCTCCTTGCTTGATGCCCCTCGATTGCAATGAGCGTCTGGAGTTCTCCATACTTTGTCCGATGAAGAACGTACGGTATCTTTGGTGCGGTGCGTTGACGCTAGCAGCTGGAAGTACGAAACATTTTGTTTGGAAGCCTTCTTCTTCCAAGTCAGTGTGCACTTGTTTGAATACCATGCCGTCTTCGATGTTAATAATTCCTCGCACATTTTCTCCAATAACCCACCTTGGTTTTGCTTCTCTAATAACTCGTAGCATTTCTGGCCAGAGATAGCGATCATCGCTTGTGCCTGCTCTTTTTCCTGCAACGCTGAACCCTTGGCAGGGGAATCCTCCAACGACAACGTCAGCTGTCTGGGGTCTGTATGTTTTGACATCTTCATGTATTGGTACTCCTTTAAAGTTTTTAGTTAATATTTTTTGACAATACTTATCCATCTCTACAAATTGTGTAGTCTCAAAGTATCCTGTTGCCTCAAGCCCAAGTGCAAATCCACCTATGCCTGAGAATAAATCTATTGTTGTTAGCTTCATAATATACCCTAATAAAAATGGGGATAGGCAACGACCAAGCCTATCCCCTGAACACGAACACTACCTCTATAGCATGCATTGTGTTTTACATGTATCGTATTCATGTATTAACATTACACTATTTTTTAGCGTCTGTCAATTCCTCTTTCACTTTATCTTTTAGTCTATCTTTTATTTTCTTGGCAGTTGCTTTATCTACACCATCTATGATAAGGTGTGTGTCCCACCAATCTTCTTGGTCTTTCTTTTTTTTAGACATACTAAGTCCTCTCATCTATGTAGATAACAAAGCTATCAGCTTCATTGCTAGATATAGAATGGTGCCAATTCCCCTCACCCCTCCACCTTCTCACTACCCTATGAGTAGTGCGACTGTTGAGATACTTCCTAACATTCTGAAAGAACTCTTCTCCTTCATCTGTATTAGGTACACCCTCAAAGACATAACGCCCTTGAAGGAGTCTTTCACTTGGAGCTCTGTATATAGAGTAATCTTTACTCATATTAAACTACTAACACTAGATAGTTTTAACTTTCTACCTTTAGGTGTCACCTCAACAGTATACATATTACCATTGAACTTAATCCATTGTAATCTAGATAGAGATACATTGATATACTTAGAGTTAACTG
>Ga0181393_1000552_pt1 | contig 14039 bp, 12 predicted proteins | sample 16SPOviralmetaG_FD_130122 | JGI IMG/M metagenome (GOLD analysis project Ga0181393, IMG submission 130122) | Marine viral communities from the oligotrophic San Pedro Time Series (SPOT) site, San Pedro Channel, CA, USA - 16 SPOT_SRF_2010-10-21 | ecosystem: Environmental > Aquatic > Marine > Strait...
ATAGATGTCATATCATCTTCCATAGGTCTCTTCACCATAAACGGAAGATGTGTGCTCTTCAAAGACATGACATACCCGTCCTTGATATCAGACGGAACATTCGTACTACCGATTTCCTTACGGTAATTGTATATACTCTGCATCAACGCTTCTGGTGTTCGTGCGGGTGCCGCAACCATCGCGAAATTCTGCAGATCGTTGATTGGGAAACGAGCAAACTCCGTCTGTGTATTCGTTTCCTTGGGAATCTTGATTCCCTTGAAGATGTTAGTCTGGAGGTGTAATGGGTGCATTGCTTTCTGCACCCCGATATCGGGGGGAAAGTATTCTGGACAATGATGCTTGATTGCTACATCACTGAGTACACCGAGTCTCGCAGCCATTGTTTTACTTTATACACACATTATTTTTTTTCAGGTCCGGGTATCAAAAACTCAGAGAAACGTCTTCTAAACATACTGGGGTGGCCTTTTTTGCGGTGTAGATCGATAGAGAGGAACTGGTGGTGATCACCATCCTGTATCGCTTCATTATACACATCCATGAATGTGTTTTGATCTATTTCACCTGCAACACTCTCCGATACATCAATTAACTCTCCCTTGTCTTTTGTTTTGAAAAGCATCAAGGATGTACACTGGTTACGAATGACCTTGTTTAGACCCCCCGTTTGTGCCTTGAAAGATTGAATGAGAAAGAATAAACTTATTCCGATACTTCCACCTTCCGCAAGTTGTCCAATGTGTCTGGAATAAGTAGATAAAGCGTTTAGCTTCCTTGGACGCGAATATAGACCACTTCCTAAGCAATCATCAAAAACAACAGCAACGCGTGGCTTCTGACCATTGTAACGATGCACAGGCTTCATAAAATCACGATCGTTGAAGAATGCAATCATATCCTCTTCGTCAATTGGCATATGGTCGGTGCTAATCGCCTTCATCAATTTATTGTAACGTCGCATCTCATCGTTGTACCTTTCCAAATCTTTTGCTTCGTCCTCTACGATTTTTTTTATTTTGTCTATGACGGTTGGGTCATCACAATCTTCGAAAATATCATTCTCGTCAATCTTTAATCGCGAAAGAATTTCTTTATTACTCTTCATTGTGGGAGACACGAAAAGTATCCTATCGTACTTCATTTGCTCCAAAAGAGAGACTAATGCCGTAGTTTTTCCTGATTGACGCTTTCCAACAATAATACACACCTGGTGCATTTTGTACATATTTGGTTGTGTCTCATACTCACCACTCGTCGATTTTGGCGGAACGATGTCCAATCCCTTGAGCTTTTGAGTACGCATCCTTTTTTATATATGTATACATTAAAAACATGGCAGACATTGTATGCCCCATAGAATGCGTCAAGAGTGGATGCGACGATCCCCCTGATTTTATCTCCAAACACGGAGCATGGCTTCTTACAGTCATTGCGTCGTTTTCTGCTGCACTGGGAGTTTGTTTTACATACTTTTTGAAAAGTAGGTGTAAAAATATACGCACCCCGTGTATTTCTTGCGATCGGGATGTGATTGTTATCGATAAAGAAGATGTTGTCATAGAACCCACCTCAACTACTTCAGGATCTTCTTAAGCAACAGTTTATTCTTTTTTTCTTTTTGCTTTGCGATGAACGACTCGACTAAACGTTGTACTTCCTTGTTGTCGGGTATACCATTGTTATTGTAATCAGTTTCTCCACCTAAGCACTTTGCGAGAGCTTGTCCCATGTTTTTATTGTATACATAATATAAAAAAGATGGATACAGAAGGGTATGAACACGCAGTTGTATCCGACGCAGCATATAATTTCTACGAAAGAGGTGAAGACTTTGCACAACAAGAACTTGATGATTACCTGGAGGGGTATACGATCGATCCCGAATACAGTGACGATCACGCCGTCACAATATTACGACCAGACGGTCGCGCTATCATCGGATACAGAGGAACCGATCCGTACAACATTTACGACATTGGAGCAGATACTCTTATTCTTTTCGGATCACATCGGTCCAAGAGTTCGGTGATACCTTTCACACGATTTGATCGTGCAGAAGACTTCTATCGCAATGTAAGTCAGAAATATGATGTAAAGAGCTTATCGGGGCATTCACTTGGCGGTGCTGTTGCCGATTATGTAGCACGAAAAAACAATGTTGCAGCACATGTATACAATCCTGGTGAAACACTTAGTGTATTTCCCGGCGAAGCTCCTGCATTGTACAATGAACCATTTGAGTCAAAAACAAAAGTTTACACAACGGGGAATGACCCCATTAGCTTCGGTGTCTACATGACAAAAGATCACATGGAGATCAAACAAGTACCACAGAATGTTTTTACAGGATCCATGCTTGATCCTCACGACAGATTCAACTTTATGCCATCACGACGACAAAAAAATACACAGTCACCTCCTATGCAACGAAACGATATGCAAAGAGCGAAACTGTGTCGTTTGTATCCAGAACTGTGTCCAAAGGGAGAATAGTTTACTTTCCACCTTTCGGTCGTTGTCCTGTAGCCATAGGTGGTAACTGTGGACCACGTCCCTCCGTACCTTGTGCTGTAGGTCGTTGTGTACTCGTTCCCTTTGTTGGTGTAGACGGTGTTGTAGTTGGTGTTGTTCCCTTTGTTGGTATAGACGGAGTCGTCGACGGTGCGGTAGGTGGTGTGTAGTTTTGCATAAAACCATCATATTCATTTTTTGTCATTCCTTTTGCTTGTGCGGCAAATTCATCTCTCTGATCATCACTCAAATCATCTGCATATGTCCCTGGACCGAGTGACGCTTGTACAAGGTCTTTCATATGTTTGTATTCCGCAATGTCCATCCCATATCTTTCTGCAGCTGCTTTTTCCATTTTTTCTTTCTCACTAAGTTCCCTGCCACCGTCACCATCACCACCCGTCGTACCTGTCGATGCTGGCAATCCAGGCGCAGTAACACCACCGCCAATGGGTTGGTCCTTTGTTGGCAACGCTGTTTCCAGTTGATTATAATCGATAGTGTATTGGTTGAACATTTGATCAACGTCAAAGTGTAGTAACTGCGTTACGGGTCCAGAATGTGATATGAGATACTCATTTTGTGCAGCGACCATGTCTGTGTATTGTGCACCGTATACGGTCAATTGTCTACGAAGATTTGTATTATACTGGTCCACGGATGCTTGGTTTTGCTCGTTGAGCCCGTTTATCATGTTTTTATAATCGTTACGAGCCTTTACAAGATATGCAGGGGTGTATGCAGATATGAACGAGCTTATCTGGTCTTGATCCGGTAGATTTGGAACACTTGGATTTAATGTAAACATACGGGTTGCGGGATCATAAAGATATAAGTCACGACGATATCCGGCAACTTGCAACTCATCTTGTAAGTGCGAATAATCGAGAAGTCCAGAAGAACGCAACTGTGCCTCTGTGTATGTTGGAAGTTTGGAATAATCACCTGCCTGTCCAAGAGCGAGTTGATGCATGTAAGCAACATATTGATTCAAGTTCAGTCCTGCTGCATGCGCCTGTAGAATTTGCGAATCGGTGGGCTTCCACGAAGATATCGCGGTAGGATCCGTCTGCATGAATGCTTGATCAATATCGTAGAAACCTGCAGCACGAACCTGGTCTTGTTCTGTGGAAAGTTGTTGTGCATCTTTTACAACGGAACGTTGTGTTTTGATACGGTCGAACTGCATACCCTGGTACGCACTTCTCTGTTGTTCACCGGACATAGACTGCAATTGTATCAATTGAGGAAGTGTAACCTCCAGTTGAGACGCAGTGCTATCCATCGAAGAATAGAACGCATCCATAACGCCCTTGAAATCTTTGTCGTACCCCGCTGCAGCTTGTATATTTGGAGGCAATGCTTCCAAACGCGTCTGATCCGAATAGTATGCATTTATCACTCGTTGCTGTGCGTCGAGTTTGATTGCCTTTTGGAACTTGGCTTGGAATGTCGGGTCCAAATATGCAGTTTGTGTAGTATATGGATCAAGTTGATCTGGCAATTTCTGTGCATCGTTCCATGCGTTTACCATACCTTGTTGTGCAAGTTGAATACGCTTTTGTGTATAGTTTAACTCTTGTTTCGACATTTCCACTTGCATATCTGCTTGCGTCTTCCATGTACTACCCGTTTTGTCGTTAAGAAACTTTGTTTCGTCATCTGTAAGCTCTCCTTGATCTTTCGCTCGTAGGGCATCACACCCAGTACCAACACCAGCACATACATCGGAAACGAGTTGGTGTTGAATGTACTTACCGAATAAGTTGTTCAAACGTTGCTGATCTGCGTCTGGGGGTTTTGTATCAGTTCCACCTGGAGCGGGAGCTGGGGTATTTGAAGGTTTTGGTACAAATAATTGAGTAGCACTTCTCGAAAACGCGGTCCATGTGTCCGTGTCTTCACCCAGACTCTTTTTGTCTTTGAAACCTGCTACAGCCTTATCAAAGTTGTAATTGTACTGTGGTAGCGACGCCAATAGTTGTCGTCGTGCAGTAGCTGTGTTATTCACAAGATTACGTGCATCCTGTTGTTTCTTTTTCGCTGCTGCTTCTGCATCGTCTTGTGCTTTACCTGTAAAGAATCCAACCAACGCGGAAACACCAGTTGCGAATGCACCCACCGCCAGAGACAATCCAAGAGTTTCCGGTGCTGCTGCGAGTGAAATTGCACCAATTGTTGCTGTAGTACCTGCACCAACGAGTGCGGAAGATCCAACGTTCGCAGCAGCGTGTGATGCACCCATATTCACAAAGGCATTATTCAGTAGTAAATCGAGAGGTGCAGCGACAATACCTACACCCAAACCTTCTGCACCACCCCTTAGTATTGCAGTGGCCGCACGGGTCGCACCAAATACCGCCGCGTCAGCCCCTGCGTTGACTGCTGCATCTGTTCCTACAGTCGCTGCTGTTTTTCCAAATTTGAGAGCGGCTTTTTGTGCAATAAGTGCAGTAGTCCGTGCACCTACATCCCCAGCAACACCAGACGTCCCGCCAACTAAAATGGAATCTACATATTTATTTCCCGTGTTTACAGAATTACCCATCAATGCACCCACACCCATACCGAATAACAAACCAGCTCCTGTTTTCCCAGCCATTTCTCCTGCGTCTGCTGCTGAAATATTAGTAAAAGAGTCGCGTGCAATGTTTATGCGTTCAGAAAACGACAATTTAGGTGGAGCTCGACCTATTACTGTGGGTTGATCCTCCACTTCTTGGAAAGGAGAGAAATCAAGCGGAATATCTCGCAAACCCGTCACATCTTCGGTTATCGGTCTTGTGACTGTAATATCACCACTTGCGGATGCGTTTACCGTAGTTCCTGCTGGAATCGGTCTCCCTCCTCCAATAGAGATTTCACCACTAATAGCTTGTGCTTGCCGTATACCAACAGAATCGGAAACAACTTTTTCGTAACCTTGGCCGAACTGTCGAGTGGTAAACGCACGAATGTCTTGCATTGTGCCCTGCGTTCCCGCCCGAAGAGATTCTGTAAGACCCGCTCTAAAACGTTTTGCGTTATTTGCAGCAAATTCAATATTTGCTTTTACTCTCGATCCCCGTTGTTCCAACTGTGACATGATTCGTCCTCTTCCAGTCCTGGCAACCATACGGGGAACATCAGGGTCTGATTGATCTACTTCATAGTAATCAGACGTTCCCATGCGTCTTTTACGACCTGCTCTTACTGATCCGGGACTCGTTGTATCATCCTGTGCGGGTTGGGATGGTCCTGCAGAAGACGACGCACCTGCACTTGGTGATACACCGATATCTTCCTCAACATTTCGCAAACCCAATTCACGCGACTGTGGTGTTCTTTGTCTAAAATCCTGTAGCTCTTGTCCTTCGGATGTTGGTACAGACGAGTAACCTCTACGACTCATAGGTAACTTTCCACGCGCCCTTGGAGTCAATGGAGGAGATGTCTTGGTTGTTCGTGTAGGTCGCTTGAATGTTCGTGGTCGAGGTCGTTGACCGGGAGGTGGACGCGCAGTAGGAATGCGTGTTTCACCAGGCATCACACCCAATTCATCAACCGTTTCTGTCGGTAACTGTACATTACTTGGGTCTTCGTCAACCTGTGTAAGCACAGGACCAAATTCCGTATCGCGATCATCTGGAATTGGTGATGGTCGAATACGAACTTGTCTGGGTTGAACACGAACTTGCACATCTTCCGGATATGATGTTTCTTGCATCGCGTCAAGCATTGATTGTGTTACGGCGTCGGCAGATGTTCTCTCCGCAAACTCACCTGGTCTGTTTACATTTGTAAATGTTGTTGTATGCGGTACAGATCGCATAGCATCATCAATAGACTGGAAAACATCATCGTTTCCTGTATTCCGAGCGTCAAGCGATCCAAGTTGACGAGTTACAGGACCGGATTGAACATGCGTTGGAACAGTTGATATTCGTTGGTAGTCTCCAGGTGCATTCAACTCACGAACACCTTTACCTTGTACAAGGGTCGTTTCGTCTTGTGGAAGACGTGCCGCGTTAAATTGGGAACCTGGGCCAGTCGCACCACCGATAAGCATTCCCGGTCGAGTTGGAAATACGGGGTTGGGTTCTTCCGGAATGTCGGGTATATTACTACCGTTGAATGCTCTTGGCAAACCACTCATTTGTCGTGGCATGAACGGACCTGGTTTGGGCGGCACCGGTGGGCCAACAGGAGGACGATTTGCGGGTATGAAATCCAACGCGTTCCTGTCGAAAATACCACACTCAGGTAAGCGTCGTAATGCCTGTACATTTTTAGGACATCGTTTTCCATCCTCGTCAAAATACACCTTAAAACGATTCGGCATTTGTTTTTAACTTAACATGATAATTTTTTCTTGAACGCCTTGATGTTCTCTTGTAAAGAAGTTGACTCGCCCCACAACAAGTCCATAGAGAGTCTTCCGGGAGTGTCAAACGCTTGATTCTTCTCTTTTGCATGTCGCACCCGGTAAAGACGGCGTTTTTCTTTGTCTCCAGTCAATGTGTAGTCGGTGTACCCTGTAGCACCGAAGTGAACAACCTTACGATTTTTCGGTTCACACTTTGTCGAGCCTTCACAGTTACAAAAAGTAGCCATGTATTTCTTTTTGGGATTCGTACTCTTTTCTACACTCAGGAGCCTCATTTTACTACAATATACATATAATAATCTAAGTTAATCAAAAATAAAACTTTTTTGATTTTGTTGTGGACCACCTCCGAACCTCCGAACCTCCGGACCCATTTTACCCAGACATCATGAAAACTTTTTGACAAAAAAAAAACAACACATGTGTGAAAAAAAATCACTCACCCTCTAAATTCAGTATGCTGTCAGGAGGGGTCCGGAGGTCGGAGGTTCGGAGGTCAACGTCTTCGACCAGCTGCCAAGAAATTTCCATTGAACATTGTGTTGTAATACGAATGAATTTGTTGTTGCTCGGGTGTCAATTGTGGTCTCTCTGGCTGTCGGACGACAGGCGGTGGTTCAGTAGATGGTCGTTCTATCACTGGTGGGGGATCTGGTGCCTTTTCCTTCTTCTTGCGTACTCTCTTCACGAAAACGACATTTTGGTTATGTTCGAACTCATCTGAGTCGTCTGACGACTGTTCTACAACCACCATCTGCTTCTTATTCTTTTTCTTTTTGATCGGAGCGACCTTTGGTGGTGGCTCCGGTACTGGTTCTTCGTCTTCTGGTACAGGGTCGGGAACAGGAATATCTTCAGGTGCACCTACATCTACATTTTCGGACTCGACGATTGGTTCGGGAACGGGTTCTTCTTTCGGTGCGTTCTTTGCCTTCATACTATCCAGTTCTTGCTGCAAACGAATCTCCTTGTTTTTCCGACGCACTTCCAATGCTTTCTGTCTTGCCATTGCTAACTTCATTGCACGATCGGCGGGGAATGGTTTCTTCTCCATCATGGGTATGACAGGTGGTTCAGTCATTGTGTTTTCTATATGCATACAAAAAAAAAGTGTGTGATTTACAAATATTGTTTTCTATGTCGAACAATGACGGGAAATGAGACACTGTAGACATCCACATTTTTTGGAATGTGAGTCGCAATGACATTGCCCGAAGTCCTTAAGTTGGGTACATTCACCTCCTCCAAACACTCGGTTGATACAACATTTTGATTCGGGGTCTGGTGGGAATGTTTGCAACGCTTCTACGACTTCTTGTTCATTTTTGTCTTTGCGTTTTTGTACTTCAAGTTTTCGCTTCTCGTCTTGTTCCTTCAACCATGTATTGTGATGTTCAATCGCCGCTTGTTCCTCTTGTTTTGCTTTTTCTTCTCTTAGTTTCATTCTATCTGCAATTCGCTTCTCTTTTTCATCCCTTTCTTTTGTTATACGAATCGTTCGTTGTTTTCCAAGTCGCTTCCAGTTTATTACACACTTTAGTATGGGTGTTATCGGAACCGTCTTCGGCACATGCGTATTATATGTGGACCCCATGTAGTATTCATACTCCGCTTCGTAATCCCAATCTTCCTCCGTCTCATCGTCAACATGACGCAATTCTTCTTCGAACTCGTCTCTCTCTTTTTCAATTTTGTTCAATTCTTCTTGAAGGATTTCTCTGTCGAATGTATGTCGTTTTTCTGCACATTCTGCGCCAACTGTACATTTTTGTATACCTGTAAATCTTGGTCTCGCAAATTCGTGCCTATCTATAACCTGTTTGATCCCGTTGATCGTCTCATTGAAATACTTGCGAATACGATCGTTTTTTACATTTATACGGAGTCGTTTGCGCATGTAGTCGAGATCGAAGGACCAGTAGTTTATGTTCTTTTGTTTGTCGTTATCCCACTTGCGATTCTCCTCATTACCACCGCGAATACCCGACCATGTGAGTTTTAGATACGACAACTTTGTCGTAAGTGAACGTTCGGTCTTGTTGTCATCCCATTTTTGCTTTTCCGTGAATCTTTCGAGTCGAGTTGTAAGATCACTTATCGAATAATCGATCCACCCTTCCTTTTCAACATTTTCCCAGTCGGAAATGATATCATAGAGAAACATGTCGATCCATTGTTTATTGTTTGAACGGATCGTCTTTTGTAATTTTCCAATCGGTACATGGTCGATTGTAAATCTTTTTGGAATACGAAGATCTCCGTCTTTGTTATATGCTCTCGCTCGTAGAAACTTTGCATAGTGGATCTGGAAGTCTGGGTCTGTTATTTCGTCGTTGTTCATTGTAGCAAAGAATTCGGCCTTTTCTGTGGGTGACCCCCATGGCGTTTTCGTTTCGGGATCTTTAAACTCTGCCCAGAGTGTTGTACATAAAGGAGCCCAATAGCGACGTTCTTTATCGCTGTCGGGTGCTGCATCCAAATGATTAGATGACAAGACAACTGCATGTATTGAGTCTACGGGAATCGGATCCTTGCACATACCTTTACAACGAATGATACGATCAGTGATAATTGGTTTTAGTCCGTCCTGGTGTTTGGTCATCGCCTCTTTCCCACATTCTTGGCAATTGAGTAACTTCTTGTTTGCAATGCAAATCGTTCCGTTTGGACCATAGAAGTCGTTTTCTGGTCTGGTTGACACCATAACCAGTAACATACCAATCATTATAACGATAACTTCAATCCATGTACTCTTACCACCACCCGGCTCTCCTCCTAAGCACGCCATGATACCAGGCTTCTCCTCCGGTAGTGCAAATATGTGCGTCTGCCAATCCAAACCAAATTGTACTTGTCTTTTTGAGTTGAACAGATATTTTTGAAATCGAAGATGTTTTAGAACGAGTCGTTTCCCCTTTTCCCAATCATGATCCTTTGTTATGCGATCTACATCGTACCCCGTCCATGTATTCAGTTCATTTTCGGGGTCATGTGAATGTGTAGGGTCGCACACCATCCGTGTGTATTTTAGAATTTTCGGGTCTTTTCTCCATTTGCAAAGAAACGGTGTGTTTTTGCGGGTCCATTCTTTCTTTTTTTCGTTGTATATTTTGTGCGAATAGTTCAGCTCTTCAAAACGGTCGTTCATCACCGTTCGTGAAATCATGTTTAACTTCCCCTGTCGGTCAGTCTTCATGTCAACATACAGGTCCGAAACCTTCCACAGATGTTGTTCTATTTCCCTCTTTTTTACCGAGTACGCTGGTTGGAACTCCGCGTCTCCTTCAAAATCATCGTCATCGGATTTGTAGTCATCTTCATCTACTTCTTTCTCTTCTTCGGGAAGCCAGTCTACGGGTGGACGAAACTCTTTGGGTCGACGCTCCGGATCATTTTGATCCGTTAGTAACTCACCCGTTTTTTTGTCATAGAAGTACAGATCGAAATCTTTCCACGCCCATTTCATGTCGAGACCTGGGAACAGTTGGTTTCCGATGTACTCAAAGTCTTCGAGAGGTTCTTTGTCGTCGTTTGTAAATTTACCGACCGGATTGAAACCATCGTGTACAATCGCCTGAATTTTCCATCCGAGTGATTGCTGTGCGTATTTTACACACTCTGTGGTTAGTTTGGCTTCAATCGCGAAGAGGATGGTTTTCGCGAATGTACCAAGCGGGTTCTCCATCGTACAGTGCTGAAGGACCCACGAAAGCTCGGATACTTTGTACAACTGTCTCTTTATGTTGTAAATCTCCAGAACGAGTCCTTTGAACTGCCGGTTTTTACAACGATCATCTGGCTTTGCATTGAACATGTGACGAATCACAAAGTCTTTGCAAAACCGTTTTGTCCAACCGTAGTCCATAGACGCTTGGCGAAACCACGATGCACGATTATCCACATATGATTTCAGCTCTATACAGTTTATTTGGTACTTTTTGGCCAAGAAGCACAGTATGGTTGGTGCTGCGTTACACATATCAATATCGGAGCATACATCCTCAATGATAAGGTTACGCATGGGACGGGGTAGTGACTGAAGAGATGTATGGCAGTACAACCGCCCTGGACACCCATTAGATGTACTTGAGTGGTTGTACGAACGGAGAAAGTAAATGTTGTTTTTGTCTCCCTCTTCCATACCCTCATTTTTGTAGTCTTGTTTTCGTGCGTTACTAAGTCGGTCACCCATAAATCTGTCCCATGATTTTTTGATAGTTTCTGCGTCGTGATCGGTCTTGTGCCACCACTGGGCAACCTGTTTTTTCGTAAGGGAATCGATCCACAGAGCTTTTCGCAACTGCGATGGTGCCGAAAAGTCTTCATATAGGTTGATAGCATCGACTTGGGTCATGGACCCGAGGTTGACTGGTTGATAGCTGAGACCGGATCGTGTGGTCATGGTTGGTTTTACATATTGCCAGAGAAAAAAAATCTTCGTCCACCGACGCGGACAAAAAAAAAATCATCGACCCCCCAAAAAAATATCGAGTCGATACTATGTTTTTTATGCACAACAGGCCACTACAGGTCGATTGGTATGTAGTGCTTCGTAAATTGGATCCAGTTCCTCCTTTGTGAACTCATACCGGTCTACCGTAGTCTTTGATGGTAGTGACGAACGCTTGAGGCATGTCTGGAGCACGCCCCTACGTCTGTATGCATATACTTTCTCCGGGTTAGCACTTTCCCATGCCTTCTTCTTCTCTCGGCGCAACTCTGGTGTAAGGAACGGCTTACGTCCTCTCTTGATATCTTGCGGATCGATTGACATTGTTTTATATACATGCAAGAAAAAAAATCTCGGTCGTTCAAACGAACGGGTATCGACATATCGGACATTGTACTTTTTTTAGTCGGTATAGGCACTGCACACACATCACATGCCCACACACCGTTACCATTGTGCATTTCTGACAATGTGCTTCGTCCTCACATACACAACAGTGTGGAAGTTTACTCCCAAGACGTGCATGTAGGTCCCACAGTTGGTCTCGAAGATAATCACTAACGACTAATGTTCGCGGATTTTCGGATATTTCGTACTCAAGTGTTTCAACTAAACGATTACTCCTCCTTGGCATCTTCTTTATTACCTCGTCGAGAATATTCTTTATGTACACTGAGCGAATGACCTTGTGCCAAAGCAGCGTCAATTTGTTCGTCCTTCGAAAGACCCATCGTCATCTTGGCGTACGATCGTCGTAGTGTATTGATCGTAACATGTAGGTCACAATACCTCTTGAACACACGGGCAACCTTCTTGGATAATGTATTTGCTGCCATTGGCTCTCCGTCAAACTCGAACATGAATTTTTGATCTTTTGGAACCGCCTCTGCAAGTTCTTTGCTTACATCTAATCGTTGTTGTCCATACTTGTGTGAAGTCTTGTATACATTCAGTAACATGTACGGTTTGCTTGTACGAACATAATAGTTCATCTTTTCGTCGTTCGCGTCCTTTGCGTTATCTACAATCTCCATCGGTGTGTAGTCTGCACGAACTGGTGGTAAAGTTGTGTACAGAAGATATATCAATCGTGCCTCCGTACCTACTGGGAACTTGTCCTTACACTTCTTTACATCGTCCCAGTCTATATCGTCTTCTCGTTTCTCTCCCTTCTCTCTTCGTTCATTTTCCTTCTCTTTCAACAACTCACTTGCCTTCAGTATATCACGAAGTTGTTTTTGCCCTACCATCTTCTTGAATGATTCCGAAATGCGAGATAGACTCATTACTGATTGAAGGTACGCAAGTTGTGAAGACTTGTTCGCACTGATGGAAGGGATAACCTTCTTCACTATACTCTTAGGGAAAGGCTCCGTTGCGAATAGACGATTGACACGACTTTCGAGAGTTTTCTTCGTAGCTTCTGCAAGATTGTCGGTGTCGCGAACGTCTTGCTTAACTTTGTCCATATGTGATTTATATTATACCACGAGAAAAAAAAATGTCATCCTACATGTAAACAAAAATGCCCGCGACACGAGCACAGCGACAAAAATTTTTGGAGATGCAACGGATCTTGTTTAAAGAGAAGACGAATCACATTACACGCACAATCAAAGAAGAACGATTCACTATTGAAGATGATCATAAAGATTACCATGACGCGTTTGTGAATAACCGATCCGTAGATTTCGGTATACTAATGTGTCTCACAACACGAAAGAAGATACACATAATAGCTTACGAAGCATTGAAGAAGATGCGTAACTACGACGACAATGTCGACATCAGTAGACTACGAAAGTTGGTTAATGTGCACAAACACCAACTGTTGAAGTCGGGAACATCGCATCATGCCGTGAATGTAAAGTTCTACGATGATATGGTAGACGCAATCGATCAGAACCTAAATTGGTTGCGTGTAATAAAAATATGAGTATTAGTCAAAGATGTCGACGAACAAACAACAGTGGAACAAACGTCACGGATTCGACAAGGACGAGTCCCATACGAAAGAAGAGATATCCAAAGTGTCAAAGATATCAATGAAGATATTGGATGAGGTATATGACCGTGGTATCGGTGCATACAAAACGAATCCAGAATCTGTGCGTGTTAAAGGTACATTCAAGAAGGATGCAAAGGCACCAATGTCTGTAAAGCTTTCAAAAGAACAATGGGCAATGGCTCGCGTCTATTCGTTCGTAAACAAGGTAGAAGGACGAACAAAACTCAACCATGACACAGATTTGGAAGAAAAGATACCGAAAAAGGACAAGAAATAGGTGCTTACAGTCATTTTTTTGTCCTAAATGCATAGAAACAAGGGTATTAGCAGATTTGCGCAAATATGTTTGTAGAGGCTTTTCTATGGGTTTAGGACAAAAAAAAGACATTTCCAATGGGTTTACTGTCCAATTTACTTCATTTTACCGTCCTTCTTCTTATCTTTGTCCTTTTTGTGTCCTGGTTTCGCGCGATGTGTGTTTGCTTTATGCTTTCGCATGTACTCTACGAGTCCAGGGGGAAGCTTCTTGACTTGTGCGGCGGTTGGTTCTTTGGCTCGTCCGTTACCGTGCTTCATCGTGTTTACATTAGGTCTACAAAAAAATAACGGTCGTTTACTCCACTGTGAATACAAAACGGTAAGTAATACCCGCACGGAAGTTGTTGAATATAAATCCATTCGCAAGATCACCGGATACTAAG
>Ga0181393_1000554_pt1 | contig 14028 bp, 8 predicted proteins | sample 16SPOviralmetaG_FD_130122 | JGI IMG/M metagenome (GOLD analysis project Ga0181393, IMG submission 130122) | Marine viral communities from the oligotrophic San Pedro Time Series (SPOT) site, San Pedro Channel, CA, USA - 16 SPOT_SRF_2010-10-21 | ecosystem: Environmental > Aquatic > Marine > Strait...
AGTTATGTTTTATCTGGTTTTCCAACTGGTACTACACCAACTCCTGTTTTAAGTAACGAACTCGGTCAACTAGCAATAACTCAAGTTATACCCGTTCTTACTCAAGATACAGTTGTAACTCCAGTTGTAGATTCAACAGTAGGAGCAGCTACAGCAACATTAGGTAGTACTTCTCAAATAAATTTACCTCAACCTGGTAGCGCACAAACTATAGCCAGTACGTGGAACATTGATGGATCTGCTTCGCCGGGTTCTCCAACCGCGTCTTGGTTATCTTTAAATTCTGCTGCTTCTGGGGTAGCTATACCGTTATCTGCAGGAGTTTCTTTTACAGTTTCCGCTCAAGCTAATAATACTGGATCTTCAAGATCTACTACTATTGAACTTACAACAACAAACACTAGAGTAACAGGTTCAGCGGTAGCACCACAAACAATAACAGTAATTCAAGCAGGATAATATGGCAGCAATAGTAACATTTCCTTTTCAAGAAAAAGAAGGCAAGTATTTCGCACCAATAAGTTCATCAGAACCAAACTACATTGTTGTCAATGGTACTTTAACACAGACAGACAATAAAATAGTAAGTGGAATTAAAGGTGCATTTGCTTCAATTAAATTAACACTACCAATAGCAAACGCTTCAACAGAAAAAGAATTGTTTGCTTTAAACGCGGAAGCGGTAAATTCATCAAATTAAATTATATGCAATTACAAGTAAGAAAATTACAAGAATCCGATTGGGATTTAATACCAAAGTGGTGGGAAGCTTATAAAGCCGAAGGCTTCCCTCGTGATATGTTACCTGGCTCTTTTAAAGTAGGTGACGAACAAGAAGAAAAAAGACAAGGCTTAGGTGGCTTTATGGTTTGCAAAGGAGATGATCCTATTGCAGCCATGTGGCTATGGATGACAAACAGTAAGACTGCGATTCCAGCTGTAGTAGTTAGTGATAAATCTTATCAAGACACAGACAGAAGTGATGCATTGCAACTCTTAGTAGATTTTACAACTGATTTTGCAGAAGACATGGGTTATAAATACGCATTTGCTTGGGCAAAAGAAGGTATGTTATTAGATAAATATAAACAAGCGGAATATCATGTTGATGAAACTCCGTCTTACGAATTAATAATGAAATACTAATGGGAAGTATAGTTAAAGGAGTTGGATCATTATTTGGTGGTCGAGCTAGAAGAAGAGAAGAATCAGCTGCGCGAACAGAATTTGAAGGCGCTAAACAAGGATTAAAAGATTTTGAATTTGGAGATTTTTATGGAGATCTTCAAGCTAGAGAATTGGGTGCTACTCAACAAGGACAGTTATCTCAAGCTCAAGGAGGTACTTTAGGCCAAGCAGGCCAAGCGACTCTTGTTGAAAGAGGGCCAGCCACTCAAGCTCAGTTAGCTAATTTAGCAGACGCTCAAGGATATCAAGGTCAAGGTTACACAGCTGGATCTACTAGTGTTGGTCAACTGGCAAGAGGTGCTGATACTGGTCTTACAAATACAATGAATAATTTACAAGTATCTACAGCTGGAGCAGAACTAGCGGCACAAGAAGCTGATCAATCGTTGGCTGCATCTCAAGATTTGGCAGCTCAAGCAGGTACTGGGGCTGGTGGAGCTACTGCGTTAGCCGCTGCCGCTGCAAAGTCTAAAGCAGGTATTTCTGCGGATATAGATAGACAAGTTAAATCTAACGAACAAATGAGAGCTGCCGCTGAAAGTCAATTACAACAAAGTCAATTAGCTCAAGGTAATTTAGCATCACAATTTGATTTAGGCCAACAACAATTTAATGTTGGTGCTGCAAATGATGCTTCAAGATTTGGCGCTCAAGCTCAAAATGATGCGGCAAGGTTTAGTGCTCAAGCACAAAATCAATTTTCTTTATCTGAATTTCAAGCTGGAAATCAAATGAATCAATTTAATGCAGCTGCACAAAATCAAGTTGCTAGAGATAATTTTAATGCTGCTAACGCAACTAATCAGTTTAACGTTGGTGCACAAAACAAATTTTTAGAAAGTCAATTTGGTGCTGATAATGCTTTTTCTATGGCTAATATGGAGGCTGCAAACAAAATGTCACAATTCAATGCAGCTGAAGCTAATCAACAAGAAAGATCTAATCAATCACAGTTAAATTCGTTTATGATAAATCAAGCTAGAGGTCAGGCTGATAGAGCTGAAAGCCAATATGCTCAACAGATGGATCAATTTAACATTGGATCACAAAGATATGGTCAAGCTCAACAAGCTAGAGCGCAAGCTACTGGTGATTTGTTAGGTGGTATTGGAGGAGTTTTAGGTGCCGCAAGTGGACCTATAGGTGCTCTTTTAGGAGGTAAATAATTAATAAATTAATATTATGGCAATAAGATCACAATTAGATTTAAGAGCGGTTCAAAACGCTTATGGTAATCACATGCAAAATGCTTTATCAAAAGCTGGAGATGATATTGATTTAGACGTTGAAAAAACTAGAAAACTTCAAGAGGTAGCTGAAACAAAAGCAAGAAGAGAGTTACAGACTGGTATATTAAAATCTCAACAATTAAAGGGATTAGTAGTTCCTTCAGAAACAGAATTTGAAAGTCTTAATTTATATGCTCAAGATATGAGCAGACAACTTGTAGATCAATATAGTACTTTAGTATCTTCATTAGAAACAAATAAAATAGATTCAAATCAATTTGCTCAACAAGCTTCTATTATACAAATGCAAGTTCCTCAAATTAAAAATTTTGTAAGTGGACTTGAAGAAAGAGCATCCGCATGGAGCGCTGGATTAAAAGGCAATACACTAAGCCTGGCTAACCCACCTGAAAATGAATCTTTTTTTGCAGCTGTAGCACAAAACAGAGGTGAGTTTGGTATGGATGAAAATGGTGTTTTAGTTTATCAAGGTAAAACAGAAGCTGGAGAAGATTTTAGTTTTCCAGCAAATAAACTTCAAGATATACCAGTTCCTATAAAAAAAGTAGAAAGCTTTGTTGAAATGAGCGATCCACTAGTTGATACTTTATTAAAACCAAAAGCTTATTTTAATGAAATAACAGGAAAAGAAGAGCTAAGAACAGTTGACAAACAGTCTAAAGATTACGAGCGAGCTGTTAGGCAGGCTTTTGATGCATTCTTAGGAGCTGATGATGATACTGCTAACTCTAAGCTTAGATCATTAGCAGCGGATCACGTAGGGATGACTAGAGATCAAATTAAAGATGCTATCAATGATACAAATTATGAAGGTCCTAGTGGTGAAACATTTGCAAATAGATTAGAGTATGAAATGGAAAAGCATTTTGTACAAACTGTAGATGAAAATTATGAGGCTACTAAATATAAAAACTGGAAGCAAGCTCAAGAAGATTTACAGATGCAAAAAATGTATCAACAAAGTCAATTAGCAAGAGAAGCAGCGTGGCAAGGTAAAACACAAACAGAAAGAGCACAGTATCAAACAGCTAGATACATGAAAGATTTATCTTCTCCAACGGAAGATTTAAACTCTTGGGTATCTGGAGCTGGAGCTAGTGTTTTAAGAACTTTTGAAAAAGACACAAAGGATCCAGATAGTGGAGTACAAATACCTGCTGGTTCTATAGTTATAAAGGACAGAGGTGGTAAAAACTTATTGATTACAGCTGAAATAGCTCAAGATCCTAATAAGTTAGCTAGCTTTTTATCAACAAGGTTATATTCTCTACCGCCTTACATGCAATCATTTAATTATAAATCAACAACACCTAAAGATATAAGTCCAATAAAAAAAATTACTAATTTTTTAACTGGTAAAAAATAATCCTTTATGGAAGAAGAATTCGAATTTATTACTCTTGATAATTATCAATCATTTACTCCCGAAGAGGAAGAACAAGAATTAGATGAGTTTGGTAATCCAATTATAGATCCTGTAGATTTATTTAGTCAAGGAAGAAGAAATTTAGATGAAACAGTTGAGGAAAGAGAAGCTAGACAAGAAGCTGAATTAGCTGCTAAAAGAGAAGAAACTAATAGAGATCGCTATATGTACGATGATAGCGGTCAGATTGTTTTAGATGAAAACACTGGTCAACCTGCTTTAAGAGACTTAAGTTCTTTTGAAAAAATGGCAAATAGTTTTGGAAATATGGTTGATCAAATACAACAGGCTATTCCAAATGCATCTTTAGGTATAAATAGTTTAGTTAGAAAAGTTCTTGGAGATGAAACTATAGATAATTTTTTAGCAAACGAAAATGTTCCACAATTTTTTAAAGATTTTGGTACTATGACAGCTGAAGAAGCTGATGAAGCTATACAACAGCAACAACTACAAGAGGCAGAAATGCAAGAAACAGGTAGTATAACAGAAGGATTAAAAAATTTTGATGTAGGTGAATTAGCTGCTGGTATTGTTAATGGATTTACATCAATAGGTTCCACTGCTTTTACAAGTGCTTTGTCTGGAGGAACTTCTTTAATACCTGAAATGATAGGTAGATCTTACGTTGACTATAACAAAGCTTTGGCTGAGAAAGAAGGTAAGTCTTTAAATCAGTACATGGAAGAAGCAGACGGTGGAGAAAACACTTGGACATCTATAGCTATTGGAGTAGGAGCTGGTTTATTAGAAAGAATTGGACTTAAGGGAGCTGGTAAATATATGGTAAATAAACTTGTTAGTTCTGGCTTAAATAAAACTTTTTCTAGTGTTTTGTTGTCTGGAAATAAAGAGGGTTTAACTGAATTAGCTCAAACAGGATTAGAAGCTGTAAATATAGCAGCAGCAAAGGGTGAAAATAAAACAGAAGCTTTTGTTGATGCTATTATTTCTCAAGATGGATTAGAATCTTATTTACAAGGTTTTGCAGGCGGTGGATTAATGAGAGGAGGACCAAGGTTTAATGATAAAGAACAAAATCTTAAATTTAAAAAAGCTACAGCAGCTTTACGCAGACCAGCTGAAACAGTATTACAAAATCAAGCTTTAGAAAGTATAGCCGAGTTAAGAAAAACTTTAGCAACAACGACAGATCCGCAAGTTAAAGAAGAAATAAGAAAAGGCATAGCTATACAAGAGGCTAAAGTTATTGATATTACTTTAAAAGCTCAAGCTAAAGCAGAAAAATTAACAGATAGAGAAATTGATCAAGTTGCTGCCATACAAGACGAAGTAGATGCTATAAGCAATGGGGTTACAGAATTAGATCAAAAACTTGCTGATGGTTTAATAACTACAGAACAAAGAAATGCAGCTGTTAAAACATATGAAGAAGAATTTATAGCCAAACAAAAAGAATTAAGCGCTATAAATAATGAATCTAAAACAAGAATACAGTCAAAATCTAGAACTCAACAATTTAGAGAAGACGAAGCTTCAAGACTTGTAGATTTATATAATGATTTAGATAGAGCTATAGTAAATGGTGATACTGATTTAGAATCTGAAATAAACTCAAAAATAGTTAAAGCAGAACAAGCTTTAAAAACTAGCGAAGAAATTATAGCTGAAGATAGTATTGTTTTATCTGAAAGAGCTCAAAACTTATATGAACAAAGAGGTGTTGAAGCTGTAGATGCTATAGTGGAAACACAAGAAGGTTTAATAAGAAAAACAGCTATAGATATTTTAAATAAAACTCCTAAATTTAAAAGATACGATGGAGATGTTGATGCTTTAGCTAGTGAATTAAGATATGGCCCAGAAGGTGTTGCTAAATTAGTTGAAACCTATAAGCCTGAATCTGGAGTACCAATAGGTGCTTACATAGCAGAACAATTACCTAGAAGAGCTAATAGAGCTATTAAACAAGTTATATCTCAAGAAGAAACAAGTGATTTAATAGAAGCTAAAGCTGATGAAATATTAGCTGAAGATCAAAATGAATTTGAAGTTAAAATTGGTTCTAAATTTTTAGCAGATAGGTTAAAACTTCCTATGTCAATTATTAACAAAGCTAAAAGTATTATACCAGCTGGATTACAAAAAGCTGTAAATGAATTACAAAACAACAAAGAATTAACTGCTAAAAAAAGACAATCATTAGCTGAGCAAGCTGTAGCTAGTATCTATGATAGTCAATTAATTAAAGATATAAAAGCAGAGTTTGGTAAAAACACAAAAACAAAAGAAGACTTTTCAAATTATTTAAACAAAAATTATTTACCTTTAGCTACGGCTTTTGTAGCTCAAAAAGCTGGACAAAAAGGAACAGGAATATCTAAGCAATGGGCTATGTTTCCTCCTACAAGATCAGAGTTTGTAGATTATTATGAAGGAAAAGATATACCTTTAGATAGAAAAAATAGAAAATCAGTTATTAGCGATAGAAAGGCCGCTCTAGCGGAAGCTGTGTCAAATCAGATTGCTGAAGATGTTAGAGCTGAATACTTATTAGCTAATCCAGTTGAGGCTAGAAAAATAAACGAAGCAGCTAATAAAGACGTTAGTAAAGAAAAAACTATTATTATAGCTAAAAGTAAATTAAATAATCAGAGCTTTGAAAACACTATATCTGCTTTTGAATTTGAACAATTTCAAAAAAGTTTAGAAAAAACAGAGGACGAATTTGCAGCTAACGATAAATCTTGGGCAAAACTTTTTCAACAAAAAGAAATAGAAGACTTAAATCTTAATGATGAAAAACAAAGAACAGATTTTTTAAATAGATTAAAAACATCAGGATTAGTATCTAAATTACCTAAAAGTTTTTTTAGAAATTATCAAGGAACTTCAGATTCTGTAAAAAACGAACAAGGAGAAACAATAGGTAGAACATACTCTAGAAATGTTTTCTTTTTAAATGTAGCTGAAGCTGAAGCTTGGATAAACAATGCTGAAGCAGAAGGATTTAGCTTTGCTCCTGAATCCACTATATATAAAGATCTTTTTACAAAAACACCTTACAGTAAAACCGTTAAAGGTAAAAAACAAGTAAAACTTGAAGAAGATTTTAAAAATACAAATTTTAAACAACAACAAGAGAATAAATTAAAAGCATTAAAAGAAATATTTAATATATTTCAAGATTTTATAGCAGAAGATCCTAACAATGCAGCTGTTGTTGGAGCTCTTTTAAAATCATCTTCATCGTGGCAAGGGCATTTTATTAGATTAGCATCTCCTATTAAATTTACTTCAAAAGGTAAAATGTTTGATAAAAACAATAAAGCTTTGTTTACAGAAGAACATACACTACCTGCATCTGCTGTAGCTAAATATTTATTCACGCAAGCTGTTGATGGAAAAATTAATGAAAATTTTGATTTAATTGAAAAAAATTATTTTCAAGGAGCTTTGCTTAATGAAAATGATAGAAAGCTTGCTGGAATTGGAGTTGACGGAAGGCGTTTTAGCTATAAAAGTAAAACACCAGAAGGATGGATGTTGACTGATAATATATGGGCTAGGTATTTTAACGCAAATGTTAACAATGTTAATAATGGTATAGATCCAAATAGTATAATATTAAGTAATGGTCAAACTGTTGCAGAATTATTTGGTGCTAGTTTAGATGGTATAAATTCTAATCCTGATTTAATAAAAGCACAACAAAATGTTGTTACTGAAAAAGCTAATCCTACCGAAAGAATAATTGCAAAAAGTAAAAAGAAAATATACGACGAAAAAGTAAACACTGAAAAAACAGGTGATCAAGCCGCTGAAGGTTTAGCCGCTATATTAGAAGCTAATTGGAATAAAAATGGTGATCAAAACTTTGAAATAGTAACAGATAAAGCAAGAATACAAGAAATATTAAATGAAGAAGGTGTTGAAGGCGTTGATGCTGATAACGCTTTAAAAAACAATGCAGGATTTCAGATAATTGGTACTAGTAAAATATTTATAGATTTAACAGAAAAAGGAGCTTTAAACACTACTATTCATGAATCTGGCCACGTGTGGAATCAAGTTGTTTTTAACTCTGCTCCAGACGTTTGGAACGATATAATATCTAGAGTTAAAGAAACTGGATTATTTGATACTGTTTTTAATAAAATAAAAAATGATCCTGTATATTCTAGTTTAATAGATGATTATAACAATGGAGATACTTTTGCATTAGAAAATGAAATATTTGCTAGAATATTAGAAGATTATGGAGCTAAAGCTTTAGGAACTAATAAAAATACTCTTGCTCAAATAAAAGATATTATAAGTAAGTATATGACAGAACTAGCTAACATGCTTGGTTTTGATCCTACTACTAAAAACTTTGGAGATTTAACTTTAGATCAAATGATTGATTTAGCTGTTTCAGAAGTTGTTTCAGGAGATCCTTTGTCTAATTTTTCTAAATTAAAAGATTCAGAAGGTAAGACTTGGTATAAAAAATCTAGATCAAACGTAGATCCTGCGTATAAAGCTTCTATAAATCCTGAATACCAAGGTTTAAAATCTTTAGAAAAATTTTACAAAGAAAGTAAAAACTTAATAGATGCTATTAAAAAATCTTATGCAACTGTTAAAGATGTTATGACTTTTGAAGAATGGTCTGATTTTGTTGCTAAAACTACAAATGAAGTACAAATAGGTAAAACTCCATCAGAAAAAGCTTTATTAGTAGCTAAGGAAGATGCTGCAAAAAACGAAGCCGAAAGATTAAAAAAAATAAAAGCATTAAAAGAAGCTGATAGTTATACTGAAGAAGATCAAAATAAAACATCTGAAGAACTAGATAAAAAACTAGAAGAAGTTCAAAATGAAGCTATTGAAAAAGAAAAAGCAAAAGCTGAGGGACAAGCTGAAGGTTTAAATAGAAACTTTAGAAAAATATTAAACTCTTTAACAGGTAGATTAGGTAAACCATCAAGATGGTTTATACCACCAAATGCAGAAGATATAAAAGGTTTATTATATTCATTTTTACCCGGGGGACAATTAGGTGTTGAGGCTAAAAAGTTTTTTAAATCAACTATATTAGATCCATATTCAAGAGGTGTTGCTGCTGCTGAAGCTGAAATATTAGCTAAAACAAAGCAATTTAGTGAGTTAATGGAAAACTTTAAGTCTGATTTAAAAGACGTTGTTGAAGGCACGCCTTATAGTAAAGGTCAAGCTATTAAAGTTTATAATTGGATTAAAAATGATGTAGATGTTGATATAGAAAAACAAAGCTATATAGATGCGTTAGTTGATGCTGTTGAAAATGATCCTGAGTTAAAAGCTCTTGCTGATCAAATTGAACAAAATTTTCCTATAGAATATAAAGCTACATGGAGAAACGATACTACAATTAATAAATCCATATATGATGCTATAAATTCTGGAACTAGAACTAAACACTTAGCTACTTTTGCAGAAAATGCAGATAATATATTTAACAAAGACAACTTACAAGAAATAGAAAACTTGTATGGTAAAAAGTTTAGACAAGCTTTACAAAATTCATTACAAAGAATGAAGACTGGTAGAAACCGCGTAAGTACGGATGCACAGTCAAATGCATTTTTAAATTGGATAAATAGGGCTGTAGCAACTACGATGTTTGTTAATACTAGATCAGCTGTGCTACAGTTGTTATCATCGTTAAACTTTATAGGTAGGCCTAATAATAATATATTCCAAGCAACAGCAGCTATGTTTAGTGATAATTGGACAAAAGATTTTAACACTCTTTGGAACAGTGATTACTTAAAAAACAGAAGAGATGGTGCAAAGTTTGATGTATTAGCTGATGAAATGTCAGAGGGTGATGTTAAAGGTTTAAACAAAATACTTAAGTTTGGATTTTTACCAACAAGAATGGCTGATAGTTTTGCTATAGCATTAGGTGGTGCTGCTTTTTATAGAAATACTATGAATGCATTAATGGCTAATGGAATGTCTGAAGCAGATGCTAAAGCTGAAGCTATGAGGCAATGGCAAGGTACAGCTGAAGAATCTCAACAGTCTTCTGATCCTTCTAAAATATCTGAAATACAATCAAGTTCTATTGGTAAAGTTATATATGCTTTTGCAAATACACCTTTTCAATATGCTCGTATTGTAAAAAGAAAACTACAAGATGTAGTATCAGGAAGATCAGCTGCTGAAGGAGGTGGTAATCAAGTTAGAAAAGATCTTCAAAGTGTTTTGTATTATTCAGTAGGTCAAGCTATGATATTTAATGCTTTACAAACAGCTTTGTTTTCCGTAGCTTTTGAAGATGACGAAGATGAAAAAGAAAAATTAATGGATGAAAAAACTATTTTATCTGTTGAAAGAGCTTTAACTTCTTACGCTAAAAGTTTAGGTAATCCAGGTGCGGTAGTTGGTGCTATATATAATGTTATAGCCGAAGCAAGTGAACAACAAGAAAAGTTTGGTTTTATAGATAACCCATATAAAGTTGCATTGGAAGCTACATCTATATCACCGCCTTTAAATACTAAACTAAGAGACATAGTTGCAATAGGTAATATATACAAATACAATGAAAAGGAAATTAAAAATGATCCTTTTAAACTTTCTCCTGACAACAAGGCTTTGGAAATTGTTGGTAACGCTGCTTCATTTGGTGGTGTTCCTTTAGATAGAGTTATAAGAAAAGCTCAAAATTTATCTGCTATAGCTAATGAAGAGGCAGACGCTTGGCAAAAATTATTTTTAGCATTAGGCTGGAGTAAATGGGAATTAGGTTTACAGAATAATAGAAAATCTGGTTTAGGTTTAGATTTAGATTTAGACTTAGATTTAGATTTAGATTTAGGGCCATTAAATAAAATAAAAGAAACTAGTAGTTTGCCAAAAGATGTTTTAGGAAGAGCCAATAATGATGGAACTATTGAAGTAGATCCTTCGCTTAAAGGCAAAGAAAAAAAGAAAGTAATAGCGCATGAGAAAAAGCACATGCAAGATATGAAGTCTGGTAAATTAAACTACGATGATAATTTTGTTTATTATAACGGAAATAAGCATGAGCGTAAAAATGGTAAAATAGACTACAACGGTAAGAAATATATAGAGGGCCATCCTAAACTACCTTGGGAAGCGGCTGCGAATAGGGTAGAAAAATCTGCATAATTAATAATAATAACATGGCAAAAAAACTTAGTAGAAGAGAAGAAAAATTAGCTAAAATCAGAGAGGCTGACAAACTTCGTGATAGAGAATTTACTAGAACAGCTTTAGGAGGCGGAAGAGAAAGAGTAGGACAGTACGTTAGAGATAGAGAAGGTGCTCGTGATACATCGGGCACTCAACTTAAAAATATAGGTAAAGATAATAAACAAACTTATATTAAATCTGATGGTTCTAGTGAAACTTTTGACGCTGAATTAGCTCCTAAAAGTAAAAGAAAACAAAGATCTTTAGATAGAGAAACTTTAAGAGATGCTAGAAAAGAAAGAAGAGCCAATAGAATAGCAGAAAGAAAAGGAATGAGTGTTGCACAAGCTCAAGACTTTATGAAAAATCGTAAAAATAGACTAAATACAGCGATGGGTGAATTTGGTAAAGGTTTAGTAGGACAAGAACAAAATCTTAGTAGAATAAAAGATAGAGAGTATAGAAAAGATGATAGGGGAACTAGATCAGAAGACTATAAACCTTTTGCTGATTCTACCACTAGAACTAAAACTTACTATGATAAAGTTATTGGAAAAAATGATTTAGTAAAATCTAATGTAACTTTAGAGGGTGGTGAAATAAAAATACCTAAAGTTAAACCAATAAAAAAACCTGGTAAACCAAAAACAGAACAACCCCAGCAAACTATTGAATTAACTCAAAGTAATTTAGAAAATACTTTAGAACCTACTACTGTTTATTCAGCAAGAACAACTGGTAATACTTTTGATCCTTCTATTTTTACAGAATCTCAACAAAAAGAAAATCAAAAGAGAGATCAAGACATGCAAGGTGGTGTTGACAAAGAGTTTGTAAGTCCATTTGGTAAATTAGATAGAAGTACCATGCAGGAAAATATGTCGAGTATTAAAGGCAGAAGAGGGTAAATAAAAAAGGGGAGCAAACCATTACGGCAAGCTCCCCTTTAATTGTTTTTAATATTAACCTAATATTAATCCGACTATAATACCAGCTATAGGACCTAATACTGCCCACAGTTCTAATATTCTAATCTTCTTTAACTCTGCATTTGTAAAAACATTATCAGACGTATCTAATATAACATTACCAGCTTTTTGTTTAAGCTCTTCTGTTTTTTGTTTTAACTCTTCTTCTAATTGTTTAATTTGTTTTTTTGCATCCGCAAAAGTAAATTTACTAGCCATTGTTTTAGTTTTAATTATTAATTATCCATCACAGGATATACAGTTTGGATCCATAGCTTTAGCAGCTATATCACCTCTTAGAACTGATTCAGTTCTCATATAATAAAGAGTTTTTATACCCCTTTTCCAAGCTTCAAAATGGACTTTATTAACCCATCTTGGCTCAGCCTCCGCCGGAAACGCTAGATTTAATGACACTGATTGATCAATATAATCTTGGCGTATACCAGCTTGTCCAACTAACTCCAGTTGGTTTATCTCCTTAAACGTTTTATAAACGTTCTTAACAGATTCACCTTCTTCTTGAGTTAGTCGTCCGAGGTGGTCGTAAAACCATCCATCGAGTTCTTTAATTCCTTGAATGGATCCACCATCTTCCAGAATTTTATCCCAAGTTTCCTTGGTATCAATACCAACTTTCCTAAGTACTTTCTTAAGTTCATTATTTTTTCTTATAAATGTTCCTTTAGCTGATTGTTCTGTAAAAACATTAGCTGCCCAAGGCTCTATGCCGGGCGATATGTTACCACTTAGCTTACTATTTGAAACAGTAGGTGCTACAGACCTTAAGTGTGTATTCCTAAAACCTGTACCTACACACCATAATGGTTCACCATATATTTCAGCAAGCTTGCGTGATGCTCTTTCGCTTTCAATTTTAATTTTACTAAATATCTCTCTAGTTTTAAACTGAGCTAAAAGCCCTTCAAAAGCTATTCCCTTCTTCTGTAACAGTGTATGCCAACCTAAGACACCTAAACCTATGGCTCGGCCTTTTTCTGCTGATCTAATGGCATTTTCAAAGCCTTTCATATTCTTGGCCTTTTGTATAAACTCTTCCATCACACCATCTAAAAACCATGTAGCATCATAAATAAGATTAGTATTTTTCCACTCATCATATTTAGCTAAGTTTAAAGAAGATAAACAACATACAAAGCTATGACTTTCATCTGTATGCAATGTAATCTCACTACAGATATTAGTCATATGTACTTTTAAGCTATTGCTTTTGTAAGCAGCTGGATTAGCTTTGTTCGTATTACCTTTAAAGAGGATATACGGCTCGCCAGTAGCTTTACGTTTTTGGAGGAGTTTACTCCATCTTGTCCTTGCTTCTTGATCTCCGCTCTCGAGCTTTCGCATAAACTTATCGCCAACGACAGCACACTGATGTAAGTTAAGAGATTGCCTGTTGACGTCGCCTTTAGGTTCTCTGATTTCCAACCATTCATCAAAATCAGCGTGTTCGATATTGAGATTAACGGATGCAGCTCCTCTACGTACTGATCCTTGATTGGTCGCGAGTATAGTTGAGTCATAGATCTTGCAAAAAGGGACAACTCCATCTGATGTTCCATTACCTGTAATTTTAGCTCCGGCAGGGCGTATCATGTTGATGCCTATACCTACTCCGCCGCCGTGTTTAGCAAGTAGCATCATTTCTAAATTTTTATTACCTATATCATTTATGCTATCAGCAACATCAATACCAAAACAAGAGATCGGTAAACCTCTATCTGTACCTGTATTAGATAACACGGGTGATGCTAAACATAACCAACCTTTCCATATGTATTCAAAAAACTGTTCTGCTAGTTCTGGTTTATATAAACGTCTAGCTATAGCATTTGAAACTCTCAAGTAAGCATCTTTAGGTGATTCACCCATTAATAAATATCCACCAACTATAGTTTTTCTATATACGTCAGTATCACCCCAATTAGGGTAGTCTATACCCTTTTTCCACTCGTTGTTCCACATTATTATTTTTTTTAACTTGTTTTAAAGCATCTTGTAAATGCATTTTTTCCCAGTGCATTCTGTA
>Ga0181393_1000556_pt1 | contig 14011 bp, 14 predicted proteins | sample 16SPOviralmetaG_FD_130122 | JGI IMG/M metagenome (GOLD analysis project Ga0181393, IMG submission 130122) | Marine viral communities from the oligotrophic San Pedro Time Series (SPOT) site, San Pedro Channel, CA, USA - 16 SPOT_SRF_2010-10-21 | ecosystem: Environmental > Aquatic > Marine > Strait...
AAGGCCAGCGTTTATAATGAAATTTCACGCGGCTTAGATGTAATGTCGCAATATGCCTACGAGCAACAAAAGTTCCAAGCTGCGGCAGAAGGTCAGCGTTACGGCGCTGAGAACGCGCCAACGCAGGCACAACTTGATGAGGCTAAGAAAGAAGGCGCAGACATTTCGGCAATGCTGCCCGGCGATGATTACACAGTGTTCGGGCGCAGTGCGCGTAAAACCTCGCTCGATGTTGTTATTGATCAGTCTGAGATGGAGGCGCGTAAGTCTATAATGGAACTGCGCCTACAAGCAGAGAAAACAAATATGCCTGCCGCTGAATTAAGCGCAAAACTCAATGGCCTGATCTCTGGTTATTCTAGCAATCTGTATCAGCTAAACCCCGCCGCCGGGTCAAAGTTTCAAGCGGCTATGTCAACTGTGGGCAATAGCACACTTGTGGCACACGCGCAATCAATGGCAAAAGAAGCCGAAAAGCGGCAAGAAGTTGCTGCGCTTGCCTCAATGGACACGATTATAAACGAGTTATTGCCACAAGAGTTTAAAGCTGGGCCGACTATAAATGAGCAAACCGGCGAAATAACAACTGTTGATGACAGGGCAAAGTTTTTAAGAAACCAAATATATAAAGATGCGTACTATATTGGCGACAAGGCGCTTGCCGACAGCCAGATAAAGTTATTTGATAAAAAGTATTTTGAGTACAAAACAACATATCTTAGCGATTGGGCTTTAGAAAATACAATGAATATGCGCCAAATTAGAACCGGCCAAATTGCTGATTTTAAGGCCGATCAAGTTTGGAAGTCTCTCTCTGAGCCGGAGCAAATGGCCGTGCGTGACGCAATTAGAAAGACTGAGGTTGCCAACAACTCCCTAATTACAAGCCGCGAAAGCATCAATCAGTTGGCTAGAGATAATAGGGTCAGGGAGCTTACGCCGGAAATCAACGCCGGATTAAGAAGCGGCGCTGATGTGTCTGCCCAGATTGATGAGATGCAGCGCCTCAACCCAGAAAGAGCAGAAAAGATGATCGCGGTGCGCGATACAAAGGGCGGCGTTGATGACGCTGACACAATTCAAGAACTCAACCTTTTAACATCAAATGGTCAACTGACGCAGGAAGATGTGCTTGATGCTGTACTTGAAAAAAAATTAACCGTAGGAACTGCCGACAATTATTTCGGAAGAATAGCAACCTTTCAAGATGAAAGAGAAAAACGCGCAATGACTATTTTAAGCGGCGCATTTGAAAGTGTTGATGCCACACAGCGCGGAAGAGCATTGCAAGCCGAAGAGAGAAAACTTGCTAATGAATTGTCTGAACACGTTGAATATATAAATATTCAAAAAGTTAAAGACCCAAATTTTGATGTGTTTGATTACGCTGTGCAAGTTGCTAAAGAGAGAAGATCAAGCGCAGGCCAAACAGCGCAACGCGATGACCTTATGGTTGGTATTAGAACGAAACTAGACAAATACCCCACGCTCAAGGGGTTAACAGACATTGACCTTATGATTGGCGAGGCACAAAGACTTTTAAATGAGCCTTACGTTGAGGGTGGAATTTTCTCAAAGGCAACAGGGCTGTCTCATCAAAGAAGGCTCATGCTTCAAGACGCTTTGAAGCAAATGCAAAAAGTCAAAGGACTTGGGACTGGGCAATGATATATGAAGAATTAGAAAAGTTTTTTGCCTCTGTTGGCACCGGCATGAAGCGCGTATTTGTCGAGGATGAGAACGGCTATAACCGTTTGACGACAGAGGCTAATGTTGAGGCGCAGGCACTTGGCCCCGCTGAAATGTTTGGCGCTGGCGCAAAGCCAGACATTTACGCGCTGTCACAAGCAGCCGGTGCGCCAGTGACTGAGGCCGAGGTTGGCGGCACTATGGCTGGCTTTGGGCCGGGCAAGGCCGCTGGCCTTGTTGGTGCGCCGGGCGATATAGCCGCGCTTGCCACTGGCATTTATAAGGCAGCGTTTCCAGAGCCAGAGCAAGGTAGGCTTGAGGCGTTTATTACGCAAGTGGAAGAAATCTCAAATAAGTTTGGCTCTGGCGCAACGCTTGGGTTCCTAGATGATTGGGCTACGCAGTCAGGTATATCCGAAGAGGCAAAGCAGGGCTTCCTGCAAGGCGCAGAGGTTGGCAGCTTCTTTGGTTTTGGACAGGGTGCAAAGGCCACTGGCAAGGGCGTTGTCGCCGCTGGTAAGGCTGTCGTTGAGGGTGCGCCAGCGCGGCTAGAAGAGGCCAAGAGCGGCGTCACGCTCGGTATGGGCGTTGATCCTATGACTGTGCTTGATGAGACTATTGTGGCTATGTCAAAGAAAACCCCGCCTGCAAAAAATAGTGATTTGATAGAGGTGTTAAATTTACGCGCAGATCAAATGAAACTAAACCCAAAAGATCGCATCCAGCCATCTGGTCAAAACCAATTGTTTGACACAACACCAGATGCATATCAAAGGAACTTGCCAGAACAAATTGAAACACCAGTGCCGCGTGCGCCAGAAGGCGCGAAGTTGCCTTTGGGCAATAGAGCCGCCAAGGTTGTGGAAATGACACCGCAAATTGCAGACAAACTTGCTGAAAAAATGCAACCATATCTTGGCACCCCAGCGCAGTATTTTTACAATACTGGCCCCATCATTGATAAGGCTGTTGGATTAGGTGTGCCTGAAGATGTTGCGCGGAAACAATTAAAAAGATTTGCTCTTAATTATGCGGCGACAAGCCCAAGAACACAAACAGAGCCAAACCTAAGAAGCGCGTCAATTGTGTCTGCTAAAGAAACGCAAGGCATAAACTATGATGAAATTGTTGGGCCGGGCGGCGAAGGCATAAATGAAAAAGGTTATCCAATGATGATCCAGCCCGCCTCTCCGGGCAAGGCAGAGGGTATTCATAGAAAACTCATTGAGGCTGTTCGTGCTGGCGGTATTGATTACAATACAAATCCAAAGCCAGCTACGTTTGCTGAGAATGTCACTGGAAACCTTGCTGGGGTTACTGTTGATACCCACGCAATTCGCGGCGCTCTTGATGCTATGAACGAGGTAGAACCCGGATCAATTCCAGAAGGTTTTATTGCTAAAGAGTTTAGAGAGCAATATAAGGCAGACCCATCTACATTCAATCCAGCCACAATGGTCATTGATACGCTTGGAGATCAAAAAGTTGGTGGCGTAAAGATGCAAACAGAATATGCCGTGTTTAGTGATCTTTACAAAGAAGCTGCCAAAAAGTTAAATGTATCGCCAGCAGAGGCGCAAGCACTTGGCTGGTTTGGCAGTGGCAAAAGAACTGGCCTCGCGTCAGACCTAAAAACTGTTGCTGATCTTATTGATGAACGCGTTGATGTAACAGCGCAGGCGCTTAACAGACCAAAAGAAGAAGTGTTTATTGATTTCTTCTCTGGTAAGATACCGCTGTTGTCGCTTGGCGGCTTAACGTTATTAGATACCGGCGCAATAACAGACAGCCAAGATGGTGAGGAAATGTAATGCCAATAGCACCTAAAGACCTAAACGCGCTTATTGAGCAGGACAGCGCCGAGCGTGATTTCCAGCAGGTAAAGTTCGTGCAGCCAGAGGCCGTACAGGACATTGACCCCGGAACTATTGCGCCGCCTTCTATGGAACAATTGCCAGAAGAAGATAAAATCCGCACTGTTGAAGAGCCGGTGCAAGTGGCTGGTGGCAAGATTGACTTTATCGTAGAACTTGCCAAGAAGGCACAAAAGCGCATTGAGACGGCAGAGCAACGCGCCACGCCTATGGCAGCGCCAGAGGCAATGGAGCAGGTGGGCGAAGATATTATCGTGCGTCAGGCAACGCCAGCCGAGCAAACAGAACTAGCCGCTACTTTGGGGATTGCAGAAAAATACACCAAGGGCTTGAACCTGCCAGCAATCTCCGAGGCTGTTGGCGACATTGATATGGCCGCTTACTTGCAAAGGATCAAAGACGACAACGCCGATCTTTTTGAGACGGTGAGACGCGGCACGATCAGCTATGAGAGCCTGTTGAAGATGGCCGAGGAAAAGGGCATCGACAATATTGTGCGCGAGTTTATCCGCCCCGGTCGCAAAGAAGTTGTGCGAGCCGAGGATATTCTGGCTGGCCTTATTGGGGCGCAGGAACTTAGCAAGAGGACAAAGCGTCTAGCCGAAAACGCACTAAGGTTAAATGACCCAGAGAGCCGCGCCGCCGCAATTGCGACAGCGCGTAGGGCAGCGCAAATGGAGGCGATGCTTTACGCGCAAATATCTGGCGAGGTGTCAGAGGCTGGTCGTACTCAGTTTGCTATGCGTGAGGCACAAAGAACTGGCCTCACCACATCACGCGGCGAGGAACTTGAGGCGGTACTTACAGACGAGGCGCTGATTGATGACGAGCGTTTTTTGAGCGCGTTAATATCTATACCAGAGGGGCCGGGCAAGGCTAAGTTCTTGCAGCGCACTTGGTACGACAAGGGATTGGATTTTTTAGCCGAGACTTACACGAACTCTATTTTGACCTCACCAGTGTCTCACGCTGTAAACATTGGCGGCAATGCAACCTTCTCTATTTATAAAGGCGCAGAAGAGGCCGTTGCCGCTTCCTTTGGATTGGCTCGGTCATCAATCACCGGCAACAAAGACAGGGTGCAATTTAGAGAATCTTTCATACAGCTTTCCGCATTAATAAGTGGATTTATTGATGCGTCAATTGTCGGCGCAAAGTCGCTCAAACGCGGTGAGCCGTTGTCTGAGGGAACCAAGATAGATGTTCGCACTAGACGCGCCGTTGGCACAACGGATGACTTTGGTGAAGTTCTAGATATGTACCGCAAGGGCGATGTTTTCACTGCCGCTGTTAATACATTTGGCATTTACAATAGAATGGGTTTTCGTTTTCTGACTGCGGAAGATGAGTTCTTTAAGGCTATCCAGTATCAGGCAGAAATTAAAAAGGCCGCCCACTTGCGCGGATTAAGCGCCTATGACGTGGCTATTGACAGCGGCAAAACGCCCGATGAGGCGCGTCTGGCTATGGCTGAAGAGTACGCGAGGATTATGGCAAACCCGCCAAAGCCAATTAAGAAAACAGCCGCAGATATGTCTAAAGAAATTACGTTCCAATCTGAATTAGGAAAGAACGCGGCAAAGCTAGAACCTATGATGGCTCACCCACTAACAAAATTAGTGGCTATACCATTCTTTAAGACGCCAACAAATGTAATGAAACAGACTTTTAAACGGTCGCCATTTGCTATTGGTCACACATTTTACGATATGATGTCAAAGGGAGGCAGGGAGGCTGACTTGGCTTTTGGCAGATTTGCCACAGGTACTGCGGTATTTTCTGCGTTTGCGTTTGATGCGTTTGGCCTCAACACGCCAGACAATGACATTATTATTACAGGAAGCCCACTGGCAGACAAAGAAGCCAATGAGGCGCGTCAGCGGCTGGGGCTTCAAGACTTTAGCTATAACATCAAACAAGAAGATGGGTCGTATAAAAGTATTACTTATTCGCGCTTTGACCCATTGTCTGGGCTGCTGGCAATGTCCTCCGATTATGCGTATTACTCTCAGTTTTCAGACGACAAGGAAGAGTTAGCAGACCTCGCCGCCCACGCCGGACTGGCCTTATTTAATTACTCGATGGAGATGCCATTTTTGCAGGGCGTGTCTGAGTTGGGAGCAATATTTGGTAATGCAGGAACGGACAATGAGGCCGTGGCTTTGAGGCTTTTTGAGTTCGCAGGCAAGAGGGCAGGCGAAGTTGCGCTGTCGCCTGTGCCTACTGTGTCATCTTTTATGGCTGGCGTTGAGAGAGTGCAAGAGCCGGGCGTTGGCGAGACAAGGATATTGTCGGAGCGCTTTGCCGACATTAACGAAATCAACGCGGCGCAGCGCGGCTTCTATCTTGCTTTGCAAAAGGCAATGGATCGAAACCCATTTTTTAGCGATAAGGTGCCGCCGCGCCTCAACCTCTGGGGCGAGCAACTAAAGGCTGGCGCTGGCGTTGGTTGGGAAATGATTAACCCTGTCAGAATTAAAGACGCAAAATATGAGGGCGTTGACAAGGAATTGATGCGCTTGGGTGATGGCTTAACGATGCCGAGAAAAGACCTTGACGGCGTAAAGTTAAGCGCAGAGCAATACAATAGATGGATAGTGCTAACCGCGCAGAGCGATTACTCTGGTCTCATGCCGGGCGATGCTGGCTACAAAAAAGGCCAAACTTTGCAAGATGAATTAAAGGCAGAGATATTTGGAAAGGCTTATCAAAGAGACGGCGACAACGACAGATTAGATGAATTGCGGAACATTCTGTCGGCTAGACGGCGTGATGCGCGTGAAGTTCTTGAGGAAGAATACCCAGACCTAAAAGCAAAAATTGATGCGGCACGCATTAACTGATATAATCCCAGCATTGACATGAGGCAAACATATGGCTGATTACAACATTAACGCAATTACGCGGCGTGTGGTTTACACTGGCTCTGCCGGGCTGGGGCCATATGCGTTTTCGTTTGAGGTCATAGCTGACGCTGACGTTGGCGTCTATTTCAACCAGACGCTGTTGACACTCGCCAGCGACTACACTGTCACGGTCAACGCCAACGGCACTGGCAGCGTCACTATAATCACTGGCGGCAACGTGCCGTCAACCCCAACGGCCAATGACACGATCATCATTATCGGCGCTAGAGACATTGAGCGCACGACAGACTTTGTGACTGCCGGTGACTTGCTTGCGTCTAGCCTCAATGAGCAACTCGACAGCAACATTATCTTTGAGCAGCAGATTGACGAGCGCGTTGATCGCTCGATTAAGTTCCCTGTTTACGACAGCTTCACTGGCGACAATGTATTGCCAGCCGCCGCGACACGCGCTGATAAAATCCTCAAGTTTGATACTGACGGAAATGTTGGCGTAGAAACCGCGTCAGCCCTGTTTGCTGGCGCAGTGGTTGGTGCTAACTTTACCAACAACACATTCACTGGCGATGGCTCTCAGACAGCCTTCACGACCACTGTAGAGGCCGGATCAAAGAACAACGCACAGGTTTATATTGATGGAGTTTACCAGCTAAAGTCTAGCTTCTCTGTGTCTGGTACAACTCTGACATTTACTGAGGCTCCACCGCTTAACTCGCAGATCGAGGTCATTATTGGTAATGCTATTGATACACTGGACGCTGACAGTGGCAACATCAATTACAACCAAGGAGCTACTGGCGCACAGACACGCACAGTCGAGAGCAAGTTAAAAGAATATACTAGCGCAGAAGATTTTGGCCCAGCGGCAGATGGCACAACTAATGATGCTACTGCTTTGCAAAATGCAATTAACGCTGTTAATGCTGCTGGTGGTGGTGTTCTTGATTTGCAAAACAAAACATACCGTGTTGATACAAGCCTTACTATATATGACAAAATGACAATCAAAAACGGTACACTTGATTTTAGCAATCAGGTGTCAACTGGTGGCGGTCAAACCCCATCAGATAACTCTGTTGGTTTGTTCTTAGCTAGTGGCATTGCTACAAGTCAGGCAGACATCAATGCCACAGTAAGCCGAGGCGACCATCAGATTACTGTTGTAAGCACAACTAATCTTGCGGCGAATGATGTAATTTATTTGCGTGATCCGAATGTAAACTTTGGTGATGGCGTTGATGAGACTTCAACAAAGAAAAGTGAGTATGCTGTTATTCGCAGCATTGATAGTTCAACTCAATTTACTTTACAAGCTGCGGCTGAAGATACCTACACATCTTCAACTGGTGTTGTTGATGTGATGACGCCAAATGAAAATGTGGTGATTGAAAATCTGCGCCTGATTGGTAACAACGATAATTCAAATAGAACCACAGCAATCAATCTACAATCGACACGCAATGCCATTGTCAGAAATGTACGCACAGAAAAATGGCAAAACCGTGGTGTGCGAATTGCAGAAAGCATCAATGCTCGTGTTGAGAGTTGTGAGTTCTTAGAGCATGATGATACTGGACTTGGCTATGGTGTGACATTTGTTGATGGCTGTTATGGGTGTGTTGTAGATAACTGTAACTTTATTTTTTGCAAGCACGGTGCTGTTATTGGGGGCGGTGATCTTGTGTCAAGAGGTACAAAAGTATCGCGTTGCTCTTTTAGGGGATCAGTTGAGCAAGCCATTGACGGTCACCAAGGAACTTGTGACGATATAATTACAGAAAATTATATTGCCGCTGGCGATCATGCCGGATTGTCATCAGGGCAAAATGGCATCAACTATCGAGGCGGTAGCTGTGTCATTACTAATAATATGATTGATAGATCATACGATACAGGCATTGCTGTGTTTGCAGCTAAAGGCCCGAACCGTGAAAAGTTTGCTGTGATTACTGGCAACACAATTAAAAATATGAGGACAGGTGGTCGAGGAATTATTTGTAATTATGGCGACACTAATAGCAATCAGTTAAGATCATTAGTTATTAGCAATAATGCGATGATGGAAATGAATGGTGATTTTGAATACGGCATTGAGGTTCATGCTAATGAAGAAACAATTAGCAACTTAGTGATTTCTGGCAATACGATTGATGAAACCGATACCTATGGTATTTACCTGCACCGTAGCAACTCAAAAAACATTCAGTTCTTTACCATCAATAACAATGTTGTGAAATTAGCTGGCGGCACTGGTTTTGAAATTGGTGCTGGCACTAACTATGGCACAATTGTTGGCAATTCAATTTATGGCATTAACTCAGGCGACACTGCAATGGACATTGATGGCAGCAACATTACGGTTGATGGTAACCAGACCCACAATACTGCTACTGGCATTGATGTTTCTGGCGGCACAAACATAACAAGTGGAGACAACGGCTAATGACTATTAAAAATAATGGCGGCATTTTTGGTCGAAACCCAACTTTTAATAATTTAAGTGTTGATGGAAATGTTGTTCTTGGCGATACAAAAAAAGCTATTTTTGGCGCAGGGTCTGATCTTGAAATCAGCCATAATGGTACTGAGAATGTAATTGATAGCAACTCAGGTACGCTGGTTTTGCGTTCCGCTGGCGCAGGAACTATTGAGTTTCGAGATCAAGGTTCACAAGTCTTAGCTCAATTTAATGATAATAGTAGTGCAAAGCTTTATCATAATAATAATGAAAAAATTTCTACGAGTAGTTCGGGAGTTAGTATAACTGGTAATGTTGCTTTTGATAGCGGCAACGGCATCGACTTCTCTGCCACCTCTGGCACTGGCACAAGTGAACTGTTCGATGACTATGAAGAGGGAACTTGGACACCTGAGTTTGTAGACAGCGCGGGTAATAATGATTGCGCGGCTTCTAATGGATCAAACGGTGCTTACTATACAAAGATTGGCAATCAGGTTACTTGCTCATTTCGCTGGAATAAGTCAGGCGGTACTGCTGTTGCTGCATATCTTGACGGCCTTCCATTTACGCCATCATCTACATCAGGCAAAGCATCAAATGTTAGTATTGCTTACGGCGATGCAACGCAAGGCACTGCAAATGAAACAACTCAATATCGCATTGATTCGACTGCAAGGATTACACTGGTAGGGATTACCCTTGCAAATTTACCTTCAGTCATGCGGGCAGAGTTTACATACTTTACGAATTGAGGAGCTAGTAATGGCACTGACGAAAGCAACATCTGGTATAATTAAAAACTTTATTGAGCCAGAAACAAACAGCACAGGCCTAGGCAACAATGCTCTAGGCTCAGTGACTACTGGCACAAAAAATGTTGCGCTCGGAACCAATACATTGGCGGCTACGACTGTTGCAACTCAGAATACGGCTGTGGGATATAACGCACTAGCTGCAAATGTTCACGCTTATCAGAATGTAGCTATTGGCAATGACGTTATGTCGTCAGTCGTTGGCGTTGTGTTGCCAAGCAGTAATGGCTCAAACAATACTGGTATCGGAAACCAGTGTCTTGAAGATTTGACGACTGGCGAAAACAATGTGGCTGCGGGTGCTTATGCGCTCCAGAGAACGACTAGCGGTATTGATAACAATGCCATTGGTTTTCAGTCACAAGTCCAAAATCTTACTGGCATAAAAAATAATAGCTTGGGCATGAACGCTCTGTATGACAATACAGACGGCGATGGCTCTATTGCGATAGGCCACAATGCTCTGAGGTATGCAGATGGCGCAGATTACAATGTGTCTATTGGTTTTGATAGCGGTTACAATCTAGGGAACGCGGTGACTGCGGGTGGATACAATACATTTGTCGGTTACAATTCTGGAAAGGCAATGACTACCGGAGCCAAGAATAGCATCTTTGGTGCGTTTACTGGCGACAATGATGGGGCTGACATTGACCTAGATATTCGCACATCAAGCAATCGGGTAGTTCTGTCTGATGGTGACGGTAATGTAGCATCGTGGTTTGATGGTGGCAGAAATCAAATTATGGGTACAAACAGCCCGCTTGTACTTGGCAGCGGCACAAGCGATGGCATTACGCTTTACAAGGCTGGTGTTGTAGTTGCGTCTGCCGATGGCGGTGAGGCAATGAGATTGCGCCGCAGAAGCAGCGATGGCGGGATTGCTTTTTTCTACAGAGACACATCTGTTGTTGGCTCTATCTCTGTTACTGCCAGCGCAACAGCATATAATACGTCATCTGACTACAGGTTAAAAACTGATGTGCAGCCTATGACTGGCGCGACAGATCGTTTAAAGGCACTGAACCCTGTTAATTTCCAATGGATTTCTGATGGCACTCGCGTTGATGGATTTATCGCGCATGAGGTGGCTGAACAAATACCAGAGGCTATAACAGGGGCAAAGGATGCGGTTGATGCTGACGGCAATCCAATTTACCAAGGGATAGATCAATCTAAAATCGTACCCCTGCTTGTGGCGACCATAAAGGAATTAGAGGCTCGCATAGCCGCACTAGAATCATAATGCGCTTTGAGCGTGGACAGTCCAGCCAAAGGAGATAAAAATGGCACTGACTAAAGCAACAATAAACGACAAAATCGAGGTTATCAATCAAGGCGATTGGTCTGTAGTGCAAGTACGCACTGCGACTATTATCTCAGAGGATGGCACAGAAATTAGCCGCACTTTTCATCGTCACACATTAGCCCCTGACGCTGATCTAACAGCCGAGGATGCTGACGTACAAGCTATCGCCGGACAGGTATTCACTGACGCGGTTAAGGCTGCTTACGCTGCTCGCCCAACGGAGTAGATAGATGGACAACGATGCACATACCGACATTGCTTTAGCAGCCGGTGCAATCACTAGCCCAGTTTGGTTACACTCTCTGAACGAGTGGGTGACGCTGGTTGCTGGTCTTATTGGTATTGTGCTTCTTGTTATTCGCATCCGCAAGGCATTGCGGAAAGATGTTTAAGGCAATTGTATTAGCCTGCGCGATAGCAACCCCAACTGAATGTATTGAGTTTCACGATACTCGAGGCCCGGTCTATCCTACACAAGAGGCATGCCGAGAGCGCGCTATGGAGATGGCGCGCGACATTGGCGAAATGGTTCACGGCCTGAGGCCGGTTAAGTGGATGTGCAAGCCGCTTAGGAAAGGTATGCTGTCGTAATGGAGCCAATAAGCACAGCCCTTATGGCGGTCAGCGCTGCGTCAAACGCCATAGCATTTATAAAAGCTAGGGTAAACGATGTGCAATCTGTGGCCGACTTGTCGGAGCAGATCGGCACATTGTTTTCGGCTCAGAAAAAACTCAACGAGGAGCGCAACAAGCAGTCAGGTGTTGGTGACATTAGTTTCAAGGGCAGCATTGACGCGGTGCTTGAGGCCAAGAGGCTCAACGAGGAGATGCAGCAAGTAGCTACAATGATTAATATGCGTTGGCCGAAACCAGCGGATCAGCCAAGCACTTGGCAAGAGATTATCAACCATCACAACAAGGCGCTGCGCGAGCAGAAAGAGGCGCGGCTAAAAGCTCAAAGAGAAGCCGCCATCGCGCACAATGAAATGGTTGAAAATATGAAAATTGGTATAGCTGTTTTCGCTTTGGCGGTTGTTGTGGTAGGTTTGTTCATCGCGGTGATGGTATCAACAGCCGGAGCCATTGGGCTTAGATGAATGAAACTACCACTGGATTGATGGGCGAAATGCTGGCTGGCGCAGCTATTTTGAGCCTCGGTTGGAGATACTCACCTTGCCAGCAAGACCGGGTAGATGGCCTCGCTTTTCTAGACCAAACCTTCTTGCGGGTGCAAGTAAAGACGGCCAGCTTATTGCGTGCCAAGGATGGAAGAGCCTCGCCTCGGCATCACTTTAATTTTGGACACGGTTCTCGTGTAAAACATTTGCCTACGAAAGATGATTTTGATGTTTTGTGCCTTGTATCCCCCAATTCCAGAAGGTGCCTCTTTATGCCAATCACATCCGTGCAACAGTACTCGATGCGATTGCCCGCATCGCGTTTCACAGTTGAGGAAGAGGCTAGTTCGTGGGCTAAGACGGTGGATATTATTTTGGAGATGAGGCGGTAATGGACATTGAAAAGCTACGCGAGGAATTGATAGCTGATGAGGGCATGAGGCTGGACATTTACAAATGCACTGCTGGTCACCTGACGATTGGCGTGGGCCATCGCATCATCGAGGGTGACGCAGAGTATGGCAAGCCACTGGGCTACACAATTACTGAGCGCCGCATGAAGCAGCTATTCGATCTGGACATTGCCATTGTGCGCGAGGACTGCCACCGGCTCTATGAAGATTTTAGCGACCTACCCGAAGAGGCGCAGCGCATCATCGCCAATATGGTTTTCAATATGGGGTTGCCCAGAATGAGGCTTTTTAAGGCTATGCGCCAATGCGTTAATGACAGAGACTGGGCTGGGGCTGCGTTGGAAATGCTCGACAGTAAGTGGGCAAGGCAACTCCCGAACCGTTCGGAGAGGCTGGTTAAGAGAATGAGGGCTTTGGCAAATGAGTAAAAGCCCCTGCGTTGGTGTCTGTGTTCTGGACAAGGATCGCGTCCGGTGCATTGGATGCGGCAGAACCATTGATGAGATAATCAGTCGCGGGAAAAAGACAGATGGATAAAGAAAACAAAAAGCCAGTCGAGGCCAAAGTTGGCGAAAATAGTTTTGAGCTTGTGCTTAGAATTTTAGGCAATGAATTTGTGGCTATAAAAATAGGCTCAACAAATTTCAGCGGAAAACTTATTGCAGGCGGTGTGTTGCTTTTATTTTTTACGTTTATGTTGATGGAAGTTTTTGGTCTATCCAGAATGTTAGGAGTTGAGTGATGTTAGCAGTTTTAGGGAAGATACTAGGATCAGGTGACGTGATCAGTCAGGGCATGAAGCTGATTGATGATATGCACACATCAGATGAAGAGGCTATCGCGGCCAAGAGCAAGGCTAAGATTGACCTGATGGCGGCGTATGCCCCATTTAAAATTGCCCAGCGCTACCTTGCGCTGATGTTTGGGGCTACGTTCTTGGGCAGCTATATGTTGGTTCTTGGCATGACGATCACTGGTCGTGGCGACCCAGACGCGGTGACCAAGGTGATGGATCAGTTCACGATCAATTATGCAATGCTGATCATCCTTGGTTTTTACTTTGGCGGCGGTGTTGTCGAGAGCATAAAACAACCTAAAAAATAAAGGGGCTTTCGCCCCCTTATCTATTCCACCACCCTGATCGTTCTGATCTTGCCGGGCGTGTGCGTTATGATGCCATCCTCGATCAGCTTGTCTAGCTGAAACCTGACGGCTGTTCTTGATCGCCCCACAACGTAGGCTATTTCTTTTACTGTCGGGCCGTGGCCGTTGTGGCGGTGGTAAGCTGCCACAGCATCCACAATCGGCTTCCACGAGCTTTCTCGGCGTTGTCCAGCCATCAGTCAATCTCCTTCAGCGTTAATGTTTTTTGGCGCATGACAGTCTCAGGCTTTGCCGGTGTGATCCTCTCAGGCTGCGCCCGCATCTTGCGTGTCGGCCACTTGACCTGCACCCGGCGATTGCCGAC
>Ga0181393_1000561_pt1 | contig 13908 bp, 13 predicted proteins | sample 16SPOviralmetaG_FD_130122 | JGI IMG/M metagenome (GOLD analysis project Ga0181393, IMG submission 130122) | Marine viral communities from the oligotrophic San Pedro Time Series (SPOT) site, San Pedro Channel, CA, USA - 16 SPOT_SRF_2010-10-21 | ecosystem: Environmental > Aquatic > Marine > Strait...
AAGCGATAATTTAGATACTATTGATGGTTCTATTAATACAATTGAAGCGTGTTGTGGTTCTAATAAAGTAAATGTTAATATTTCTAGTGGTAATATATCGGGATACGCCACATCCGCTTTACAAACGGATATGGAAACTAGTTTAGACGCAATTCTAGCAAAAAATACAGAAATCGAAACATCGTGTGATGCTTTAATTAGTGCTAATCATACGGACTTAGAACATTTAAGTGATAATTTAGACCATTTAAGCGGGGATATAGACGCAGTTAATACAAAATTAACAGCAATTGATGCCGTTTTAGATACTATAAAAATAGATACGGAAGCAATAGAAACAGCAGTAGAGGTTTTAAGCACACAAACAACAAAAGTCGCAACCCAGATGTTGTTTGGTTCTAGTAATGAGGTAAATAATGGAACACCCGAAAGTAGTTCAAATTCAGTTGAATTAAAAAACAATGGTAGTGAATATATTTCTATAATAATTATAGCAGAAAATACATTTTGGAACGGGTTTTTTCAATGGAGTGTAGATAATTCAAATTGGTATGATGATGAATTAACATTTAATGGTTCGTCGTCCGCACAACATATAAATAATTATTTCAAAAAAGCAAAATACGTAAGAGTTAGAATAATAAATAGTAATGGAGTAGCACCACAAGCGAATGCTTTTACGGTTTATATTACACAGTAAATATTCAATTTATTTTTTATATTTTTTTTATCTTAATTAATTATATATACAGTAAAATGTTTAGTTGTGTTTTGTGTGAAGGTGGCGAAGATTATTTAATAATAAATAAATTTTGTTCTAAGTGTAAAAGAATAAAACATTTATTAAATTTATATGGTGATGAAGTATATAACACGTTAGAAACAGTTTTAGTTAGAAATGAAAAACAACGTAAATATAAAGAAGATTGTATTAAAAAAGAGAAATTAAATAAAGAATTGGACGATAGCACATATTTTGAAAAAAAGGGTAAAGAAAAAGTAGATAAAATAAATCGTGAATTAGAAGAAAAATTCAAAAGAAAATAATTTTAATGATGATTATATCATTTAAAAAATTTTTATTAGAAAAATAGATGTTTTTTGTTAAGGATTTTATATATATATATTTATAAATTTATAACTTTCATAAATCCGTATAAAGACACGGTTATATTATTAGTCCCAACGAGGGGATTTATACTTTTTCGGGTTATTGTTAAACGCTCCGCCCCATTATTACTATCACTAGCAGTATTACCATTAATTCTAAATAGAGTTTTTATTTCTAGGTGTTGTTGTGAATGTAAATGAATTGTTTTTAACCTTTTTCTTATCCATTTATTATTATTATATATATGTTTATTTATATAAATTTCTCCCTCGTCCTCACAAAAACTATTAATTGATAATTTAGTAATATATAAAATTTTATTATATGGGACATCGAAAATTGGGTTAAATGATATACCATTACCCGCCTCTATAACACACATAGCGTCTTGACCCACACCCCCGCTTAATTGGGGGTAGAATTGACGTATTATAATATCTCCCACGTTATGTTGTAATCCAACACCAGCGTTTAGTCCTAGGTCGCTTACCTCCATAGAATTAACCGCCCTCCAATCGGTATTAGTTAGAATACCCGTAGTTCCTTGTAATGTCGCCTCCTCGCTCCGTTCCTCTCCAAACGCCCCCGTTCCTTTAATTAATATTTTTAACGCCCCTATATTACCCGCACTATCGGTCGCGACATTACTATTTACCATTGTATCCAACGCACTATTTGTTGGGTCAAAATAACCGTCATCATTTAACCCAGAATTTCGTAATAACGCCTCGGTTGTAGATAATCCCCCCCTCGCTGTAATTTCAATACTTTCAAATCCCTCTAAATTATCGTCTTTTACGTCAATATCCCAATTAGTTGTAGGGCGTGTTAATCCTATAAAATCGTTAGTTGTAATATTTTCATCTCTTTTTGTTAATGGAGCGAAATTTTGTGTTCCTATATGTGTAGTTAAACTAAATTCCGTTGAATTTGAATTAGGATTATCAATACCAATCATAATATATTTACCATCAATTGGGATTGTTTTAACATAATTTGTATTAGATAAATACGATATTGAACGTTCTAATTCAAAATCGCTAAAATTATTTGATGTATTATTTCCAAATGTATAATATGGTGTATTACTTTTATATATTTTTAATGTTAAATTTCCATTACATTTTAAACAGAATTTTATACGATTATGCTCTCCTATATACTCACTAACATTTGATAAAAAAGCGTTAGTCCCAGTAGCACCAAATGTTTTTTTTAAAGAAAAATTATTTAATTTATTCATTATCAATTATCATTATTATAATAAGATAAAATAAATAGAATAAATTAACATAATTAATTTTTATAAAGTTTTAAAAAAAAAAATAATATATTTAATAATTATAATACTTAATAATTAAAATAAATTTATATTAAAATGTCTATTGTTTCAAATACTCAAACGAATAATGCTAAATATGTATCTCTAATTCCAGAAAATGGGACACAATTTAACCCATTACAGAAGGTTGTTTTTAATTTAGACCCAACTCTTGGGTGGATTAAAGGTAGAGATAGTTATTTAGTTTTTGATGTTCTTAACAATTCTAGTGAAGAATTACGTTTATCTCTTGGTAAAGCGGGGGGTTCATCTCTTATAAAACAGATTAATATTTACTCAAAACAAACGGGTATTTTATTAGAAAGTTTAAATAATTACAATCAGTGGGTTCATACAGAGGCACAATATACCACGGATGACCCTCAAAATTTGGTAGATGTTGAAGGTTTTCCAAAACCATTTGAAAGTCAAATCGGGATAAATGATGGAGCGGGAGCAACTCTTAATAACGAAATAGGATTATATAACATCGCTAATACATACAGAGACGCAGAAAATTGTTCTTTTTCACCAATTGATAATGACGGTAATTTGGTTAGAACCTCTGTTCGGGTGTGTATTCCATTAAGAACGGGCGTATTTAGATGGTGGGACGCAGAAAAACTAGTCCCAATTTTACAATTAGGTGGATTAAGATTAGAATTAATACTCGCAGAAGTAGCGGAAGCAGTAGCAATCCCAAAAAGTGATAGTAGAATAGGTGGGTCAATCGCGGGTATTACTCCAAATGCTATCGCGGGTATAGGACTAGTAGGGGATGATATACCAGCAACAAATACAACAATAACGTTTGCGACTAGTGTTGTTAATGCTGATATGGGTATTCAAGAATGTGGTCTCGCAGTAGGGAGTAAAATCACACTAACGGGGACAGTAAATGGGGCGACCAATACAGCAGTAAATAAAACCATTACAGCGATGGCGGAAGTTATTACAGCGGGTGCGAAAGCATTAACAATAACAATTGATACACAAGTAGATGGAACCCACGCAATGAGCGACGTTTTTATTACTTTACAAAATATGAATGGTGCTAATTATCAATTAACAAATGTTGAAATGAGAGTTTTACAAGAAATGCCCCCAAATACTAAAATGGCGAATATGGATTATACATTTACAACGTATGATATTTTTAATGATGTTATACCCCAGACAGCGTTAAGACATAACCAAGATATAACCAGTGTAGCGTCAAAAGCGTGTGCTTTATTTACTATGTATGAAGACCCCGCAAGAATGGGTAGTAGTCATATAGATAATAACCAATATTATACGGGTATGAGTGCCTCCCAATTTGGTATGAATATGAACGAAGTTGTTTATTTCATTAATAATAAATTATATCCATTACGACCATATAATCCATCACACCTCGCAGACAAGGTAATAAACCAAAACGAGGTGGTAAAAGCGTTTAACGCAATAGGAAAACGTGTTCGTTCTTTGGGTAATACTCTCGGTGCTAGTTTAGATTTATACACCAACAGATATTTACACGCTCGGGAACTAGCGAGAAAACCATCGGTTTTTGATTTACAGAACGCAGAACCCCAAATTAGGTTGGGTTTTAGTGCTGGGCGTGGTGTTGATTATAAAGGACAACAAATCACCAATATGAATATGCGAACTTTTGTATTTTCTAAAAAAGTTATTCAAATAGATGGTGATAATGGTTTAACGGTAGTCCATTAATTTATTATTATTTTTTTTAAAAGTTTATTTTTTTTTTTTAATATAAATCCCTTTAATAAAAGATGTCTTTTTCTAATGAAATTAATTTAATAGTTGATAATACCAATCCTTACGAAAAAGGAGAGGTTATTATATCATTTATACAAATAATTAAATTAATTATTTTAAATATTAATAAAAAAATAAAAAAAAATATATTTGATAATTATAATACTAAATTAAATTCTAAAAATAATTAAATTACAATGCCTTCAAAAAAATTACATTTTTCAGTTAGTCCAATCAATGATAATCCAACAGTTGTTAGTGGGACAACAGTAATTAATGGTTTTAGTCATAAAAACGGTTTTCCAACTATTAAATTTTCAATCCCATCGCAAGATTTACTTTTAGACACTAAGAGTTTAAGATTAAGCGGTCAATTAATAGTAAAAAACGCAACGGGAGCAATACAGAACACCGCCTCGGGTTCTTATGCGAGTTATGATACACAGAATGGGGCGGGATTACCAGCGTCCCAAGCGGTTAATACCTCAAATTGGAATGGTGTCTCATCTCTTATTGATAAACTCACTATTCAATCTAAAAAATCGCAAGTAGAATTAAGTAATATTATTAATTATTCAATGTTTAATGCTTTAAAAAAGGGTATGTCGTATGATGATGATGATTACAAACAGACACCATTATTTAGAGACCTAGCGAGTGGTAATAACCACGGGGACGTATGCCGTCATTTGATTTCATCAGCAGTCCCAGCAGATTGTTTGATGGGTGATATTGGAGATAAACATATGGGACAATTTTTCAGTATTGATTTAGACGTCCCTATGTTAAATAGTATCCCTTTACATTTGGGTAATTCTTATTTGGGTGGTTTATTACTTAATTTAACATTAAACAGCGACGCCTCGGTTTTTCATTCTCGCCATCGTTCAATAGACACCGCCCAACAACCTAACGCAGACCCCACGGGATTTTCATATTGTTTAAAAAATGTTAAATTAGAAGGTAAATTATTAGTCCCAACAGCAGACGATTTGAAGAGTTATCCGTCCGTTTTACCTTTACCTAGTAGTGTTAATTTAGAAAATGATTTACATTCATCGGTTAATGCTAATACATATACCCCCCAATTATCTATGGTTAAAGGTATGGTTAATACATTTTTAGATGACGACCAACAGAACAATTTTCTAGCAAATACCAACAATTTTCGTCTCCCCGTTGGTTTAGTTAAATACGAACAAGCGAAAAACAGTATTAAATATCCATTTGATTTTTCAACCGAAGTAAAACCAAACGCCACGTCATCAACAGAAGTTGGAGCGACAGCGTATGACCCATCAAAACTGAATGTAAAATCCTCGGGTATGGGTGATAGTGAAGTTAGATTACAGTTTATGAGAGCAGTAAATGGGGGGCGATTTCCAATGCGTAATAGTCTTTCTAAATCATTAACAGAAAAGAATTTGAGCGAGGATTACGACGAAACGGGCGCGGGGACAGATGGTGTGGGATTAAATACAGTCCCAGATTTACTCGGTATAGGTTGTGATTACAATAATTCGGTGGGACAATCGCAAAATTATGTAAATCAAGATTATGAACTTAAAGTAGAGAGTGGGGTTCAAACGGGGCGAACAACCCTCCCAGCGAGTAGAAGAAATAAAGTAGAAATACAACAATCTTTTATTAAAAATGTTAGTGAATTAAATTTACAAACATTAGTTAAACAACAATAATTTTTTATAATTTATTTTTATATCTTTTCTTATTATAAATATAGTAAAATTATGTTAAAAAAAAATAAAACGTTATATACCCCTTTTAAATATAAAGGTAAAGGAAAATTTAAGTATTCGGTATATGTAAAAAATGATAAAGGAAATCCCAAATTAATTCATTTCGGTCATCGTGATTATCAAGATTTTACACAACACAAAGATGAAAAGAGGCGAAAATCCTATCTAGCGAGGGCGAAAGGGATAAAAGATAAAAACGGAAATCTTACGTGGAAAAATAAAAAAACTAAAAACTATTGGGTGGTTAAGTATTTATGGGCGGGATAGTGATTTTTATATATATTTTTTTTTTTAATTTTTTACGTTTAAAATAAAATGTATAATAATTATATACAATTAATAAAAATATAAAATGGCGAAAGGTGATTTAGAAGGGAAATCAGTCCCTAATAAAAAATTAAAATGTTATATGATGAAAAATGCGAAAAACGGTGCGGTTTATCGAACGTGTGCGACACCATCGGGTGATAAAAAACCCAAAAAACAAGTTAGAGGAAAACCAAAACCAGCGAACCAACGTCAAGATAAATATTTAGTTGCTTATCCAAATGGAAGACCAAAACCAGCGAAAAAAGCGAAAAAACCAGCGACAAAAGCAAAACCACCAGCAAAACCAAAAGCAAAACCAAAAGCAAAACCACCAGCAAAACCAAAAGCAAAACCAGCGACAAAAGCGAAAAAACCACCAGCAAAACCAAAAGCAACAACTAATTATCTAGAAAAAGCGAAAAAATCAGTAGTAAAAGGGGGGGCAAAAGTGAGTAAATCAATGCCTAAAAAAACCCATACAATGCCCGACGGAACCGTAATGTCGGGAGCAACCCACACAGCAAGTTCAAAACCAGTTAAAAAAGCACCAGCAAAACCAAAAAAAGCACCAGCGGAGGATAGAACGCCCACTATGGTAGGTCATATGTCCGCAAAAGAAGCAACAAAACAATATAATTTAAATAAAATAAACAATGAAATTGAAAAATACGTTAAATCCCAGAATTGGGTTGAAAAATATTCATCGCCTAATTTAACTAAAAGATTTAAAAAAATTAAAACAGAAGAAAAATTAAGAGATTTAATGAATACTTTAAAACAAGAATTAAACGATAAACAAAGCAAAACCAATGACGTAATGCGAAAAATGAACGAAGAAGTAAGAAAAATAGACAAGAGAGACACAGCAGAAGATAGAAAAAAAATAAAAGAAATTGTAAAAATTAAAAAAAAATACGAAAAAAATATAAAAAATATAGTAAATACTATGATGGATTTTTTTAATGAGAAAAAAAATGAGATTTCAAAAAACTGAAAGGGGAGAAAACCCCAAAAAAAACACCAGAAAAAGAAAAACCAACCACTTATGAAAAAAAAAAGAGAGCAACTAAACTAATAAGTGATGCTAAAACAGTAAGTAAAGCGGGGAAAGATTGGAAATTTACACCCGAACAATTAGGGGGGGCACCAACGAATTATGGATGGTTTTTACAATATAGGAAAAATAACGTAAGAATTGAAGGTAAATTAGATAAAAAAAAGAAACATTTTTATTTAGATTATTTTGAAGCACAAACCGATAAAGATAAACCAAGAGCAGAAAAAGGAGAAGCAAATTTTTATTTATGTGAATTTATAAAATATATAACAAAAACGGGTGAGTTAGGTTTAACAAGAGACGATGATATTGAACTAGAAGCGGGACAAATAGATATGAGTTTAAAAAGAACAGAAGCACAAAAACAAGGATTAATTAATTATTATAAGAAATTGGGATTTAAACCGAAAAAAACAATTAGAGGGGCGAAAGAAGACCGTTTTTTTACACAGAAAATATCATCATTTTTAAATAATTGTAAAAAATTTGATAATTTAGTCGTAAAAAAATAAATCTAACAATATAATAAATGGCGGAACCTAAGAATAAAACGTTATATAATAAAGTGAAAAAAGAGATTTACGCAAAAATCCCAAAACATAGTGCTTATAGAAGTGGTTTATTAGTGAAAGAATATAAAAAAAGGGGTGGAACTTATGTAGGTAAAAAAGAAGAAAATAAAGGATTAACAAGATGGTTTAAGGAGGATTGGAGAACCCAAGATGGAAGCAAAACGTATAAGAAAAAAGGCGATGTTTTTCGTCCAACTAAAAAAATAACAGATAAAACACCAACAACATATAAAGAATTAACTAAAAAAGAAGTAAAAGACGCCCAAAAAGAGAAAAAAGCAACGGGACGTGTAAAAAAATATAAAAAGAAAAAGTAAATTATTAATAATTTTTATCTAGTTTTTATTATATATATAAAATGATTTGTGAAATGATTACAACAATAAAAAATGTTTTTGAATTAGGATTAACAGAACCAAATTGGAATGTAGAAAATGACGAAATCGTATTACAAACGGTTAGTTATTCGTTAAGATATGAAAATCGAACCTTTTGGAGTTATGACGAAATTATAGCAGAAACAATTATAAATGAAAATAACTCGTTTTATCTAAAAATATACCCAAAAACCGCAAAATATAATGATTTTCATTCAAGGGGAATTAGTAATCATATAACATTATTACTCTCTTTTGTTAATGATATGAAAATCACGCACGAATTAATAGATAAACACGGTAATAAAATAGGTAAATTTGAAGATACAGGTAAAATGAAAGTCCAAAAATTTGAATGTCCTATATGTTTAGATGAAAAATACGTAGGAACTATGCTAAGATGTAATCATATTTTTTGTCCTAAATGTATAAAAAAATGGTTAAAAAAGGAAAAATTATGCCCGATGTGTCGTAAATCAGTTTATTATAATGAAAAAATAACAGAAGTTTAATTTATTTAATTAATTAATTAATTAATAAGTTTAAAAAACAATTTAAAAAATCTTTGACTATATTATATATAAAAAATAAAAAATAATTAATTAAATAAAATGTCTCAATCTCAATCTCAATTAACAGTAGAAGAAGCAAATCAAATTATTCAAAAAAACCAATTACGAAGGGAAAAACATAAACAAGCGATGCGAAAATGGTATGTTAAAAAAACACGATTAAGTGAAAACGCAACTATGGAAGAAGTAGCAGAACAGAAAAAACGTTTAGAAAAAAGAGATAATTACGGTAAAACATATTATCAATTAAATAAAGATAAAATTATGGAAAAACAGAGACAAAAACGAGCGAGAATTCGGGTAGAAAAAGCGATGATGGCGAATGATAAAAGACGTCAAAATGAATTATTAAAAAAAGAATTAGAACAAAGTATTAGTAATGTAATAAATAAAACAGAAGAAAAGGAAGAATTAAAAGAAATTATGGAACAATTTAAAGATATTCAAAACAAAATTAAATTTATTAATGAATAAATAATAATTTATTTTATTCAATCTTTTTTAAATATTTTTTATTTTAACATATTCGTTTAATTATGAAAATAAAAATCTCTAATAATTATAAATATTCAGTAAATAATTAAAATTAAAATTATGTCTAGTAATCAAACAACAGCGTGTGTATATAAATTAGTGTGTAAAGACCCTAGTAAAACAGATTTTTACGTAGGAAGCACGAAAAATATATATAGAAGAGCATATAATCATTATACCTCATCGTCAGTCCCACAAAATAAAGAATACAATTATAAAAAAAATGTATATATACGTGAAAATGGAGGTTGGGATAATTTTCAATTAATAAAATTATGTGATGTAAATTACACTAATCCGCTAGAATTACGAATAAAAGAGCAAGAATTTATAGATTTGTTAAAACCAACGTTAAATGATAAACGAGCGTATAATAGTAGAGAATATATGAAAATATATAGAGATAGTAGAAAACATATTAAAAAAGAACATAACAGAAAATATTATTTAAAAAACAGAGAACAATTATTAAAAAAGAAATACGAACAAAATAAAGAAAAAAGAGAATTACGAGAAAAAGAAAAAAAAGAAAAATTATTACAAAAAATTGAAGAAATGAAAAAACAAATAAATAATATTAGTAATAAAAATAATAAAATAAATATTATAGATTTAGATATTGAACCAATTACAATTGATATACAATAATCCTTAATAAAAATCATCATTTTTTCTATTAAAAATTTTTTAAATGATATATTCATCACTTAATGATTTTTTTATTCATTTTTATTCATTTTTATTCATTTTTTTTAATATTTTTTCAATTTTTTTATGAAATGTATAAAATCTCTTTATAAGACATCAATTTTTCTAATGTTTTTTTTTAAGTATAAAATTAATCAAAATCGGGCGTGTTTTATTTTTTTAAAATAACCCCCAAAAACGAAAATCAAGGTCATATATAGCGTAAATTTTGGTATTTGGGGGTTGTATAAAATAATCAAAAAATGTGTTTATTTTGTATAAAATCTCTAAATATTAAGAAAACCTTAATAAAATCAAGAATTTTTTTTTTAATTAATATATGCGTTTAAAATAAAAAAAATAAATATTATTATTAATTAATCAATTTAAGAATTATTTTATATATACAAATTAATCACTAGATTGTTTATTTATATTTTTCAAAATGTTTATTAATGATAATATTAAAGTATCAAAAGTTTTTGGGCGTGATTTTTACTATAACGTAGGTAATAGTGAAAAGTTGAGGGAAAAAGGGGTTTATTCGTCGCCCCTAGAAGTAGCAATTTTTAAGCGAGAAAAAAAAACCGACTTTATTATTAAGAATAATATTGAAGGTAGAGCAAATCGCGAATATACACGATATGGGGCAATGAGTTTGAAAGAAATCAAGGGTATTTGGAAGCAAAACAATAGTCTTTTTGAAATTATTGAGAATAAATCACGAAAACCATATTTTGATATTGATAAAATATATAAAAATGAATTGGATTGGAAAAAAACCATATCTAAATTACATAAATTATTATTAACAATCAATATTAATATATATGATAGAGAAAAAACCGCTTTTTGTATTGGAAAAGGTGATAAAGAAGGGAAAACCAAAATATCCGCCCATATTGTAATTAATAATGGTTTTATTTATAAAGATAAAACCGAACAAAAACGGGTTATGGAATACTTAAAAGGGGTTGTATATGAAAACAACGATTATATTTTATTACGTGAAGGTGTTTTAGATTTTAACGTGTATTCATCTAATCAAGCGTTTAAACTCCCTTATCAATCAAAAGTTTATAAAAATATTATTCAAAAACCAAAGGACAATTACTTATGTGAATTAGAACACTTTTTAGTATCAAATGTATCTAAATTGGATAAATGGATAGACACAAAAAAATACATAGTAGAAAGTGCTAAAATTACTATAACAAGAGCAAATGGAACGAAAAAACAAGTAGATTTTAATGTTGGGGATATTTTGAATGAATATAAACTAGCGTTTGATAAAGATTATAAAATTGAAGTGAAAAATAATGGTGAAGATGAATTAGAATTATTGTTAAAATGTATCCCAAATAACGAAAAAGTATCGTTTAGAGTATGGAAAATCATTGGTTATTGTATATCTAAAATTACTAAAAATTCAAATGAGGGATTAACATTATGGACTAAATGGACGCAACCTTATAAAAAAGTGGCGGAAAATGATTTAAAACCATTTTATTTTAAAAATTCAATTACAAATGGTTATGGGTGGAATATGTTAGAAAATCTAGCGAATATTTTTAATACAACCCCTATACAAAGAATTGGTGATTTACATTATTTATTTAAGGACACACCAAAATACAATCATAAATTAATAGAATTCAATACACCAAGAAATAGTGATGGATATTCATTAAAAAAAGAATTGAAAAATAATGATATTTTAACTATAAAAGCGGGTATGGGACGTGGTAAATCGTATGATTTTAGGGAAATATTTGATTTAGAAAATAACGATGGAGATTTAATATATGATAAAATATTGTATTTTAGTTGTAATCGTGCTTTTTGTAAAAGTATGACTAAGGATTTTAATCAATTCGGGTTTAAATCATATATGGAAGAAGAAATAGAAGATGAAGAAAGGGTGATAATCTCTATTGAAAGTTTATATAAAATTAGACGTATGGATTGGGATTTAGTGGTTATTGATGAAAGCGAGACAATTTTTAGTAATTTAACGGGTGAAATGAATTTAAAAAATAAATGTTTAACAAATCTAAATAGATTTATTGAAATTATGAAATGTGGTGCGAAAATCGTATGTATGGACGCTTATATAGGACAAAGAACATATAATGCGATTGAAGATATATACACAAAAGATTTTGAAAAGAAAAAAATCACCCATATTGTTAATAAATGCCCCCCAAAAAAACGTGAATATGTTGATTGTGGTTCTAACGAAGGACTAGCAAATAGTCTTATACAAAGATTAAAAAACGGTCAAAAAGTAGTATTAGTAAGTGGAAGTCAAGTTTTACAACAACAAATATTAGAAAAAATAAAAAAAGATATACCAGATTTTTACAAAAATAAATCAAAATGGAAATTTTATGATAAAAATAATCCTTTAAATCTAGATGTAGATTTAAATAAAGAATGGGAAGGATTATATTTATTGATGTATAGTCCAACAATTACGGCGGGTATTTCATATACTAACCCTAATTGGGTATTTGATTTTTTATATATATATGGTGTTAATGTAAATTCGTGTTTAATGAGGGACACAATTCAAGCAAGTAGGCGTGTTCGTAATTTTACAAGCGACATTGTATTTGTAGCGATAAATACGCAATATTCGGGTTTTGATTATAATCAATACCCCATTAAATTAAAAGATGTAGAATATTTACAAGAATGGAAAAATCTATTATTTGATGGCGAAGATATATTAAGTTTAAAAGATAATGAAGAATTACAATTTATGTATAGAGTTTATTTATATAACAAGTTAGAATTTTGTATAAATTCTTATTTGTATTCAAATGTCTTTGAGTTATTTTTTCAAAGGGAAAATATAACAAAAGTAAAGGACGATAACGATGATTATCAAGATGAAGAGGGAGAAGGATTAAAAAGATTTACAATAGATTTTTTTTCATATCACCAAATAAAAACAATAAATGAAGAAACATATAAAAAATATGTAGAAAAAATACAAACAACTAAAAATGAAAAACATCGTAGGAGAATATATAAATATAATTATAATAATAGTATTAAACCATTGGATGAAATAGAAAAAGGGTGTTATTTTAATTTTGTGTATAGTATTAAAGAATTAAAAGATTATAGTATGAAAGTATGTAATTTTAAAAGGTTTTTATATGAAATTAAATATGATATAAAAAATTGGGATAGTCATCGTGATATTATTTCAAATAACGCCCTAAATAAAGAATTATACGATATACAATTTAAATTAAGAAAACATATTTTTTATATTATGGGTAAAATAGGATTGGTAGAAAATGGTAATATTAATATGAATAAACAATTATTGAATAGTGATTTTAAACAAGATTTAATTAATGAATACGAAAAAATTGATATAAGAACATTAAATGGATTATTAAAAAATACATCATCAATTAATAGAAAAAAAGGTGTGAATTTTACTATTATACAAATGAAAACAATATTTACTAGTTTATTAAAAGAAGCATTTAAAATTGAATTATATACGAAAGGAAAAAAATCCGTATATACAAATGGAAAAAAAAAGAATGAAACAATTATAGGTTTTCGGTGGTATTTTACGAAAAGCGAACGTGCTAATATGATATTGAGATTTAAAGATGAAGATATATTAATGGCGATGAATTTTTTAATAATGGAGGAAGGGGGATTAAATCCATTTAATATTTATAAAAATAAATGGGTAAAAAAATTATAAAATAAAATAACCCCTAAAAAAGAAAATCAAGGTCATAATATAGCGTTAATTTTAGTAATTGGGGGTTGTAGCGGAAGATGTATTTTTTCATAAATTTTTACAAAATTTTGG
>Ga0181393_1000564_pt1 | contig 13890 bp, 12 predicted proteins | sample 16SPOviralmetaG_FD_130122 | JGI IMG/M metagenome (GOLD analysis project Ga0181393, IMG submission 130122) | Marine viral communities from the oligotrophic San Pedro Time Series (SPOT) site, San Pedro Channel, CA, USA - 16 SPOT_SRF_2010-10-21 | ecosystem: Environmental > Aquatic > Marine > Strait...
CTGCGGCCGATGCCGGTGCTGCGGCCGATGCCGATGCCGGTGATGCGGCCGATGCCGGTGATGCGGCCGATGCCGATGCCGGTGATGCGGCCGATGCCGGTTCCAAGAAGCGAAAGAATGATGTGAAGGAGGATGAAGATGAGGAGAATGCGAAGAAGGCGAAGAAGGCGAAGAAGGAGAAGAAGGAGAAGAAGGAGAAGAAGGCGGAGCTGAAGGCCGCCGCCGAAGAGGCTGCCGCCACCGCGGCCGCCGCCACCGCGGCCGCCGCCAAGGCCGCAGCCGAGGTCGCGAGCGAGAGCTCGGACGAGGATGATGATGACGATGAAGATGATGGAGACAGTCGTGGTTCGTGACTACTGCGACGACATATGCGACGAGTCGGGCTTCTTCCAGCGTTTTGGATGTGCAATGGAGGGGGGTTTTCCGCCATTCACCGAAATCCGGTGGGGGTTTTGAAGTGCCAGATATGCGAGCGTGCAGGGCCGGGTGGTTAGGGTCGGGAGGGGGGTTTGGGGCGCATAGCTCAAACAAAGAGCTAGTTTTTTTAATATGAGTCATAGCACTCCCTACATCTCCCCAGTGGGAATTCCCCAAATGACTTTTCGGTTTTGTAGGTGCGATACAAAAATATAAATATGAGTTATTTTTTATACGATTAATCATTAAACATAATTAAATTTAATGATTAATTTTTCAATATATAATCTCCGTATGCTAATCATCAATACCAAGTAAATCGAAAACAGGAACTTGTTTCGGGGATTCTAGGGTGGCTATTTTTTTCTTTAACACGACTATTTCTTGGTCCAATTCATGAATAAGGATTTGCTGATTTTTAATGGTTTTCTCGTGTTCGTGAATCATTTTAATATCGTTTTGTGGTTCGAGATTTTTCATTTTGAGCCATGCCTTATGTTTCTGGCATTGTAGATGTTTTTTGAATGATCCAGCAGAATAAAATGTCTGGTCTTTCCTACTACCACACACACATTTAATGCCGTTTTTAAGTAAACAAAGTGAAGGAACGAAATCAATATATGTTCCTTGATCGTCGCGATTAGGTGCATAAAGTTCTGCTTCCAAAGCAAGAGCCATTTTATAAAAATAAATTTTTATACTTATATAGTTTTTTTTGATATATACAACCACAATGCCTAAACTAAGATTTGTTGTACAACAAATCTTAAATCTAACTAAAATCTAACAAAAATTTAACAAAAAACACACTCAAATCTATACTTTTTTTCAAATTTTACTATAATTTCTTGAGAATGGGTGGTTTTTAAATTTGAAAACAAAAGGGAATACAGAGCAGAGTATAAAATTGTACGAAAAAAGTTGTCAAGTTAAAAATTGAATTATATAAAGTGGTCAATCAATTAATCAGGTGAAAAAAGAGAAAGTATTGTCTAAGATGATCGTACCACGCACGCCCTCGCTCTCTCGGACGATGTCTCAAGAGTCCAAAATGAAATCAATGAACTCACTCAATGTGCTTGCGGCTGTTTGTGTGAACGAACGACACAAACGCAAAGTCAAGATATTTCGTGTGCTACTGAAGCTCGTATCGCATGTATCTACAAAAGAACAGCATTACGAAATAACCAAAATACTAGTCTCACAATCAATCAATAATGACAAATCGGGAAAAACAATCGTCAAGAACTTCAAACATGTACTTGGTGACAAAAAATGGGGGTGGGTGATTAAAAATACACGCGCTTATGCGAAATCATTTTAATGCAATGGTTCTGATAAAAAATATAATTAGTAATGTAATTTGGACTATTAATCCGGATATTCCATCATGATACAACCCTTTTATTAATCCTAATTTATCATAATAATGTTCTTGAAGATGAGGAAACAAACCACTCCATTTCATTATAAAACCATACAAGGCGCTTACGATAAATGATACTGTTAAAAATGCTAATAAATAATTTGTATTTTTTATATTTTTAGGAAATGGTGTTATTTTCAAAATAATGGGTTGTGTTGTCGCACCAACAAACCCAGCAATCAATGCTGCCGCTAGCAAAGTATGTTTATGAAAATACGGTTCAAGATCTTTCATAAATGGTAAATTATTTTTGACTATATTTGGTAATTCATCAAAGTGTATAGATAAATATCTCAAACAAACATCCCAAAGAGCGGTTACTATAAAGGTCAATACTATTACTTTATAATAGTCAGTCATATACTATTTATCAATACTATTTCATAATAATCAATCAATTAACCAAGTACACGTATTTTTTTCATAAAGTACTTAAATACAATCTTAGATAAAAAGTAATGACGTATAGCAATCACACAAACGATATGAAACTTAATAATAAATTTATGCATGGTCTGGTATTTGCGCTGACTTTTGCGACAAGCAATGGATTTATTCCGGAAATAGGGCCGACAGTACCACAACGCGTAACACCAATCAATATGAATGCAATTGGAAGCACACTAAGCACGCCGCCACCCAGTAATATGGATTATCTTTCCGCTCTTCCAAAAGAGACAAGTACGAGGAGTTACACTAGGACAATGGAAGCTCCAAAACCAACCGAAACAATTACAAGCGCGCCTTCTCCTCCGGAGGTGGATACATCCATTCTCGTCCAAGGGGGGTCTCTTCGTACATGGTCTTATCGTTCGCCACTTGTTGAACAAGTAGAAGTCGTTCTTTCTACGGAAGGGCGTCCGCTTGATGCGGATCTCGAACTTTGGCATGGGCCAGATAACACACCGTGTAAGCTTCGTGCCTATGTCGAAAACGGCCAAGTGCGTCCGTTTAGTGCGGTTATTGCGACACCTCGTGGTCCCAACACAATTGCAATTCGTAATATTGGTCAGATTGAATTTCCTCTTGCCGCCAAAGTTAGTGCCAAAGACATTGAGATGCCATCGGTTGATTCGGTAAAGGCGTCTACTACCATTCAAGGTGGTGCGCTTCGCACATATCCATTTGATGCTCTGGTTAAATCGGTAGAAGTAAATCTCAAGACGGATGGGCGTCCTCTCAATGCCCGAATTGAACTGCTACAGGGACCGAATAACAACAAACAAGTGGTAGAACTTTATACTGAGGATGGTTTTACTCGCCCTTTTTTCTGTGTAATCGAGACGCCTGGATCTGGAAATGTTGTGCGTGTAGTAAATACGGCTCCCGTTGAATTTCCGATGACAGCGAGTGTGCTTCCTCACACGATTGACAACGAATTCTCTTCTTACGACAATCTAGATGGGGATGTTGTGATGGGTGGTGATCTGGCCTGGTAAATTAATAATTCAATAAAAATCTAATTCAATAAAAATCTAATTCAATAAAAATCTAGTTCAATAAAAATCTAATTTAATTTTTATTATAATGCAATAAATATTAAATAGAAAAACAAAAGATTAACTTATAATATATAAAACTAAGTATGCCTAGTGTTAAACTTGTAGAGTTTGATTTGATTAATTGTAAGATGAAGCAAGAGAATACGTTAGAATTTCAAGCGGGGAATGTGTGGGATGCCAAGATTTATTCGGATGTATCGTTTACCAAACCAAAGATTAAAGGGTTTGATTTAGAAGATTGTGGGAAAATTGTAATAAAATCCGACGCGGAAAACTTAATAACTACGACGGATGTGGATGAGGACGAGCACGTTCTTATAGGGTATAATGATATTCGAAAGTGGAGCTCAGGCGATCGCCTGACCGTATTTCAAATAAATCAACTAAAGAATAGTTCCATAGAGTTCTTGACTAACGACATTAGACGTATGACATTGAAAAATGATGGATGTTTAAGGTTGGAGAGAGGAGGAGACATCCCACTACAGACTGCCCGAACACATTTACAAGTTTCGCGCGGTGACAATGTAAATAACCCTCTTTTTTCGGTGGGTGCTGCGGAGGAGGCTTATAGCACCAGTATATTTCCTGCGAACAGTGGGACCGATTATGAATCTGCTTATATTGGGACAACAAATAGGTACCTACATATTGGAGATGTATTTACCGGTGGAGTACCAGACGACTCTGTACCGCATATGAAGATTGACAATGCCGCCGGCCGCAACACAGCCACAGGATGTAAAGTGCAAATTGATGGAAAACTGAAACTAAACCAATTTGCAAAAGATACCACCGGTGGTTATAATAATTTAACTTGGTGGGTAAACAATGATAATAGATCGGGTTTGATAATCGCGACAAAAGAGACAGACAACATTGGAGGTTCAATACTCCTTGCGCGTACACACCAGGGCAACGCTTATTATCATTCTAAAATATGGCATGGGTGGGATGGGCCTCGGTATATTGAATATCTAGGATTTCGTTGTTGTGGTGGTCTCAAAGCTGTACAGAACGCTAATGCGGACGCAAATCAGTATGATTTTAGAATTCAGGATAACGGGATGTTGCTTATTGGACAAAATCCTGCAGATTCAACTAAATACTTAGGTATGTACTGGAGTAATAGCTATGACACCACTTCGAACTCGCCTTATTATGGGATTGCTCGTGGGCGGGGGGAATGGAGCACGAGTCTAAAAGCTGATCTCAATTGGAATCATGGATGGAATATACGAAGTCAGTATGGTGGCTTGTCATATTATAGACACAATAGCGACACAACATTTTCTTTTATGGATCCTGGTCAAATGCGATCAAATCTATTTTACAATTCGAGTGATGATCGTCTAAAGCACAACGAACACCCCATCACAGACGCGCTCGGTACGATCAATCAACTGCGTCCTACGAAGTATCTTAAGACGCTAGATATGAAAGACGCGTCGGGCAACGCGTACGGTGCTGATCACCATTTTGCCGACATGAGCCCAGAGAATTTACCAGAAGGCACCCGTTTAGAGGCGGGGTTCATCGCCCAAGAGGTGCGTGAGATTCCGGAACTTGCGTATACGGTTGAGTTAGTAACGCCTAATAATGAGGCTCCGGGACCCGAGGCCGAAGAAAAATACCCCCTTAGTTTGCGCTACAATGATATTATGGTGCATGCGGTCGCGGCAATCCAAGAATTATCTAAGCGTGTAGAGGAGTTGGAACAAGAAATAATCCAATTAAAATCCAGTTAAAAATTGAAAAACACATAATAATAAAATAGTAGATAATATGGCTTCAAAAAACTTGTTAAACCTTTGCATGAATGAGGAAAAAAGCAATAGATTAACAAGTAAGTGTCCTTGTTACGATAAGCGCGTGTACTGGAGTGAGTGCTTGACGGAGGTGACATATATTCCGTCGCGTCGCTCTATGTCCAATGTTGAGAAGGAATGCGTGTGGTATACGGGAATTCAGTTTGAGAAGTTTGCACGAGATGAAGTGGAACGACGTAAAACAATTGGGATGGAATCCAGGCAAATATTGTGTTCGGAAGTAGTATTAACCGAATATTAATAGTTTTTTAAACCATAAGATTTTTGAAAACCCTTTTTTTATAGTTTTTTTGTGTTAGTTTTTCATTTTTTTAATTATTTTAATTAATAAAAAAATGAAAAATAGTAGCTATATTCGTATGATATTGTGGGCGAAGGACTATGTGTAGGTGTGTAGGTTTGAAGTAGTGTAGGAGAAGGTGTGGGGTGGTATGCGGTCGGGAAATGAGTGGGTTTGTATGAGTGAATTACATTGGGATAAGGGGTGGGGTTGTAGAGGGTAGGGTAGGGGGTAGGGTTATACTTGGTTGGTGAAGGGGTGGGAGGGAAAGGAGTGGGGTGGTATACGGTCGGGGAAGGGGTAGGATCGTAGACCATGGAACAATATTGAATGTACCCCGAGAAGACGGGTGTTGAGTTTATGTACTGGAATACGAGTTTTTTAGGTCCGCATTTGGCGGCGTTGGTCGGTAACGAGGCGGGTACGGGGGCGTTGCCGTCGGTTTCCCACCAGCATTCGCAAACCCCGGGAAAAAAAGGTCCGCGGTATTCACCGTATTGGCGCTTAACGCATAGCACCGTAAATGTAGATGTCGCTAGAACGGCGAAAACGGCCAAGGCTATAAAATAAAATTTGTATCGGACATTATCGTGGTAGTCGAGGCGGTGATAGCGCACGGTCATCTCAAATAAATATATAGTCTAGTGTTTAGGTTTGTTTTGTGTATGTGTGCGTTTTCTAATTCTCTTTTTTGTTACACGTTTTTTTTTGGATTTTCTGTAACCACCCCGTCCGAATGAAAGAAACCGCCTATTTGTGCGTGTCTTCTCGTGTTTCGTCTCACGAGGCGCCTTATCAACAAAAATTCTAAAGAACCTAGTTTTTTGTAAAAAATTTTCACGTACTTCATCTGGATCACTACCTTCGATGGTATTCAACATAAAATTAAAAACATTTTGTTCATCCTCATGATTCAATATCACTTGGTTTTCATGGTCACCATAGACAATATTTTTCACTTCTACTGTAACCAAACTACTATCAAGTTGCTGTTTTATCTCGATTAAATTATCTATTTTATTATCCCCGCTAGTCAATTGTTTGATAACATCTTTCTTTAAAAACTGCGATAAATCTCTAATGCTTAGATTTGCGGCGTGGTTTTCATTTAATGTCAATACGTACATAGGAGAACCTACGGGTTCAGCATTGACGAATATTTTGTACCGGATACCATCTACTATCTCACGTCCCAAAATATCCATTTGATTGTTGTAATTTACTACATTTGTTTGATCCCCTGTATTCGGTATTGTTGCCGATTTAAATGATAAAATTTTTAAAAGTAAGTTGTTTTCGGTTAATGTATTTCTGATGGCTTCTTGTTTATCTACGTTATTAATTTTCTGTAACCCTATATTATGTTCCATCACTTTGGTTAGGGTTATTAAATTTCCAATCTCTTTTATAACATCGTTACGTCGTTGTTGGAGTATTTCTGTGATACGGTTTGGTTCCAGTAACCGGTTCTTTTCATCGCGTAAATACTCTAATTCAAATAGTAAGAGGGTTTCGTATTTTAAAAAAGTTTCCATAGTCAAAAAATTATCATAAAAATACTCTATATTATTATTAAAATTTGCTATCTCTTTGTCACGCAATTTTGCAGCTTGGTGCAATTTGTTTGGACGATTTTTTGGGTCATAGTAGCGCAAAATAGCATCGGTTGTAAATTTTGGGATTAAGTACTTTTTTTCTGAAGTGTTATAGTTAAGGATATTTTCAATTATATTATCTATAGTCTTATTCATAAAATAAGTTTATATAATATAATTAATGTCAGAAGAAGAGAATATTAGAAGAATTACAACATCTTCTGCCTTGTTACTTCAATTACACGATATTGATACGAACGACATTCAAAAATTTTTGGAAGATATGAAAGTAAGTAAAGGAGGTACTACTGGAGTTAAGTCTAAAAAACCAAATGCTAGAGAGTTCATTGAACATCGTGGACCAAAGGTTCAAGGGATAAATGCATTAGCATTAGCAGAGCATATTATAAAAAAGAGCGAAGACCCGAGTTATAAAGACTTACAAGAACTAGCAAACAAGTTTAATGATAATTGGAAGTCAAATACATGTTATTTGTGTGGACAAAAAATTATAGAAGGACAAGATGAAGAACTTGAACACATTGTTCCGGTAGCGGAAGCATTTGCTGTATTAGATATCATACAAGATAATCAAACAGAGTTTAAAAAAAAACTGGACAAGCCGATGAACCCTGAAAAAGAAGGAACGTACAGAAAATATTTGTTAGAATATAGAAGATCGCATGCATGCTGTAATCAATTAAAAAGTAATACTAGTTTCCTACATTGGGATAAGGCAAATAATTATGTGGTTAACGAACTAGTCCTTAAGAATTTCTTCGCACGCTTGCATTCGGTAATCGGAGGAACAAAATTCCGTAGCGAGAAAAGAGTATGTGGCAACGACGACCTAAAGGATCAAAAGGAAGGGAATAAAAAAACATTCATTGATCTTAGAACAACAGACGTTACTAATAATTATCTTAATCCTATAGCAACTTTTGTAACAGAACAACGAAGTAAACTAGGTGAAAATATGATGGAACTATCTTATTTAGCGAATCAGGCTTTGTCGGTGCATCCAGTTATATGGCTAATGAAAAAGGGCGATGCGTCGCTCACAACAAAAGAGAGTGATATAGAAACATTTAAAACAAATGTAATAAACAAATTACCTACTACATACGAAGCCGTACGAGGAAATATTTTGTTAAAATTACTACTTAGTCCTCAATTAAGAGATAATGAAATAAAAAAATACTATGATGCAAGGATAACAAAAGATGATCAAGATATGAGTAATAATAATATTAGTGTTCGCCGCTCGCCGAGGACGCTACCCAGGAAGGAATTTGAAGGCCTAATAAATGCTGATTTTGCATATTTTAGAAACAGACACCAAGAAATATGCAAAGAAAAATGGCCTGATTGGAAAGCTAACTTTGAACATGAATGTTGGTTTGGAATATATTTTTTTAATTTACTACTCGATTCGCAAAAATTAAATGAGGAGGATAAGGCCAAGCTTCCAGATAATTTGAAACTTATAACGGATTTTCCTAGTATGAAATACCTTGAAAAAGACATAAACCCAATGGCAGAGTTGATAAAACAAATCAACAATTATGTTATTTTTTATGTTTATATGCACATAATTTTTACGGTTAATTCAGAAAGTTCTTACAAATTTGACAAATTTGATTATATTTTATCTGGGATGTACCCCGAAGACATTATGTCTAGTGTAGAAACGTTTTTGAACGAAGATCAGTATAAAACAAGTGGTGAATTTGTGAACTTTCACTTAGAAAGAGCGGATGTGATTATAAATTTAATAAGCAAGACACTTCCTCATTATAACTTTATACTTAAGGAAAGTGGCAGTTTTTTTATTGATGGTAGGAGTCCAATCTCCTTCACAAAAGAAATAATCAATAAAAATAGAATGTTTGCAAAAGAGAAAGAGGTTGCGACTGAAATGATTAAAATGAAACGGAACTATGATTTAGCATATAAATATAGTACTATTTGGGCGGAGCAAGCCGGAGTCAGTGCTAAAGAGAAAGAAGCGATAGATAGTTTGAAATCGTTAGCGACAAAGGGCCTAGGTAAAAAAACAGTCAACATAGGAGCCGAACTCGATAGAGAGTATAAAGAAACGGTTGAAGATGATGATGAACTGGTGGCGCGCGCATTACTTGATTTGATTCCAGCCTCAGTCCCGGCATCACCCCCAGACCCAGCCCCAGACCCAGACCCAGCTCCAGTTGCCGCCGTAGAAGACCCCGACGTAGAATTTATGAAAGCGGTGGAAGCATTACAACAAAGTCCTGACACAAAGACTGTTCAACAATATTTAGATGAGGATGCTCCTCGTAGTAGTGCTATAGCCGGTGCTAAATATAAGTACATTCCACCTGTAACATACGTATATGGTAAATACATAACAGATCCGATAACAAAGCAACAAAATAGTGTTAAAAATAGACGAAAAAAAACGAAGGCAAACAGAAAAAAACGAAAAACCAAGAAGGTTAAACCAGATCCAAAACGCACATCAAAATACCCAAAAATAACAAAGACCAAAAGAAGTAAAAAATAGTTATTACTCGTGTATGATAAGAACATATGGCGAAGGAGAAGGGGTTTTTGTCACCGAGTCATTTTAATTTATAATAAAAACTAAAAATGTTATTATTTGAAATATATTCAAATAAATCCATATATATATATTAAAAAATGAAAAACTAAAAGAAAATTTTATTTGACTCTGCTGGATTGTTTGGTGTGCCTTTTTTGCTTCTTTTCCTTACTTTTAATCTATCAGTATGCCATTTATATATTATAACTATACCACAAGATAAAACGACGAAATCATATATGTTTACTATGTTTTTTTTTTGGGTGTTTTTTTGGGTGTTTTTTTGGGTTTATTAGCCCTTTTAACTTTTCTTGTGCGCCGTTTTCTTTTTCGTCGTCCACTAAGAATAGCCCGACTACTAAGAATAGCACGAGTATAATAATGACTTGGTTCGTACGCATCGTCTATTACAATATGTTCTTCCGAGAAACCTGCTATATTAGGGATGACATACCTTGGAACTTTACCCTTAAAAATTTCTTTGGCTGAATCAATATTTGTAAGTACGATTTTCATTTTTTGATGTTCCCTTTTTCCATAAAACATATGATGTTCCCCTTCTGGATCCGGCCATGGCGTTCCCACCTCTACAATTGACTTCACAGTACCAGTTTTAAATTTTGTATCATCAGTAGAATAAAAGCTTCTACCATATGGTCTTTCAACCACGTACTTCACGTACTTTTTTTCTATAATATTTATAAAATCACCTTCTTTTATATTTTCAGGCCTCTTCCCCGCCGAATACTGCTTGATGGTCACCCCGTATTGGAGTTTTTTTCCATCATTATCAATCGGAAATACTTCGGTTTGATCTCTATCTTTGATTTGGCCTCTATCTCCGATTAGACCTCTATCTCCGATTAGACCTCTATCTTCGTTGTGATCTCTATATTTTCTAGTGTTTAATCTATTAAATAGTGATACCATATATATATAGGATATATTTAAAGAATCTATAAAGAATGGTTATCGGGTTTTTGTCACCAAGTCATTTTAATTTTTAATAAAAACTAAAAATTAAAAAACAAACCACCCAAATATTTGATATCCAATTGAAAGGGAGATTTGTGAGGGTGGTGGTGACAAAAAACGCTTTCCTAAAAACCATTTATGTAAAGGAGTTAGAGGTAAAATGTTATATGTACATAAAATAAGGTCATGTCTACAGAAAAATTGAAAATCAAAAAGAAAAAAGAAAGTAAAAAGGAAATGGTTAAAAAAACAGATGAAATAGATGAAATAGATGATACAGATAATGAATTATCTAATTTATTAGGAAATACACTTAATATCACCGACGAGGGCGAGGGTGTACCCGACCCCAAAAAAACAAAAAGACAAGAGGTTCATAAGATTAATGATAATATTTCGCTATATATTAATGATGCAAATGTTATTGCTGATAAACTAGATAATATAGATTTTATCTATATGGACCCCCCTTATGAAACTAATCGTAATTTTACATTAAATAGTAAAAGTGATAAAACAGGGTTTAGTGATAAATGGGGTTCAAATAGTTATGAATCATGGTTATCACCATTAGTATCTAATTTAAAAAAAACCTTATCAAAAAAAGGGTCATTAGCTATTCATATCTCGTCGGAAAATAGTTTTATTATAGAAAAAATATTACACGACAACTTTAAAAATATTGAAAAAATATATTGGAAAAGATGTCATGGAAAGAATACAGTTAAAAATAAGTTAGGTGCAGTAATAGATATAATATTTGTTGCTTACGATGAAAACCGAATATTCAATCAAGTGAGTATTCCTATTGAGGAAAACTCTGTATGGGCTTTTAAAAATAAAGATGATGTGGGTAGTTATAGTCTGGGTGCTCTAAAACACGATAGAACAAGAAAAGGGCATATTTATACTATTGAACATAATAAAATAGAGTATGAAAATGAATATGGTTGGAAATTATCCAAAGATGTGGTTGAAAAAATGATCTCAGAAAATAGGATACACTTTGTACCTAACAGTAAAAATATGTATGTCAAGGTATATAAACACGAACACAACGGTAAACCATTGTCTAATTTATGGGACGATATACATTCAATTACAAGAACAACCAAAGACCCACGTTTATATCCAACACAAAAACCACAAAAACTATTAGAGAGACTAATTAAAATATTTACAAACGAAGACAGTACAATTTTGGACCCTGTATGTGGGTCTGGAACAACTGGATTTGTAGCTGATAAATTAAATAGAAAATGTATATTAATTGATAAGAATGAAGAAGTTTTACCAATAATTACCAAACGATTTGAAGATAAAATTTATAATATTTAATCTTCAAATTTAAGTATTTCTTTACAATACTTTTTAAATTTTTCTACACATCGTTTTGGATCCACGCGACGGTTATTTTTTTTGTTATATTCTTTATAAATTAATTCTATTTCTGCATCTGTTTTTGAATATATATATTTTTGCTCTTCTGCGATTGCAGTAAATATTCTACTTTTAAAATCAGTCATTGAAATATTTTCAGATTTTGCTTTCTCTAGTAGAGGTCTCCATCTTTCACACATATTCTCTAATGGTATCTCATTCACATTTTTATATGGAATCGTGGATGATTTATTCAAGTTTTCTTTTGAAGATAGTAGTTGATGATTTACTTCTTCATTTGTTCCACCATATGCAAGAGGCATTATATGATCGTCATGTTGATTTTTTTCTGTTTTTTTATATTTAAAATTACCATCTGGCCGATATTTTATCAGTCTATCTCCCATAGAGTCTCCATACGCCCTACTACAATCATTACAACTATTATGAATACCGCATTCCATTCCGGGTGACAACTTAAAACAATCTCTCACGTTCTTCTCTTGTTCACACGAACTGCATTTTTTTGTATTTTTTCCATAATCCTTTTCATACTTATCATACCCTCCATCCTTATTGTTTTCACGGGACATTTCCAACCGTTTTGATCTGCGCAGCCTTTCGCAGTGTTTACAAAATCCTTGAAGACCATCACCACTCTTAATACTAACTTTTCCGTTTTTAATACTACATCCTTTTAAGTGGTAATCTCTGATTGGGACATCTTCTGGACCTTCGTGTTTAACACCTGTTTTAGACCCACATTTATGTCCAAATGTGCATTTTTTTGTGGCTCCAGAATTTTTTTCAATATGATCGTATATTTTTTCATGATCTGCTGTATTGTTTTTTCCCAGGTTCTTAGAAACTGTTCGTTGATTTTTGTGGCGAGTGTTTGCACCACCAGCACCGGTACCCTGATTGATCGCCGGAGGGGGGGGGATGGGAATTGTTTCACCTAGGGCGGGGGGAGATTCGACATGATCAGATTCCAAGTGGACTTGGTTTTCTAAATTAGGGTCATCATGCATATGTTCATTATTTAATAATATTCTTTTAAGTGTATTTTCTTTTACCCTTTTGTCACGACTACGACGACTACGACGACGACTACGGTGACTACGATGACTACGACGACGACTACGATGACTACGACTACGACGACAATGTGTTTGATGGCGCAAGTTCTCTAATTGTCGTAGTTGTTGTGTTTCGCGCCGGGCATGGCGCCGTTGAATCGATGATTGCATGGTAGTTGAGTTATATGTAATTAAAACGATTTGAAAATATTCAATTTTCTAAGAGGTAAGTTCCATGTTAGAGATGGAACTGTGAGGATTGATTCTGTTGGGAATACAACCAATATACCAGGTTAAATAAAACACATTAAAAACATTAATTTTACAGTTTTTGTCACCAAGTCATTTTAATTTTTAATAAATAAAAACTAAAAATTAAAAAACAAACCCCCAAATATTTCATTCCCCATAAAAATCGATATTTTGAAAATGGTGGTGACAAAAAATCTGAAAAAATCAAATAAAAATAGTAAAAATATGTGAGCATTTATGGTGTCATTTTTGAGTGATTAATGAATGGAAATATTTGTGACGATAAATGGTAACAATGTTAAAAAATAATAAACAAATTTATTTAAAATTAAAAAATTTATGAAAAAATGATAAGATTAAGCATTTGTTACCATAAATGGTCATATTTTTTTTAGATTTATAAACGGATTTTTTTAAAAATTTATTTAAAAATCTGCTCAAAAATTTGTGACGATTATGGTGCGGATTTTGTAGAATTATTTGTACGAGCAAAAAAAAGTACAACTCATTTGTAGAAATATTTGCTCAAGCAAAAAAAAGTACAAATTTTTACCTAGAAGAGAAGTAAGAAAAG
>Ga0181393_1000567_pt1 | contig 13874 bp, 25 predicted proteins | sample 16SPOviralmetaG_FD_130122 | JGI IMG/M metagenome (GOLD analysis project Ga0181393, IMG submission 130122) | Marine viral communities from the oligotrophic San Pedro Time Series (SPOT) site, San Pedro Channel, CA, USA - 16 SPOT_SRF_2010-10-21 | ecosystem: Environmental > Aquatic > Marine > Strait...
GGGGCACTCGTACCCACCCATACCCTGACGCACCATCCCAAGATCGGCCAAAACAGCTCATTTCCTGGAAATATAGGGACGGGTTTTATATGGTGTATCTACTACGTCAGGGTATGAGCGACAACAACTCAGAAACCAGCACGACGACAAACGACTTTGACCGGCAGGTGAAATGTCTAATTGGATTGATAGAGAGTTACTCCTCTAAGGCTGTTAACTATCTTTCCAACGGCGATCTGAAGACGGCTTTGGCCTGTACGAGAAATGCTAGGGGCTTCGTCGATATGCTTGAGGAATTGACGAACGAACCTGTCTATGGCATAGTAAAGGTGGCCTGAATGACCGACACCCTCGTCATGAGAATCGACGATCCAGAGTACGTCTTGGAATTCTGGGACACGACGGACGCATCGCTGTGTCCCGCCTGTCCCAAGTGCATGACCCTTCATTCGACTTGGTTCACATTCGACGGGAGGCTATGGGTCAGCTGCTGCGGAGAGGACAGGGAGGCGATCGAATGAGGGACTACGACTGCCCGAAGTGCCGCTGTCAGATATGGCCGCCGGAAGCGATTCACCAGCATATCCTCCTATGTCGGGGGAGGCGATCTTCATGAGTCGTGCTGATGGCTTCAACAAGTGGGTTCATCCCAAGACGACGGAGGACGATTATCGAACCCCCGACTTCGTGCTGCGCTACGTCGAGGAGATGGTGGGTCGTTGGATAACCCACGACGGCGCATGTTCCCCTGAGAACGCGGTGGCTTCGCCCTTCGATCTTTTCTCTAACGAGCAACTACCGGAGGACTCCCTATTATTCGTGAATCCCCCTTGGGACACCCCCAACGTCAAGAGATTCGTGGAAGCTGCCCATAGAAAGACCCCTGATTCGTCCGATTGCGTCTTTCTTCTGCCGAACAAGCTCTCGGAGGTCGGGTGGGTTCTCGATGTCAATTTGAGGTTCCGCGAGATCATCATGCTCGGTGGTCGTCTTGATTTCAGCGGGCCGCATTCCGTCAAGAAGGGGGCGTCGAGATGGGGGACTTTCCTCGGCGTCATGAAGTCTTTCGGAAACCCTGATCATGAAACTGTATTCCGCTCGATCCGCATAAAGACGCTCAAGGAGGAGTACCCATGACCCTCAGATGCGTATCATGCCGCGAGACTTTCCCGCAGCTACATCCCAAGGCCGGGGTTTGCTTCCCCTGCTATCAGGTGATGAAGCGATCCATTCCGCACAAGCCGGAGGACTATGTATGAAGGAACTGAGAAACGCGATAAACGAGCATATAGTGAGCGAGAAGATGAAAGACGTCCTTATCCTGATGCTGAGGCGCATCGAGGAGATGGAGAGCAATATCGAGGCGTTGTACCATTCAGAGGTCAGTCAGCACGATCTCCACCAATTCAAGAACAAGGTGGCCGATCTGCTTGAGATACCCCGCTCCGATCTATGAAGAAGCCCTAAGAACCAAGCAGGGGAGGTCATGGAATGGCGACGTACACCGACGACCAACTTCAGGACGCGGCATCGCGTCTTCGCGAGATATACGACGTTCAGACCCGATCCGAGAGGCTCAGGACGGCGAGGAGGTTCGGCTACGAGTCGAAGCCCGAGTCGAGGCTCAGGATATACCGGAGGCTGACCCGAGGGAAGGCTCAGCCCAACTCGCGGTTCGACGCGACCAAGTACCTCAACGACTACGTTCTGAGGTTCGATCAGGACGTCCTCGACAACGACGGTGAGGAAACCGTCCTCAACGGGAGGATTCCGCCGTACTCCTTCTCTCAGAACATGCAGATGGTTTCGATCGTCGCGTTCATAGCCGCCAGGTCGCAAGGAGATCAGATATTCAACACCCAGGTCAACGTCAACCCCTTTCGATTCAGGGACTACGAGAAGGACGGGGTTATCAGGAAGGAGACTCCGAAGAATATACGTCTCAACCCCGTAAATCTACTGAAAGCCTATCAGCAGAAGATAAGGGACACCTTCGAGAAGGCCATGAGGGACGAGTCCTATCCGGTCGTCGCCATCGCCTTCAACAGAAGGGGTGTTGACATACTGCGCAGCGTGTATGACTCGGGCGACATAGATCGAGAGATAGACTTCGGAGCGGCTTTCCTCCCCACCTCCTACACATACGTCGATAACAAGAGACAGCCGACACTCACCAGGGAGCCCACCTTCAGACCCTTCCCGAAGGACAGGAGAAGGCGGATCGTGCAATACGTCAACCGAGCGTATCCGCAGCTCAAGAGGAGCGGGAGGCTTTGAATGAGAAACCCGGCACCCATCGGATGATGGGGATGCCGCCGAAGAAGCGGAAACCCATCCATAACTACTTCGTGTACGATACGGAAACTATGGGACTCAATGGCAATCTACCCGTCTTCGGTTGTGTGGTGAACGTGGAAACAAGGGAGCGGTTCGTCTCTTTTGACATGAGGGTACTCAGGGAATACATGGAGAAGAGAGCCCCATGCACCGCATGGGCTCACAATGGAAATTCGTTTGATATTTCGGGAATTCTTACCATCGAGGAGAGATACGAGGCGGAGAAGATCTCCTCGGGAACCAAGATATTCAGCCTGAAGCACAACGGGGTCGATTACCGTGACAGCAAGCACATTTTCCCGATGAGCCTGTCGCAGCTGGCGAAGTCGGTCGGGATGGAGAAGGGCTACACCCCCGACATCTTCACCCAATGGGACGGGACTTACGAGATAACCGAGGATGACGTCACCCAGGATATGATCGACTACTGCTATCTCGACTGCGACATACTCGCGGAGGCGATAGACAGGTTCAGGAGCCTATACGCGGAGATGGTCAACAGAAATCCGATGGAAATCGATCTCCCGCTCACCACGGCGGGGTCGTCGTATCGCGCCTGGTGCGCGAAATACTGGCCTGAGCATTGGACTTTCCGATCCTCCGAGGGGAAGATAAGACCCTTCGTTAGATGTCAGAAGCGATACAACGACCTGTTCGGGAAATGCGAGGTCGGCGGTATGACGAGGCTCCTCAACACCCATATCCACCCACCCGGAACCATAATCCGCGAACCCCTGATCTGCTACGACATAAACTCATCCTATCCCGCGCAGATGCGCGATATGCCATTCCCGGACATGAAATCAATCAACATGGTGGGAGCGACCGTCAATTCCCTCATGTACGAGATAGAGAGAACCGATCGAGTGTGTGTAGCGAACCTCAATCTCCGAGCGGTTTCCCCGGACGCTTACCTGGGAGCGCCGAACATCGACGACGACAAGAGAAGGAACTGGAACCAGCGATCATTCGAGGGATGGATGTGCGAGCCCGAGATAAGGTTCCTCATTGAGAATGGTTGGGAGGTCGAGTCGGTGTCTAACATCATGTCGGCTAGAGCCATGAACCCCTTCGGCGCGTTCGTCCAGGACATGTACGACTTGAGGATCAAGTTGAGGGATGAGGGGGATCCCCGTCATCACATGGTAAAACTTTGCCTCAACAGCTTATTTGGCGGTTTTGGCATTAAGCCGAAACCCAAGAGAATCGAGGGATCGAGAATTCAGCAGCTCCAGGAGCAAGACGACTACGAGTACCTTCTGTCCACCGATCAGATAGAGCTGAGATACTACGACGGGCTCAAGGCCGAATGGCCCTTCATCCTCGATCACCGGGAGATGTCCAAGGTTCCCATGCGACAGTTCTTCGGGTTCTCGTCCTTCGTGCTGTCATACGGTCGGGTCGCCCTCGGCAGGGGAATCATCGCGGCCGGGGAGCATGGCGTCTACACGGACACCGACTCGGTGTGGCTCAGGGCGGAGGGTCGCGAGCGTTTCGAGTCGATGATTCCGATCGGCGACGAGTTGGGCCAGTGGAAGCTAGAGACGCCCGAGCCATACGGCTCCGGGGTCTTCTACGAGCCCAAGGCTTACACGCTGTTCAAGCACGACGGGTCGAGGGGCTACGTCAGGCACAAGGGCGTTCAGGTCAAGGACGACGAGGGGAACTGGCTTCCCAACGCGGGCGACCTGTCCAAGAAGCAGACGTCCCGCAGGGTCGTCTCCTACTACACCGCCTTGAGGCATGGGCTGACGGCGGGGTCGCTCCATGTGGTCGAGAAGAAATCGAGGCGTTTCTATCAGGAGACTTGATTAATAGATGCACTATCGGAGCCCCGTGGACGCCCTGGCCGATCAAGAACTGTTGTCGCACATCGATGCATTGCTACGCGCATCCGATCCTCCTTTCGATCGGGTTATGACGAGACTCGTCGAGCTCGATTGGAAACCGAGCGGTCAGGGCTCCGCATTCGTACTCGCCCTCGCCCTCTTCAACAAGGCTTACGTCAAGCACCGCGAGGACTCCGACGTCATGGAGTCCGTGAGGCTCGCCCAGGCGGAGGTTCTCGCTCACCCGGTCATATCGAAGGTCGTCGCTCAGACGGCTGGATCGGCGGTCGATTCGGCGGTGGGCGTTTGAGCGAGTTCTCCGACGCCATAGTCGAGCTGTTCAAGGACGACCCTAGCGTCGTCTCGGTGAAGGTCAGGAAGGTGCGATGAATGGGAGCCCGGAAGAAGCGGAAGTGCGAGGAATGCGGCGAGAAGGCTAACATGGCCTATGACGGCCAGGGGCTGCTATGCGCGGATTGCCTGAAGGCCATGCAAGACTCGATCGTCCACGACCACAGGAACGGGAGAATTCCGTACCATGAGGCCGAGTCGATACTGATGGAGAGACTCAGGCTGTCGCGCCACGGCGTCGAGGAAATCCTCCATCCTCCCCTGGGCGACGGCGACTTCCAGAACCCGGCACTCAGCATCAGGATGTCCGATCATATCAGGGGCATGATGGAGGCGAGCGAGTGAGCAAGGCCCGGAAGGTGGAGAACGAGGACGGGAGCGTCGTCTATCTCGCGTCCGACGGTCGCGAGTTCAAGTCGAAGTCGGGTGCCTGGAAGCACTCGAACAAGATCGAGAAGCCCGTCGAGGACGCTCCCGAGCCGGAGCCCAAGCCCGAGACTCCGCAGCCGGAGGCAGATAGTGGTTCCGGCCTCGACTGGTCGAGCATGGACTTCTCGGAGGACATGGCGAGCGAGGTCATACCTGGACCGCTCAAGCGCATCCGACCCCGCGGGTCGGGCAAGCCGTCGAAGAAGCAGCTGGAGGCCGAGAGGGGCATGAACGAGGGAATCCTGAAGACGGGCTACAAGACCGGAGACTGGTTCCTCACCCGCTACAAGAGAGGCGTCCTGAACGACGACGAGGCCGAGGCCATCACCCATGAGGAGGATGACTACGATTGGATCGCGGGCATCACCCAAGACGCGCTCGATCACAACGGGGTCAACCTCGCGGGGGTCATTGGCCCGAATCAGATCGCCATCCTGTCGAACGCCTACTGGTTCGGCTCCCCGGTCATGAAGATAAACGCGGAGGCCGGTCGATCGGTGTTCTCAGGCGGTCGAGTCGCGAGCGTCCTTGAGAGGGTTCCCTTCTTGGGAAAGAGAATTAAGGCGCGACGGATGCGGAAGATCGAGGAGCGAATGCTCAGGGAGATGGAATGATGGTCAACATATTAGCGCGATTGCTCGGGTTGGATGAATCAGAACAAAACAATGGGGTTAGTGAACCCGATAAGACAATCGAAAAGCCGTTAAGAAGGAGAATGGCAAAAGAGAGTCGTATGATTCGCGACCTAAGACGCTCTCGTAAGATTACAACAAAAGAAAAAAGAAAGGAGGAGGATGAATAAATGGGTTATAGATACAGTAATAGAGATTTAGCTTCATTACAGGACGGAGAAGTGCAGATGAAAGCGAGAAGGTTAGCGAGAAAAGGAAATGCCCTGATCGAGCCGGATCGAGATGATTATGAGGCGATTGAATTTCTTAGTAATCTTCAAATGGATATAGACGATTTAAAAAACGAGGATTTAGACGCTGATGATTATAATGATCGCGCTTACGAAGTAGCAGATAACGCAGTACCCAATAACAATTACAAAGCAGGGATGGTTTATGCTGAACTCGGTTTGTGGGACTATGAGGACATGTACGGCGAGAGTATGCCCACAGCCGATCCAATAGAAGCCATCAGGGTAGGAATCTATCAGTTTGCTTACAATTTAATCCTTACCGGATACTCCGATTTCTGATAATATGAACCCGAGCGACCTATACAAGCCCGACGGCGTTGCCCTGACGACCTGCCTAGTCGGAGCCCCGGGATCGGGGAAGTCCTTCTTCGTCAAGAACACCATTCAGGACTTCATGAAGAACAAGGATCCGAAGATGCACGTCCTGTATGTATGCCCGAAGCATGAGATGGAGTTCGGGGAGAAGTCGATTACCAGTTTAGACAAGCTCGAGAAGCACATGAAGAAGCATCGCATCCACGTCATATACCCCGATCCGGAGAGCGTCGAGGATCATGTGGACGCCATCATCGCCACGGTGTTCGACATACGCGAGGTCAACCCGGACTTCAAGTGCTGCCTGGTCGTCGATGACGCCCAGGTCTTCCTGAGCTCGCGCCGAGGGGCGAGCCCCCAGTTCAAGCGGCTGGCCCTCGTCGGTCGATCGAGGAACATCCGGTTCGTAGCCATATCACACGGCTTCGTCTTCTCGAAGGAGCTGGAGGGATCAACCTCATTCATCATCCACTTCAGGACGCTCATGTCACCGCTCCATGTAAAGGACGCGATGAACCGATACGGGTACAACCCGGAGCCCTTCATCGAGCCCCTGAACGAGACTCCCTACGCGCACGTCATATTCGACGTGACCAGCGGCAGATCGAGCCTAATGCGACCCATCGAGGTCGGGAAGGCAGGTGCAGCCGTCTGAGTCAAACCCCGTCCATCCACAGTAGCATGGTTCACACTCGTGGATCATATGACCATCTCCGAGAATTCGGGAACCGTTCTCTCTATGTACGTGCATGAGGGGCATATCCATCCGACGCGGCGATACGGCTTCGATGACGTTCTCCTGGTGTCAGACTCCCCGTTGCCGATCCTCGCGCTCGTCCCTATCATGCGAACCCCGCACCTGGGGCATCTCGGGCGTATGACGCCCCCCTTCGGCCCCTTCCTATCCATATATGCGCGTGAGGCGGATCGACCTTAATGTTAGTGCATCTATTCACGGGTGAGCATTAAGAGGGGAACCCACTTCCGGTGAATCATGTTTTTACAGAACGTATCGGGTGGATTTATGATTTCATTCTCGATTTTGGGAATATTAGCGATTGCGAATGGGCTTTCAACATACGTGTTTGACGGCCAAACCTTGGAAGACAAGGTTAACGCTCGGGTGGGTGCTTAGTCATGTTGGCTGGAATTCTCCCAAGATTCTCAGGGGCTGGTTTAGTCGATTATTTCGGCCTTGCCATCGGAATCACCCTCGGAATGGCCCTTTTAAAGAAGCCCATGGACAGTTTGCAGTCTGCAATATCCAAGCAGTGAGGTGTTTAGAATGGCAATCCGTTACACATTAGTTTCAACAGAAACAGCCGGCTTCCCATCGAACGCGGTCGCAACGTCAAATCAAGGATTCAACGTCCCTGGAGGGGCATTGGAGAGCATCATCTTCAGGTTCTCGGGAACCGTCAGCAACGCAGACGCATTCGCGGCCGACTTCGGATCGCTCGTCAGCAACCTTCGCGTCGTCATAAACGGCGAGACATGCTTCGACTACCGAACGGGGTACAGCTCCGGGGCAGACACGACGCCCGGGCAGTTCGGCTACTTCCTGAACAACCTCGGTGAGGGGCTGGCCGTCCAAGACGTCGCCAGCACGACCGCGGTAATCTACTACGCGAGGATCCCGATCGGGAGAAATTTAGCCCCCGGGGTCAGCCGGGTGGAGTACACCCTCGGCACGATCGCCCTTGAGAACGCTCGAACCGGAACCGGAAGCGTCGAGGCGTGGATGGTCTACAACGACAATTATCAGACCCGCCTATACGTCGGGCCAGCGACTTCCCTGACCACCTCCGGGACAGGCCAGGAGGAGTTCGTCGTTCGAGTCAACTCGTCCGAGCCCGGAGTCATCAGCGGCGTCCTCATACAGAACGACCGTGACACCGACGCGGATATCTCGGAGATCAGACTGACCAGCCAAAGCGACTACTCGATGGAGACTGACTACTGGCGATATTTATCAGGAGATCTCTTCAATGGAATCCTGTTCGGGGACGCAGGCGTTTCAGCGACCGAGCTGCAATACGCTCAGATATCGCCAGGGACAATTTTCATACCCACTTTCGGCCTCTCCAGGTCTGATGAGCTGCGCATGCAAATCACCACGACAGCCGCTCGAACCGTATTGGCGCAGCCAGTCCTGGTCGCATCGGCCAACGCTCAGGCTGCACCGGCTCAGACTCAGACTCAGGCTGTAAGGACCAACACGGCAGCAGCCATCCTCGACCGCAGCGGTGCGGCGAACCAGTGATGGGGTTGATTCCCCTTGGGAAGAATGCTGAGAATCACTCTCGCGGAGGACGACCCCCGCGAGATCGACCTTAAGATGATACGTCCCGGCAAGCTTCTGGTGAAGAACACCAGCGCGACCCTCGACGTGAGGATCGCCTACGAGACGGTTGGCGGCCTGGGGGCCGGGACCGGGCTCGCGGGAGCGCAGAACTACTACTCCCTGGGAGCCGGCAACGAGTACGTGTTCGACTGCGGCCCCGGTGTCGGGGTCGTGGCTCAGAACCAGTCGATGTTCTTCGCGGTGACGGGTGGTACGGCGACCGTGGAGATTTGGGTCGCCACGGATTGAGGTGATCGAGTATGTCTAAGAGAAAAATGAATTTTTCAAAAGGCAACATTTCTCAAGATCGAAAAGGTCAGACGAGAATGGTAGCGAATTATCCGGGTCAAGGACGGAGAAGGAAATTGAAGAATCCCCAGAAATCGTTTGAGAAATATCTAAACAGAATATTCGGATAGGTGAATGAATGTCGTACATCAAGCAAGACGAATCCGGCGGCGGCGGTGACACCTACACGCTCAAGGCCGCTCAATCCGGCCCAGACGTGGACATACAGCTCGACGCTGCCGCAGGTGCGGACTCGGATGTCAAACTCAAGGCGGGCACGAACATAACGCTCACCGAGGCTTCCGACACAATCACTATCGACGCGGCGAGCGGTGGCTCTCCGGGTGGGTCAAACACACAGGTTCAGTTCAACGACGGCGGTTCATTCGGAGGGGATGCCGTATTCACCTTCGATAAGACGGGGGGTGCTGAACAGGTGGTCGTCGAGGGTTCTTCAACGGCCGACTTGCTTCGCGTAACTCAAACAGGGAGCGGTAACGCTATCGTCGTTGAAGATGCGACCAACCCCGACCCGACCCGATTCGCAGTAAGCGCAAATGGTGATGTCGGTATAGGGACAGCCCCGAACCCTAGTTATGATCTGTTCGTGCTTGGAGATACGAGAATTAACGGTTTTACTCAAACGAATCAAGTACAGACTACTTCCGGCGGTTCTGCGGCTGCTGCTAGATTCACAAGACAAATTGATACAAACACGGGAATGTATTTCCCCGGTTCGGATGAAGTGGCGTTCACGACAGCTGGAAGCGAGAGATTGAGGATAGCATCAGCGGGGCAAATAGGAATAGCAGGTGCTAATTACGGGGCAGCGGGTCAGGTTCTAACTTCAGGCGGTTCAGGTGCGGCACCAAATTGGGCGACCCCCACCGCCGTGACTCCGGTTCCGAAATCGGTGGGTACGGGTATTTTGGTTTGTGATCCTTACACATTCACAGCGGGTCTTGAATCGAATTATCCGCTGTGGGCGAACATAAACAACACTAACAGCTCGGCATGGTCGGGCTTTCCCTCCACAACCCAAGCGACATTCATGCCCTTCCAAGTACCGACGAGCGGAACATTGGCCGAGTTGTGCTTTAGAACCCAAAATATCACTTCAGGCGGGACGTTTCAACTCGGCGTTTATGCCTCATCACCCGTAACTAACCTCCCTTTAGGATCACCATTATTCACGACCAGCATCGTCTTATCATCAAGTACGGAATTTGAATTCGCGGTTAGCGGCGTCAGCGGATTAGTCCCCGGAGATATTCTCTATATCTGTTGGTTAGGGTACACCGGGATCAATGGGGACAGTATGAGCGTCGGATTCAGCAGCACAACAGGCGCGGGCTCTGGGGGTTATGCGTTGAATTTCCCTCGTAGGATGACCGGCAGCAATCTTACTCAATTCGTTGGAAGGCAGCACACGGCAGTGAGGCTTGACGGAATAACAGCAGGGGTTTTCCCGACGTCCATACCAGCGAGTCAAGGGTGGAGCGAAACGATAATCATCAACACGCCCCTGAACATGTCAGCGAGGTACTCATGATGACCCGAAGGAACAAGGTAAGAATCGACGTTGATGGCAACATCGAGAATTCGGTCGTGGATGTGGATTGGGATTTGGTGAGGACTGAGCGCGACGGGCTTCTCCTATGCACCGATCTATGGTACTTGAAAGACAGATGGGACGCCTTATCATCTATTGCAAAAGGTAAGTTGAACGCATTCAGAAAGGCGTTGAGAGAGCTTCCATCGACTTATGAAACGGCGAATGAGGCCTATGATAATATGCCGACCTATGAAGAATGGATGATAGAGGTTTGATAAAATGAGCGACAAGGACGTGGAGCTTGAGATCGACGGGAAGGGGAACATCAGAATCCCGTGGAAGGTCGTCCTGATCGTCCTCGGCATAGCAGCCGCAGCGATGGGGATAGGCGAGGACGCATTCAACGCAATACTGGACGCCGTGGAGGGGTGAGAAATGTCAAACGAGGATTTCATCGTGATAGCGGTCATACTGTTCGTAGTGTTCAGGAGTGCTTGAGATGCCGCTGAAGCGTCTCAAGAGCGGTCGCTATCGAGCGGTCTCCTACACCACGGGAAAGCCCATCGGCCCCGTGAGGGGAGAGACCAAGGCGAAGGCCGAGGCTCGATCCGCAACGTCCAAGAGGCGGTCGCGTCGTAAGCGTTCCACCGGGTCGCTCAGGGCGCGGAAGATGAGGAGGAGATATTGATGGCTATATCAGATAAAACAAGGAAAAGCATGATAGCAACCACTAGGTTTCAATTGAAAAGCGAGAAGAAGTCAATTCAAAGTAGCAAGGCTCGGATATCAAAACTACAAGGATTTCTTAAGAGATTAGAAAGGAGATAAAATGCCCCGAGTCAAAGATCCATACACAAGGGGGAGGACGGTCAGCGTATCGTCTGCCGTCCGTGTGGGACGACCGGGATCGAAGAGGCAGAAGTCATACTGCGCGAGGACGGCCCTGATACGCGGGGCATGGAAGACGGGCGGGTCGAGAAGGCTCCCATCCAAGAATGAGATCCAGAGAAGGCGATGGGGCTGCTCATACGTTCCGGGCGAGAGGAGGCTTTGAGATGGCGAAGGGCGACACGGCGTACTTGAGGAAGAAGTCGAGGTCGTGCCGAAAGCCGTCCGGCGGCAACTACGGCGTGACGACTCTCCGCAAGGTTATGAACAGGGGATACGGGGCCTATCGAACCTCACCCGGCTCCGTCCGTAACGTAAGAGGGGTCAAAGGCGGCCCCGGCCCGAAGATGAGCTCCCAGAGATGGGCAAGGGCGAGAGTGAATTCATTCTGTCGAGGATCGAGGAAGCACGACAGGGATTTGAGGTGAGAAGGATGAAGAAGATGATACCCGTCCGAGGATTGAACCCCGCACTGGGGCGCATGATAAGGAGGATGAAGTGATGACTAAGAAAATCCTTCCGAAGGACGCCAGTCGATATTCAATGACGGCTAGAGGTTTCAAATTGAGTGCCTTGGGAAGATTCCCCAGTTTCTTTTATTCCATGAAAAAGAGGTGATTATGATGCCGAAGGGACGAGGATCGAGACTGAGATTCAGCTACACGGACAACATCCCAGGTTATGACGCTGGCGACAACCCGCTCGGCGACGTCGCAGACCCACCGAGATACGAGGATCCCATCCTCCCAGGGGGAAGGCCGCCACCACCAGCTCCTAGACCTCCCCAGGACGCACCGCCTCAAGACCCCCCTGCCGACCCTCCGATGGATCCCGGGCTAGGGGGAGGAGATGGCTCGGGGTCGCCGTCGGGGATAAACCCAGGCGACATACCACCAGCCCCCGCACCTCCCGAGGAGGTTCCGATCGACCCCGGACTCGGAGGAGGCGACGGGAGCGGATCGTCGTCGGGAGTGGGGCCGGCCAACGACTTCGAGCCACATCCGATGTATAACCCCGAGACGGGTGAGATGGTCATGGCGAACACGTATCAGGAGCATCTCGATCTCTCTGCTTTGGGCTACACGCACGATAGGCCGGGGGGTAACGGTGCTGAGAGCGGGAATGACTACGCATTGATAGGCGTGATCTCGCTTCTTTTCTTCGGAGGGCTCATCCTCGGACTCAGGAAGTGATTCAGGATGGGCAACGGGATCGAGACTGACGAGGTGGCGAATGTCGCCAACATCGCCGGGTACTGGACGCTAGGCGTCGGTAAGGGTCTATTGGTCAGCGCGATACCAATCGTCATGGTCGCCGTGGCATATGGATTCATGAAGCGCATCGTCAGGATAGGCGAGAGGATGGGGAACTAAGATGCCTGTATTCGCCGCAATACCCCTCGTAGGAACAGCAGTTGGGGCAGTTGGAGGATTCTTAGCTCGGAAAGCGGTTAAGAAATACGTGGTGATAGGCGGAAAACTTGTCATCGGGTACTTCGTAGGAACGGAGTTAATCGGATATGTCGATGAAGAAGCGGGCGAGACGATAGACGAACTAGAAGCCAGTATCGTCGAGGCCGGACTAACCATCGCTGAAGGCGTGGCCGAGGAGACGGCGGGGCTTTCCCTCGCACTAATCGAGGGATTCGGATCGGCCGTGGTGAGAGGGATAGAACTGACGTATGACACCGTGAGGGAGAAGCTTCGGGGTAAGGAGGATGATGTCATCGCCGGGTTCACGGTTGGCTTCATGGCTATCCTTACCTTGGTGTTCCTCTATCAGTCAGCAAAGAAGGGAGGGGCATGAAGCCCGAGAGAAACGAGGTCGAGAGGAACTTCCGCTCGATCCTCCTACCCGTCGTCTACGCATGGCTCGCCGCAGCGGTCAGCCTTGTGGGGTATGGGCTCTACAAGCCCGAGGACGTCATACCGAACTTGGAGGGTTATCTCGCGCTGCTAGCGATCCTGTCTGCACCTGCGACCCTGGCGGTGAGCGAGATAAACAGGCTGTACGCCGAGAACATGAGCGCGAAAATATCGCTTGAACCCGACCTGGTGAAGCATCAGATAAAGACGCAGCAAGATCAGCAGAAGCATGAGATAGCTCTCGACGCGGAGGAGCGTCGGGATGTGTTAGAAGGCCCAGGAGAGGAATGAATCCCCTCCTGAGCTTTACGTTGATCTGAACCGGGTCGCTCGGTAGAATCCGATTACGCCAGTAGCGTGAACGGATTGCCGTATCTCGATTCGTCGCGGGTCATCGTTACTGTCACTGGCAGTTTGCCAGCGTCAACGATTGCCGTGAGCTGCCGATCGACTACTGCGCCGTTCAACCATGCTTCCACAGTCGCGCCGTCTAAGTCGATGGTTGCTACCCAGGACGTGCCGTACTGCGTCTCGACTGATCGAGCGTCAAGAACGGTGAACGTCTTACCAACGACCGCATCAGTCTTGAGCGTCTCAGTCTCGGGCAGCTGTGCTGCGTCAGATAGAATCTTGCTTATATCATCAGACATCTGTTATCATACCTCCTGAGCCTCGGTGTATGCACTGGCTCTTAATGGTTGTGTATGCACCAATACCAGGTAAGATCCTGGGATGGTGCGTCAGGGTA
>Ga0181393_1000568_pt1 | contig 13874 bp, 16 predicted proteins | sample 16SPOviralmetaG_FD_130122 | JGI IMG/M metagenome (GOLD analysis project Ga0181393, IMG submission 130122) | Marine viral communities from the oligotrophic San Pedro Time Series (SPOT) site, San Pedro Channel, CA, USA - 16 SPOT_SRF_2010-10-21 | ecosystem: Environmental > Aquatic > Marine > Strait...
CGCAAAATAGACATGGCCAATTTAAATTTGATAATTTGCCATGGTACAACTCTAAACACGAGGCCATTATTAGTTTTGTACGTGAGTATTATCACGAGGAGACCCTGATAGATTGGTTAAAATGGGAATTTAGATTTATACCTGAGGTTATGTTTATTCTGTCTATGGGTGTAGATGTGTTGGAACATTGGAGACAAATAGTACACTATTTAGAATATTTGTGTTCAAGTGATACCGCGCCTAAATCTGATGAATATTCTATATATACATGTATTGACCTTGCTATGGTACAAATTAACTTCTTGGAGGCCCTAAATGATTGATATTGATAAATTGATTATGGTAATGATATTAATATGTATAGACGTTTATGTATTATTGTTTTTTCGATTCGTGGCATGGTTAGCACTATGTACAAACTGAAATTCTATCTAGTAATATTCATACTATTCAACATGGTCCAAACGTGCTCATGTACATAAAATAAATTGAAAATAATCAATATTGACTATTGACACTAATGTAACACTATGATAATATGTATATATATCCAATAGAGGATATAAACAACCAAGGACAAAATTATGTTTACAGATACTTTCAAGTGTTGGTCTATCATGACTTTAACTTTAATCTTTGCTGCTTTCCCATATATTATATCACCAGCGCATAAAGCGTATCATATGTGTTTATTGTTTTGGGCCCTGCATTGTTTCATATCTGTTTTTGCTATGGTGGGAGGGTTTGATTTAGAAGAATAACATACTGCAATAGCAACACAATAACCCTTGGCTATATGGTCAGGGGTTTTTTGCGTCATGGTTCACCTGGATTTTTATGTTTTTTTTGATGTTGCAATCACAGCAAATGACACAAATACAGCATATTGCAAACACAGCAAAATATATACTGCACTTGCAACATCACCACCACCACTATATTATGCTACTATTACAGCATAGGTTACAAATTGTTGCAAAGACAGCATCCCATATATACATAAACCATATCAATCAAGGGGTAGAAATGAAAGGTACGAAAAGAGGAAGGCTAGAGGCCCCAAAAACTCTAATCTCTAGAAGTATTCGAAATCGTAATATTAACGGGTTACTTTGGGCTTTTATCACCCTAGCACACGAAGAAATCAAGATTCAAGGTCAGATAGAGACCTTTAGCGGGTCCGATATCCGCGACTTTGTAAAACTGTTACACACTCGAGAAGTTGAGAGTAAATTAGGTGATGATGCGAACGCAGCAATGTCCACGTTGCAACTGCAGCAATGGTTAGATGCTAGTGATGCAAAAGCAGCAAAGGCCAATGTTGCAAAAGTAACAAAATCCAAATGATGCATGTGCAGCATCCAGGATACATGATGCATGTGCAGCATATAAGCTTCTATGTTGCAAGTGCAGCATCCATACATATGCTGCGATTGCAACATCCCACATCCCAAGGGCCCAATGTTGCATGGCCAGCAATATCTAGGAAGTGTTGAGGGAGGGTAATCGAATGGTATCTAAACATAAGACCACATTGCTTTGTTGGTTTTGCAGCAATATCCAGTGTAGCGAATCGGTCGGGTTGCTACGTTTACAGCATGAACCCTTTCATGCTATAGTTGCAACATACCGAAACGATTTGTGGAACGGTGTTGCAGATACAGCACGGAGTATTCTATGATTGAACAAGTAAACAATATCTTTTCGGATCCCTTCGAGTTTATCAGTAGGTTAAACATAGTTGATAAGCGGGGTAAGGTGGTACCCTTAAGGCTTAATGCTGAACAAATAGAGATAATCAACGGTCTACAGATTGGTGATGATACCTTGATACTTAAGCCTAGACAAATAGGAAGTAGTACGGTTGTATGTGCTTACATGTTTTGGAAGGCCTACACAGCCACTACACCTTTAACATGTGTTATTTTGTCGTATAAAATTGCATCTAGTAAACACTTACTACACATACACAAACGATTCTATCAGTATCTCCCTGAAGTACTTAAAAGACCCTTGGATATAGACAATACTACAGAACTATCATTTAAGGGTGGTGGTCGTATTGTAGCCGCTGCAGCAACTCAAGCAGGTGGTTTGCGTAGTTATACGTGTTCTATGCTTCATATATCAGAGTATGCATTTGCAGAGAATCCAGAAGAACTTAAGGCCACTGCTATAAGTGCGTTGAATGATGGACAGTTAGTGATAGAGTCTACAGCAAACTATTACAACGATGCATTATGGAAAGAGATAAACAAATATCATACAGGAGAAGCACACTGGACATATCTATTCTTTCCTTGGTATATGCATAGTGAATACAGTATGGATGATATAGGCCTAGACCTATCAGACGAAGAAACTAAGTTACAAGTAAAGTACAGTTTAACCCTTGGTCAGATAGCATGGAGACGTGAAAAGATAAGTAAGTTAGGCTGGGAAAAGTTTGTACGTGAGTATCCGTTATCATTAGATGAAGCATATCGTATAAGTGGTAATACATACTTTACAGCCAAAGACTTTGAGCATGTGAACATAGTACAAGTACAGCCTACAGAGTGGACAACGTTTGACAATGTAAACCCAGATGATTCGTATGCGATAGGTGTAGATGTTAGTGGTGGTGTTGGTAGAGATTATGCAGTAGTATTTTGTGTATCTAGGATGACATTACAACCTGTGTGTATATTTAGAAGCAACATGGTAAGCCCAGTACAGTTGGCAGATTACATCTATGATATGAGTGTGACATACAACAATGCATTGGTATTGGTAGAGAGTAACAACTATGGATTGGCAACGATACAGGAGTTAAAGTACCAGGGTTTTCATAGGTTTTGGTTAGACCCACATACAGGTAAGGACTTCTTAACCACGGCTAGAACAAAGCCATTGTTGTTTGAGAATCTTAAGAAGGGTATCCAGACAGGTAGTATACATATGATAGACAATATTACTGTAACTGAGTTGCGTAGTATAACGGTAGATGAGAAAGGTATACTTAAGTTTGGTGATGATATGGATACTCACTGTGACAGTGCTATGGCCATGTCATTGGCGTATTGGTGTTTAAACAGTGTCAAGTTAAAGCAGAGTGCATATTTACCGGAGTGGATTATATCACGTAGAGCAGATAGGGTACAGCAATCAGGTGGAGTAAGTCCACAGTTGCATAGGAGGTATTGATGTTTTGTGATGTATGTGAGTGTGACCCATGTGACTGTGATTCAGAACCCAGGGCAATATTTTGTCCAGAGTGTGGAGACAAGCCTTGTAACTGTGGGAATCATAAGTTGGTACGTATGGGTGATATGATACAGTTGCAGTATGATGTAGGCGGTAAGTCGTTTAGTGTATATGTGCCACTTCACTTTGCTGACCAGTATCAACAGCTGTATAGTAATATTAGACTAATGGATGCAAACGGTAGTGTAATAGAGTATAGTGGTGGTGTTAGTAAAGGTAGTGGTGTTGGTGGTAAGGAGTAATCATGGCACGTAGTAATAAAGAGATTGTACATTTGATTCGTACTGTATTGGATGAGCACAATGATTTCTATGACCAACAGCGCACAGAGTTAAAGCGGTACAGAGATGTATACGAGAACAGGTTTTGGCAGTCAGAGTATATGGATGACACTATGGTCAGGGTAGAGACTGCTGATTGTTTTGGTTATGTAGAGGGTTTTATAGCAAGTTTGTTTAGTCGCAATCCTGCTGTAGTGGTTGCTAAGGATACGTCTATAATGGAAGGGAATCCATTAATGGCCCAAGAGGTAATCAATCGTTTTTTGTTTGACAAGCGTGAGCAGTTGGAGATAGCGAGTAGACTTGCTTTGATATATCCTTCTTCGTTTTTGAAGTTGTCACCCACGAGTAGTGAAGACATGTTGGAGAAGGTGTCTATACGTGCGATACCATGCTGGGAGATTATACGAGATTTGGATGCCAGCAGTTGGGATGAGCAGCGATACATGGCCCATACGTATTATTTGAGTGTACCGGAAGCCAAGCAGAAGTTTGGGAACAAGAAGTTTACAGCGATACCCAAGGTGGACTTTTTTACGCCCCAGGAAAAGTATACTGGAGTGAGTGAAGACTTGCCAGACGATTACTTGTACATACAGGTGGTAGAGTTCTATGACATGGCGTATGACATGTTGTACTTTTGGACACCCAACTACAGTGATGGTGAGTCATTGTTGGAGAAGTCACAGATACCGATTCGGACGTATGATGATAAGCCATTGAGTCCTATTTGTCCGTTGTACTATGCACGTAGACCAGAGAAGCCCATGCTGGGTATGAGTGCAGTTTGTCGTGTGTATGACCAGTTCTATGAAAAGAACATATTGCGTACATACTGGGCCAACTCGGTGCGTAGAGACAGTAGACAATACTTGTACAAAGAAGGTTCATTGGATGAGGAAGCATTGGCCAAGATTACAGCTGGTGTAGATGGTGCCATGATACCGGTAGACGAACCTGTATTGGATGGTGTTATACGTGCAGTGGGTGTAGAGCCATTGAGTGGTAACTTTGACAGATATTTAAACTACATTGAGCAGGACATTAACCGTGGCAGCATCTTGGCACCGTTTAGTCGAGGGGAAGCGACAAAAGCAACGGCTACTGAGGTGACTGCCCTTGCTCAATACAGTGCTAGTGAAATTGGTAAGTTGGCCCGTGAGCGTGACAATGCGATAGAGCAGTTGGCATTGGTGTATTTGCGTACGATTAGTTTGTTGACAGAAGACGATGAGCAAGCCGTGATTGAGGTTAACAACCTTCCAAAGGTAATAACTGTACAAGACTTGGATGCTAAGTTTCGTATAGTGGCCCTTGACCAGTCAAGTACTCCATTGTCAGAGGCCCTGAAGCGTAGCAACTTGGTTCAGTTGTTACCTGTACTAACTCAACTGGGTGTGCCTGCAGACAAGATTAAAGAAGAGATTGTACGTCTTTATGACTTACCAGAATCTTTCATGGAAACACCACCACCACTACCACAAGAACCACAAGGTCCACAAGGTATGGCTGGAGCACCAAACGAAACAGACATGAACACATTGGCTGGAGACATAGGGGCGCAAGGTGAAGCACCTACACAACAACTTGCACAAATGCTTGGTGGAGGTATATAATGCCAAGGTTCACTTATGGTTGTAAATTGTGTGACCGTGAACACACTATGATAGTTAAGTTCAGTGACCCAGACCCACAGGTTTGCGGTATGGACACTATTAATAGTGGTTGTGGTGGTGAGTTATACAAAATGCTTCGTGCTCTTCGTCCTCACAGTAGTTGGAATACAACTGGCAGATATGGTGTAAACGGATACTTTAGCAAAGCATTGGGCACACACGTTGAAAGCCCACAGAAAGAGCAAAAGATTATGGAGTCTAGAGGGTTTGTATGTGAAGCAGACCTGCCTAGAGATCGTTGGGATACAGCAGTAGAGACACAGAAAGAACGCGTATCTAACCAAGATAAAAATATAGAAACCTACACAGAAGCCTTAAAAAGTGGTAAAACAAAAGAAGAGGCTGTTTGTGCTGCATTTACAGCAAGCGATGCAGTCAGTGGCAAACTTGATGAAACATGGGGTAAGAAATGAATGAAGAAATGAACAAGCCATCTATGGAAATGGAAGTTGACATACAAGGTGCTGAGCAAGAAGACGAATCTATGTTTGGTGAAATGGCCCCTAGAGGCAGATTTACTGCAAAGGCATTGAACAACCTGGTTAAAGCAACCAACCGTTTGTTGCCATTGTTTGATCAAACACCTGACTATCCTACGTTTGAAAGTGACATAACAGAGTTTCCAACTGACTTTGTACGTGTATTGTCAATGTTTGAAGGTGCTGTTAGTGGTGCGATTGAAGAAGACATTATTGATGAAGAGATGGACTTTGACATGGGTGAAGTTACTGGCGACGAGAATGTTAACATGCTGGCCGGAAAGATTAACCGTTTAGTGAATGACCGTTCATTTAAAAAATACCTTAAGGGTATGTCCGATAGTGAAGGTGAAGCCACAGAGGGCGAAGAACTCGATGCTGACGAAGGTATGGAAGATATGGATGTAGACGCTTTATTTATGGAACGTATGTAATGCCTGCTCGTAAAACCAAAACTGGATACAAAGTTAAAAGCACCAAAAGAAAGTTGCCTATTAAAACGGCAGCCAAGAAACGTATGAAGGCTGTAAAAGCAAGACACAGTAGCAAGTCTAAAAAGAAAGGCTGCTCATGTAAAACCAAAAGGAGATAATATGTCTGAAGACACTACCTCAGTAGAGACTGTCGAAACCGTAGAAACCGTAGAAACACCCGATGCAGAAGTTGCTGATACTACAGAAGTAGACCCAAACGCAGACACTGTATCAATGACATTGGAAGAACTGTTGTCTATTGATGATTTGATGGATATACAACAAGACGACTTTGAAGAGTTTACGGATGATGCAAACCACAAAGGCATGAAACCATTACATGAATGGATGCAACACATACCTGAAGATGTACGCAAGCACGTTGCCAATATCCGTTCATCATACACAAGAAAGACGCAAGAAATAGCACAGATGCGCAAAGACCTAGACGCAGAACGACAAGCGTTGTTGGCCCAAGAAGAAATGGCAGTGAACAACCCATTTTTAAAGCAAGCTGAAGAAGTCTTAGCCAATGAAGAAGAGTATGACTTGTATACGCCAGAAGGCATGCAGGCAGAAATCAAACGTCAAGCCGCTCAAATGTTGCAAGAAATGATGCAGCCTGCACAGCAAGAAATACAAATGAAGCAACGCAAAATGCAGTTAGAACAGTTTAAGACTGAGAACCCAGAGTTGATGGATGATTCTTATAGGCTGCCAGTTGCACAGATGCTTCAAGAACGCCCAGAGTTAAAACTTGAGGATGCGTTTTACATTGTAAAGGCCAAAGTGGATGCAGGGCGATTAAAAGAAGAGCGGGCTCAGGTTGCACAACAGCGTTCAGAGCGTCGTCAAACGTTGCGCAAAACATCTACTGGTAAGTCTGTTACACCTTCTGGCACCCCTAAGTTTAGAGATGCTTGGGAAGCCTACCAATATCATAAAAGTCAAAACGCCAAAAAGTGAGGTAACACATGGCCAGAGGTAGACGTGATGTTCACAAGATTATTGTACACCATACCGCATCCCCGCAAGACACGACGGTTTCGCAGATTCGTGACTGGCACGTCAACGGCAATGGGTGGAGTGACATTGGCTATCATTATATTATTTTGGGTGATGGTACACTCGAAAGAGGTAGGTCAATAAACAAAACTGGGGCACATTGCAAGGGCCATAACAGAGGTTCTATTGGTATATGTGTAACTGGCAATACAAGTGAAGAACCACCCACCACTGCACAGGTGCAATCTTTACTAGGTACCTTAAACATGTTGCTAGAAGAACACAACATTACAAGGCAAGATGTCTACGGTCACCGAGATCTCGGTGCTACAGAATGCCCAGGTAACTGGCTTTATACAATTTTACAACAATACAAGCAGGGCTTGTGTTGACAATCCAACAACATAACTGTATTATATTATTGTTCGATGGACTTTATAAGCACCCTGACAACAGACATTCCGAGTGGAACACGTTTATAAGTGATACAAATAAATAAACTTTATTAGGTGATAAAATGGCTATTTCAAATGATTTGCTATCGTCGACCTTGTTCTCCATTCGTGATGGCGAAGTTGACGAACTATTTCAAAAAGTTGCATTCTTAGACAATGCAAAACGATACAACGGTATAGAATATGAAGATGGTGGTATTAAAATCCAACGTCCACTTTCTATTGCTGAACATTCTCAAATTACTAACCTTCCTACTGGTTACGAAGCTGTAAACTTGGCGATTAAAGATGTATTGCAACCTGCAATCTACAACTGGGCAGACTTTACTGCACCTATCGTGATTACCAAGAAAGAAGAACTTGAGAACCAAGGCGAGAAGGCAATTGTTAAAATTGTAGAAGCACGTATGCGCTCCGTTATGGGTATGCTTCGTCGTGAACTTAACAAGCAGATTCTTGTTGGGAACTCTACTATCTTAACTTCTGTAAACACTTTGAACGGTGCTGTTGCAGGCGGGTTCTTAGAATGTGAAAACAAAGGAGCAGCGGGATCACAAAACAATAGTGTTGGTGGTATCTCTAAGGCTACTTACAATACTACTAATGGTTGGCAGAATCAAATCTTTTCTGTTGGTGGTGGTGCTGCTGGAGCTTTTGGAACTGATGGTATCCGTGGTATGCAACAGTTGTCAATCGAAGCAAACAGTGTAACTCATATGGGTGAAACCAACTGTGTTCTTATGTCTGAAAAATGTATGGCAAACTATCGTCGTGCTTTGTTTGCACAAGAGCGATACATTAATGAGAAGACACTTGACGGTGGACGTATGCAGTTGGCCTTTGGTGGTGCGGTTGTAGAACAAGACCTTGAACTAGGTTTTAATGTAACTTCAGCAGACTTTGGTAAAACTGGAGCATTATCTGCTTACTTCCTTAACTTTGATGGAGTTAAGTTGTGTATGCATAAAGATGCTGACTTTGCTGTTTCACCATTCGAACACATTTCAGGAACTACTGCACGAGCTGCGCAATTGTATGTTAAGATGCAATTAATCGCTGACCATCTTGGTTCTTGTGGAATTCTTTTCGATGGCGACACTTTTTAAGGAGGTTATTATGGCTACTCAAAATATTATTCAATACTTGGAAACAGGCGTAGGCATCGAGGCTATGAACCGTCGACAAGTAGAAACATTCATTGCTTCTGAAGCTATTGCTGACAAAGAGGCTGTTGCATTTGATATTACAAAAACATCGGATGGTGACAAAATGATTCATGTTGTCAAGGGTGATTCAAATGATGCAGAACACACTGCATTTGTTGGTGTTGCGTTGGGCGCAGCCGCTATTGGTGAAACGGTAGATGTTTGCATTGCTGGTTTATGTCAAGTCAAAACTGATGGAAGTGTTACCAAAGGTTCGGCATTGTCATTATTTACAACTGCTGGTGAGTTGAAAAATTATGCCAACTCAGATGTATTGCCCCCTGTTGCATATGCTTGTGCTGATGACTCAGCAGATATTGCTACGGTTATTGTAATCAAGCAGTTCTAATCTGAATTTTCCTTGTTGTATACTCGAAGGGTGGGTGTTTACGCACCTGCCCTTTTTGTTTGGAGACATTATGGCCAACTTAAAAGCATTGCGTGAAAAGGTTAAGAATATTACCGACTATTCACCGGAACTACAACAGTTTAATGACCAACTAGATGAACTGATTAATGACGCATATTATTGTATCTGGACAATGAAGCGTTGGAACTTTGCCACTAAGTTAAGCACATTGCGTTTTCATGTAGACATTACTGCTACTACAGACTTGGAAAACACAGCGGCAACAGCAGTGAATATGAACATTACAAGGGGCCAACGCAAGGCCACATTAAGTGCGGCTATAGATAGGTTGCATGATCCAGATATATGGGAAGGTCAACCCATTGAGATTGATACTATGGAGTACACCATCTCCAAAATTATATCTCGTACAGAAATATTGATAGACAGGGCATATGAAGGTACAAGTTACAACGACTACACAGGTTGGAAGATTAAGAAGCGGTGGTACACGTTGCCAGAAGACTGCTTAGAACTGTTGTATCTGGGCCATAGAGATTACCCCTACGTATCTGTAACTGGCTCACAGAATCCATACGGCAAGTCAACAGCCATACTTCCTAGACGCGAAGAAGACTTAGACTTACGTGTAGATAGAGAAATGAGTTATGCAGAAGGATATATAACCAGTCCTTCAGTTATTATTAACCCTGCAGAAAAGATTGAACTTACAATCACTGAAGCTACAGGTAACTTCCCCAACGGTAAATCGTATGAGTTGTGTTGGGCCTTCCTGAAAGATGGAAAGATTGGTGCTTTGTCAGAACCTGCTGTGGTTACGTTTGATGCAAGCAACAAAGGTATTGGTGTAAAGTTTGTTTCTTGGGATGATGAAGTTATACAAGCGGATACATACAACGACAAAGACCAGGTTGCTTCTCAATGGGAAGGATACCGTAAGGTTGTATTGTGGAATAAGAACTTTGACAAAACTACCGCAGAGCGTCGAGGTTTGCCATGTTGGTTGTTTGTTACAGTGGGTGGTTCAAATAGAAATGAACTTAACTATTTGGATACGCTGATTGCTGAAGATACAGCCTCCTCTATAGATATATTGAATGTAAACCAGTTAGACAATGGGTCTAAGCGATACATAGAGATTGATGGTTTGCACCAACAGATTAGACCATATCCCAGAGTTAATGGGTATGACTTCGAAGTAGTACAGATTAAAAGTGGTGTTACCGTTACAACGTTCCATGACTATGTACGTGAAGGTGTCATCCGGTATCTAGAAAAGCCACAGGACTTACTGTTGTCTACAGATGTGCCCAAGATGCCATACGAGTTTCACCAGTTAATCGTATACAAAGCATTAGAAGACATATACTTAAAGTTGGGCCAACAAGGATTGGCAACCACGTATGAACGCAAGTATATGAAAGAAGTCAACAACCTGGCTAAACGATATGTAGACAAGATTGATCAACGTGTGCGACGCGGCCAATTTCATATGGCACATGGTAGACCGACATATGATGGAAGTACTTTGAGGAGACTGTCGTGAAATCACAACGTCTAAGTTCTTTTGTACCCTGTAATGGTGTCAATCAAGTATTGTCACCACAACTTGGAGATGCCTTTAAGGTTCTAAACTGTCGATATTCTCCAGAAGGTGGATGGATAGGCGATATTGGTTTTGAGTCATGGTGGAAAGCACCTGCAAGTTGGACAGTGAGTACTCCCATACTACAAGATTACTTTGGTGCTAAAGTAGACTCATGTTATCAATGGAAAAGACAAGGTACCAATGATGTTTACACGTTTGTTGAACAAAATGGAAAGCTTTATTATGTGCTTGGAAACAAAGGTCAGGGATCCACTTACACTGGAAATTTTTATGACGATGACCTTGTTGTTGTTGATAGTAATCGTTATGTGCCTAAATTGGGTGACATTGGCAGTCAATATATTAACCTTGGATCCCAACTACTTATTATCAACGGACGAGATAGGGCCATTCTTTTCAGTGGAGATAAGGTTTGGCGTGATTTTGGTTTTGTTATCTTTACTGGTACTGCGGATCCACAGGATGTAGACCCTAAATATATAGAAGGCGGTGAGTTGATTGCGCCTGCTATATACTTTGGTGAGAATACTGTATTTGGTCTTGGAGATGTCAAAGAAGGCGTTACATACGAATACGACTACAAGATATCGTTTATATCTGACTTGGGCGCAGAATCTCCCCTAAGCGGCATACAAAGCACAGATTGGTTCTTACCAGCAGACAGCGAAGAGTACAGGTATGGAGTGGCCTTAGATTTGCCTATTGGCCCAGAAGGTACTGTTGCTAGACGCATCTATCGTACAAAAGACATCAACAATAGTGGTGGTGTGTTGTATTATGTAAAGCAAATCAACGAAAACTCTAGTCGGTTCTATGTTGATGCATTACCAGATAGATACTTAGTTGATACAGCACCACCACTAACTGAAAGTGCGGCCATAAATTCAGATTACAAATATGGTGAAATCTGGGATAATAGACTATGGCTAGCCAAAGGTGACAGATTAATCTACAGTAAGTCTGGTATTTTTGAACAGTTTGGATTTGTAGACTACTTTACAGTACCAAGTTCATTTGGCGGTGACATTACTCAAGTACAAGCATTCTACAACAACCTTATTGTATTTAGAGAATCGGCTATTAATATTGTATCGTTTGGTGATGGTCAATACTTTATGTCTACCATTACAAGTACCATTGGTACTACTGCTCCAAACAGTGTGGTGGTGATTCCTCAGTTGGGTGTTGTGTTTATGAATGAACAGGGCATTTACATGTTAACTGGAGGATTGAATGGTGGTTCGAGTTTGGATGTACAAAAGATTAGTTCTGGTATTGATAAAGAACTCAGAAGACGAAATATGCCTTTACTGCATAAAACCGTAGCCGCATATAGTTCCAAAGAGCGCGAGGTGTGGATACATTATCCTACAGCAGACAGCACTGTTCCAGACACTGGTGCTGTTTTGCATCTAATACCACAAACGCCAATGTGGTCATTCAGACTAAATCAGACCAATGCTGAGTCTGGTTACTGGTCAGCCATAACCACTACTGTAGATGGGTACTTCTTGCTGGGTACTGCACCTGAATGGAACATAGCATTGGGTCAAACAACAAAAAAGTTTGGACCGCTTCAGGTTATGTCAAACAGTAATACATGGGGCCAACAAGCAAACATTACCGCCAGCGGTGCTATTAGTAGTACAGTTGCAATAACTGACCTTGCTAACCCAGGTCATGAATGGCAATCTGAGTGGTATGCATATCAAAACAACTCAGTAAAAATTCGATATTACAGTGTTGAACTGCGTATACTATCTTTTGGTGACAATGAATTCGACTTTTACTATTCTACTGACTATGCGTTTGAAGAAACAACTACTTCTAAGCAAAAACAAGCCAAATCAGAAACAGTGTTCACGTCAAAAGAAGATGCTGTTTTTGGTGCAGCGGATGCTTCTGTAACCAAAGTTCCCTTTAAGGTGAGCCAGAGTGTGCTAAGAGTAGGAAGGTTGATTACATTGCGCTATGACGTGAACACACAACTTGTAGACCAATTTAAGTTTGGTATTCGGACAACAAATGAGCAGCAGTTCCACCTATTGTCCTTTAACTTGTTGTCAGACTACGTGGCCATGCCTTCACTAAATCAATCTACACGTTTACAGAAGGGTCAATCACGATGAAAACCTATACTCAACACGGCCAGAAACGATTTGATCAAGTTAAGCCTGATAGCATTAACGACAATACAAAAGAAACTATTGGGGTATACAATGGTCGGATGGATGGTCAGAATGTACCAGTGGCCAGTATAGACAATACAAAGTTTATACCATGTGATGTAACCAGCAACAGTACGTCAGACTTGTATGCATTTGCCTGGACAGGTCAAACACAGGACTACTACTTTATAAGACGCTGGCAAGACCTAGAGGAAACTGCAGACGGGATACACAAACCATTGATATATTTTAACTTACAGTCTGATGATTGGTCAAGTGGCTGGAACAACTTAACAGAAATAGACAGTACATTTGCTGGGTTTATTTTAAATTTAAACAGTCAGTCCGGAACCCTTAACGGATGTTTTGACATAAACTTTCGTCATGGTGTTGATATCAGACAGCCGCTTGCTGATGTTGTTACTATTGGTATAGATTGGTGGACGCGCTGGGGGTTGTTTTGCAATGATGTATTGATTGCAGAATCTGGTCGTGTGTACCCACGTTTGGAAAGCCTTAGTATTCCATTTAGTATTTCAGTTGGTACACAGCCAATAAAACTAGAGTTAAAATGGCAAACTGTTAATATGAATCCAGACCCAACGTTTGGGGTTACTGGAACAATATTTAGTAAACTTGAAATATATGGTGCTTCTATATGGGCATGTAATACAAAGAGGTAACTATGGCACTTGTAGGCAATCAATATTTCGATGACGGTAGCAAGCCAACTGCGGCACAACTTAACACTGTATACAATAGTGTTGCTGGTGGTGGTATATCAGATGACAATGCACAGGTGGACTGGGCAAACAGAGCACACTTTAGTGCTTCAAATCGTATTGTTAAGTTCAACACTTTTGACTATGATGGACAAACAGACTGGTCTACTTCTAGCACCACATAC
>Ga0181393_1000569_pt1 | contig 13872 bp, 12 predicted proteins | sample 16SPOviralmetaG_FD_130122 | JGI IMG/M metagenome (GOLD analysis project Ga0181393, IMG submission 130122) | Marine viral communities from the oligotrophic San Pedro Time Series (SPOT) site, San Pedro Channel, CA, USA - 16 SPOT_SRF_2010-10-21 | ecosystem: Environmental > Aquatic > Marine > Strait...
ACTGTCTCCTATCAACAAAACTTTTAAGGATTTTGGTGCTTGACTCTTTGTTGACTCTTTCATAGAAGACTACCTCTTTACAGTACTCCTCCCCTATAATTTCTTTTCCCCTCCAGTCAGAACCTTTTACCATTACATCTGGTTTATACCTCTGAAGAATTGCAAGAAGATCATTGTCTGTGTCAAACGTTACTACACTTGTAACAGATTTCAACGAACTAATTAAATGCTTTCTATTCTTGAGTTTATTGAAAGGTCTTTCTTTTCCCTTGTTATACTCAATACGCCTATCTGTGTCAATAGCTACGAGCAGGTGAGTACCTAAACCCCTAGCAAAATCAAGTAGATCAAGGTGTCCTGAGTGCACTACATCAAATGCTCCATTGACAAATATCTTCTTCATACGTAAAATTACACCATGTCTAGATTTAAACACATATTAGAACAAGATCCACAACAGATTCAACAGCAAAATGTTCCTGACGATTGGCCTAAAGTATTTCCTAAATCAATTGTTGGTCTAGATCGAGATGGTGTAATTAATATAAATAAAGGTTACATCTCTAATCCTGATGATTGGGAAGCTATCCCTGGTTCTCTTGAAGCTATTCGTATGATTAGACTCAAAGGATATAAACTAGTTATACTAACCAATCAGGGTGGTATTATAAAAAAGGAGCAGACACATGACCAAGTAGAAGCTGTTCATCAACGTATGATGGAAGTCTTTGGTAATGCAGGTATCTACTCCATTGATGGTTTGTTCTATTCTGAAACCTCTCTGAAATGTGATTGCTTTGCTAAACCTAATCTTGGTATGTTTCACAGAGCAGAGAAAGAAATATTTTTAGATAAGCATAGGTTTAAACAAAATGGTTTTTATGTTGGTGACAAGATGACAGATCTTAAAGCTGCAGAACGTATAGGTGCTAGACCTATTCTTGTTCGTACTGGTCATGGATTAGAAACTGAAGAAGACCTCAAGAAATTCTCAAAAGAGAAACTTAGAAAGAAGACCAAAGTGTTTGATGATCTTCTTCAGTTTGCTCAGAGGTTGCCTTAAGCAGCTTCCTCCATATCCTCAACAAGACTATCATTATAAGGATAATGTACTAGCTTACCTACGTCTGGTAAGTATAGATAGTTTATGTCTGAGTTCTTTACAGTCTCCATAGCATCTTGCAAAGTCTCAACTAGAGGCTGACCTGCTAGATTAAAACTTGTGTTAAACAGAATAGGAACACCAGTTATTTTATCAAACTCTTTTATCAGGGAATAATAGCTAGGGTTCTGTTCTTTAGTCACAGTCTGAATACGACATGTACCATCTACGTGCGTGATTGCAGGAACTTCACCATGCTTGTCAGTCTTAAAGTCCATAGCATACATCATGTATGGTGACTCTTCTAGACCACGAGTTTCAAACCACTCTTCAAAGTTTTCTTGTAGCATTGAACCTGCAAAAGGTCTGAACCACTCTCTTCCTTTGACTGTGTTTACAAAGTCTTTACCATTAGGATCTGTGGGATCATATAGTATAGAACGATTACCCAGTGCTCGTGGTCCTGCCTCAGATCGTCCTTGGAATAGAGCTACAATGTTTTTGTCTGCTATTAGCTTTGCTACATCAGCAGTCTTTACATCTTTAGTCTCTATGTCACCAAAGTCATAATCTTCTTTTCGTTCAGGACCAAGATATAAACTTTTTAAAGGACGTTTTGTTTTATCACCTTCGTTATTTTGATAATAAACAAGGTAGGCTAGTCCAATAGCTGTACCCCCATCGTGAGAGATAGGGTCAACAAAGATATTGAGATCAGGAAACCTTTCCTTGTAGTAGTAATTAGCTACACAGTTAAGACCATAACCACCTGATATAACAATGTTGTTATGTCCTGTTTTATCCACAGCCTTTTCTATTAAGTTACCTACAAGAGTTTGTGTCTCATCCTGCACAGCCCAAGCTAAGTCTTTTGCTGCATCTGTTACCTTTGTGTGGTCACTGTGCCACTCTTTAGGATGTTCTGTCAAAGTTAAGAAAGGATGACGAACATGATCAATGTGAGCACCTGAAGGATAGTTAGGAAGAAATACATTCTTGTTTCCCCTACTATTATAAAACAGACTAGGAATTAAATCGTTGCTTTTTCCATATGGTGCAAGACCCATAGTTTTACCTGCTTCAATAAAACCAAAACCCAGATACTCTGAGACAGCCTCGTATGCTTTAACTATTGTTATAGCACTGTCCATCTCTAAATCTTCATTTACTAAACCTTGAGTATTGTAGTTTCCACCATAAGAGCTAAATATAGGTTTTACACCCTCGTTATAATCACAGTTAAAAATAGTTTCTGTTTCAAAACCTGGATTTTTAATGTCTTCATTAACACTTATCTCTCTATGAGAACCACAACCATCTACAATAACTGCTGCAGCCTCATCAAAGCCTGAGTTGTAAAAGGCACTTGCTGCATGACCTACATGATGAGCACCACCTACATTTATTGTCTGTAGTTTAGGGTTAAACTTTCTTAAAAAACCAGTGAAAGGATCTTCACCTGTCCAAGGTAACTGTGGAAATTGTTCTGAAGTACCACCAAGAACTAGGATGTCTACACCATACTTTAGTGCTTCTATCATTCCTGAAAAAGGATTACCATCATACTTAAAACGAGATAGTCTTTCTTCTTCAATGTAAAATTTTAATTCTCCATTTACCAATAAAGCAGCAGAACCATTATGCCCTGGATTGATTGCTAAAATATTCATTACTTCACCTTCTTTTCTATATCTTTTACAATGTTTGCATACATTTTATTTATTTCTTCATCATTGAAGTCCATGAGGCTTTCGTTCATACGATCAGCTAAGTGACTTTCAAGACCAGATATACGTATAGGTGAGTATTTCTTAGCATCCTCCTTTTCAATAATGTTAAAATATTCTGGATAAGTTGTGTTAATTGCAAAAGTAGAACCAACAATTACAGTTCCAGGTTTTCCTAATGCTTTTGCCATGTGTTGACCCACAGAATCTACTCCTATAAAGTAGTCAGCAGCATCTATAAAAGCAGTCCACATTCTGAGGTCAGCTTGTGGTTTTAATGTATATGTATCTTCTTCCATAAAGAAATCTTGTTCTGCCATCAACACAAGATTGTATTTTGCAGATAACTTCTTGACCAACTTTAAATATGCTTGAGGATCAATAGAACGAGATGACTCATCTACAATAGCACCTATTGGATGCTTTTGTGCAGAACGTCCAAAGGGTTGAATAACAATAGTGTGATTCTTTTTTTGTTGGTTCTTAGTATCAAGAATCATTCCTGCATCATTTATCTCTTCTGCTTTAGAAGTCTTCAAGATAGGATCTTGTAGATCAGAGTGATCATTTGTGTTGTTAATAAGAACATCAAAGGCTTCTGCTAAAGATAATTCTTGTTTAAAATATCCTGGAACTCGATATGGTTCAGGTGATATTATTTCTTCAGCATGTTTTACTACGTGGTCAAAGATACCTTTTTGTTCAGGGTTAAACACTTTGTCTTGTAGTCCAGGAATACCCCAGTATAAAGTATCCCATCCATGTACTAGTACAGCAAAATCGTCATGTTTTTTTGCATACTTTAGGAAAGCAGGTATAGATGCAATAGCACGTCCTGCACCCCCATCAATAAAAAATAATTTCTTCACGAGTCTTCTTTCTTATTATTATCTTTACAGACCCAATTAAGGGACTGGTGACTAGCATAGCATAAAAACTTTAGCTCTTCAAGAAGGTATTGTAGGCCAAGTTGGTTCAGGCCAATCCTCGTCTGTAGGCAAATTTCGTAAAGCTGCCCTATAAGTAACCCATTCAGCTTTCTTTTCGTCTGTTAAAGGAGAGTCCACAGCCTGAGTCCAATCAGACTCTGCTAGAAGATTATCTCTTGTTCGTCTACTTACATCACTTTGAACCTGTAATAAGTAGGCAGCTTCTGCTGCAATTTCATCTTCTGTTGGATCAGGAATTTCTCTCGTATAAGTTTTAGAAGAAGTTATAACTTGTTGCAACATTTATGTCATCTCCTCTGTTTGTTTTAAGTGTCCTACTATTCTAAAACTTCTTTGAATATTACAATAGTTGCAAGATAAACAAGAACCACTCAAACAGATACCATTAAAAGTACACCATTGAGGTCTACAGCAAAGAAAACAATTGTTTAAGTAACCACAACCCCACATCATCCTACAGGTATCAGACTGTGTGTTTGCTTCACCAGTTGGTGCTACTGCAGCATTAAATCCTACTGTAGGACCAGTTTGAGAAGATGCAACTCTAGTAGTTGTTACTGGAAAAAGAGCTATATTAAAAGAACCACCTCTTGTCCATCTACATATTCCTTGAAAGAGGTAACTATGACAACAAATGGTATAGCAAGTACCACAACTAGCTCTCAAAATTCTATAAACATGCTGACAATCTTCTAGTACATCATTAAAAACAAGTCTTATACAAGGCATATAAGAGCTAGTTCCTTCTGTACCACCTAGAGTCATATCCATACAAATACAACAGTAGTTGTAAAAATTATGAGTTATTAATAGGTTTGTAGTTGTAGGTTGAAAGTTTGGACAGTTCATAATTACTACTGGTGGAGCAACACATGCCTGTCTTTCATTAACAGTATCACAAAATTTATATCCTTTAGATGTTACTGAGGTAAAACAAGCATCTTCAGGAAGGGTGGCAGCACTCCCTGTTGATGCCTGTCCTGCTAGTTTAACAAATCTAGACATTACTCATCATACCCCCATATAGTAACTGCTGCTTTAGCACCAGTATTATTTACGTAAACATGGTTTCCATTTGATACAACAATACCTGTTCTTTCTAACCTATTAGCTGATGCCTTATACTCAAGAGTACCTGCATCATTAACACAGTTAGCACTGTTAAAGTAATGATTTACAGATGTTGAAAAATTTGCGCCATCATTTATAAATGTTTTTGTGCAGACAGCTTCTCCTGATCCTTGATCTATTTTAATAGCAACTTTGTCATCTGTTAGTTTCCAATTTGCAAGGTCATTAGAGTGGTATCTTAACATACAACCATTCCAACCCACAGCATCCAAAGAAGTATCACCCCAGTTAAAACACTGCGCCCATACTGCCCAACAACATTTACCTGCAAGAGTAGGATTTGACATCAGTGTAAAACAACCTGCATTAGCACAGATACAAGTAAATCTTTCCCAATCTGTAGGAGTTGATTGTACTTTTTGAAAAAATCCATCAGCAATATATTCTGAAAAAGTTTTGCAAATACAACGAGTTGTTGAAGTATTAAAATTGCCACTCTGTATACCATCCTTATCAACACATCTTGTTTCAAAAGAGTATGTTCCTCCATAGTTACAGGCTGTTCCATCCATAACAAAAATGTAGTTACAGTCAAGATAAGGATTATACCAAGCATACTTTGACATGCCTTGCCCTATATCAGTAATACAAAAAACTCTAATTTGGCAAGCATAACAACTACAAGACTGATTTAAACAACCCCCAAATGCATACCATATAGGTTGTACAGAACATATCTGACAGTATTGGTTAGCAAAACACGCAGCACACTCAAATCTATAAGCATGAAAAAATGATCCAGTTCCCCTTACTCTTTGCATCATGGCAAAATCACAACCAAACATAATTGGTTTACGAGCAGAAAAACCAATTTGATCTTCTACATCTGCAACGTTACAACAACATGCACAGCACTGACACTGCTCTAAAAGAATTTTTCTCATGTTGTTATCAAGCAAATCACATGCGTTACAACGAACTAATTGAAGGCTACAACTAACACGACAATCAACTTCACAACAATTTCTTACACGAATCTTCAACTTAAGTTCTGAAGGGTTATCTGCGTCACGAATTTGATTATAAGAAGCTACAGTACCAAAACAACTCCAAAGATCTACTGCAAACCATCCTGTGCAATTTTCAGTCATAAAGTTTTTTGTATGATGCTTGTCAGTGCAATCTGGCTGACTTGCACTACAATTAAAAAGATTGTAATAAGTTTCATATTTTAACTCTGGTGTAGCTGTACATATAAAACAACAGTTAGATGATGTTGTATGGTAGTTATACGATGACCATTTTGTGTAACAAGCAAGATTACAACAAGCTACTGGTAAATGTACGTGTTTTTCTCCAGATGTACTTGTATGAAAGTTTGGTATAGACCTAGACATATTTGCCCATAAAGTATAGCAACAATGACTATTCTGTGTATGACCATCCAATCTTGGACAACAGAAAGTACAACTTCCAAAGAATGAATTAGAAACTGGTCTATTACCTGTAGCTGAATAAACACCATGTAAGGTAAATCTGTTAGAAATACTAGGGGTATCTATAGCAGAATGACAAGTATTTCCAGTGTCCTTATAAGCTACTTGCATAAGAGATCTTTTACCTGCAACAGTGTTTTGCAGACAAGTAAAACCATCAAATGCCAATGCTGCTGTATGAGTAATTTGTACATTATCTGTTGGTGTTATATCAGTAGTGCTATCAACTGCATTTGTACATATACAAGCATCTGTGCCAGAAACCTTAATACTTAAACATGCGTTCTCTGTAGTACTAGGAACATGCGAATGTATTGTAATTGATGCTGCATTCCCACTTGAATTAGTATAGACTTTACAAGACGCATCTTGATCAATCATACTGCTTGCTAAAATTCCTGACATTTTATCTTACCTCTTTTATATTGCTGTAGCTAAATAATATGCTTTACCAACACTAGTACCTGCACTAATGCCAGTGAGTAAAGATCCATCTACAGCAGGTAGCTTCGATGATCCATTAAGTTGAACAAGATTGTTAGCACTTGTTCCAATTCCTGTTACTGATGTTCCACCTAGTCGCAGTGTAGTTACTGCTGCAATTGGTATGGTAGTTGTACCAGTAAATGTAGCATCAGCAAGAGGAGCTTTAGCATTTAGCTGTGTCTGAACATTTGAGTTTACACCTGCCACTCCATTTATATCTGCAGCAGATGCTGTAATTGCTGTGCCACCTATCTGTAGTGCAGTAGAAGCATTTATTGTTGGAGCAGTAAGTGTTCCTGTAAAGGTAGGGCTTGCCAAAGGAGCAGCACCAGTTACATCTGCTACTGCACCACTTGTTGCCACACTTGATAATCCAGTCACTTCTGAGGCTGCTATTGCACCATCTGCAAGCTCACCACCTGTAGCAACTAAGTCTGCTAATATTCTTGCCTGAGTCATTTATTTCTCCTTAACCAACACTTACGTATTCAACAAAAGCAATTCCTTTACCACCACAACCATTAACACTATCTCGAGCACCACCTCCTCCACCACAACCTGCATGGATGGCACAGCAGTATTGACCAGTACTAGGGCATGATGCACTACCACAGTTAGCATTACCCCCAGTAAACCAACCCATACAAACTCTTTCAGTCATTTGTTGTTCACTGCCTCTTAGCTGTAGATGGTATCTTGGCATTCCTACAGTCTGAGTTTTTTCCCAACCAATGGAGGTACATTTACTGGGTATCATTGGTGAATTAGGTATGTTCCAAGGTAATTGTGTTAGGTAAGGACATCCATTTTTAAGCACTGTAGAAAAATAAAAATTACAATACAAATTAATATCTTCGTTTGAACAAAGACCATCTCTACCTGCAGCATAAATACCTACAGATCCACCTTGAGCAGAAAAACACCTAGTTGAACCTGTAAAGTAACACATACCACAACCACCTTGGTAGTTGATATCCCCACCAGATCCAAGTGCACCACAAGAACAACATGGTCCAGAACGACCTCCTCCTTTGATGCACATAGTTGTACCTACTACGTTACAAGCAATAGTATCTCCACACATAGCTCCTACAGTAATGCAATAACAATCACTTGTTGTTACATCAATACACTTGTTTGAGTATCCTCCTGCGCCTCCTGCTGCAGTTCTATCTCCTGCAGACCATCCACAAGATCCCCCACCAATTACGTGAAAGATAACAGTACCATCAGCATGAGGAGTCCAAAGACAGGTTGAAGTATACAAACAGGTTGGACAAGCTCCACCACCACCTGAAGAGGTTGTAGGAGTAGGAAAGACTGTAATACCCATTATTCTGTAGCTCCTGATATTTGAATTGTTACCTTACTTGCAGTTGTCGTAGTTGCCTGTATGGTATCGTTGACATCTGAAAGGACTAAGCCTGGAACAGGAAACTCAATTATAACTGTTGTGTCTGCAGCCACACTCGTTTTATAAAACTGATTTGCTGCTGCTGCAGTTCCTACTGAACCACTGTTATCAGGAACATTATACAACACTACAGCTTCAGCACTAGTGTTTGTATTGTGTATTATTATACCACGAATGTAAGATGTTTTAGAGCTAGGGTTTGTGTACACTGCTCCTGCACTACTTGCGATTGTTGTAATTGGTGTTAGTTGTGCATATGTAAAAGCCATTTTTTCCTACCTATAATACAAAAGATTTTCTAAGATCAGCCTGAACGTCTACTGTTGCAAAGCTAAGTGTCCCTGACCCATTTGTTTTTAGAAACTGATCTGCTGATCCATCAGAAGTTGGGAGAGTAAATACAGAAACAAAACTCTGTAAGTTTGCATCGTATGCTAAAACGTTTGTTCCTATGACTACACCTAGAGTTGTTCTAGCTGCTGATGCGTCAGCATCGTCAACAAGTGTTCTAGCAAATGAAGAGAAGTCTGTTACAGCATATGTATCAGAACCACTCGTATAAATTATTTTATCTGCTGCAGTTGTTAGTCCTGCAATTGAAGCTAAACCTGCATCGTAAGCCTGTACGTTAGATCCAATAGCTACACCAAGATTTGTTCTTGCTGTTGATGCACTGTCTAAATCAGAGAGGTTGTTTGATTCTAGTAAATATCTAGCATCAGATTCTGTTTTAGTATAGTGTGTAGCTAGAGTAAATGTACCATAGGCTACAATATCTACGATGTCTCCAACAGTAGCTCCAGATGCAAGTACTATACTAGTTCCTGATGTAGCTGTAAAGTCTGTTCCAGCTTTTAATTTTAAACCATTCATAAAAACATCTACAAAACCAGAGTCGTATGTAGCTGCAAACGTTGTTTGACCTGCAGTGGCTGTATATGTATTTCTAGATGACGTACCATTTACAGATGAACCTGCAGCAGTAAACCCAGAAGAACCAAAAACCTGCATAGAATTTGTAGTAGTATTAAAATAGAGAGCACCTATAACCAAGGCATCCCCATCATTGTCTACACTAGGAGCAGATGACTTAGCACCAAGGTATCTGTCATCAAACGAATCAAAACTAGCTGCTGCAGAGGTTGCACTAGATGCAGCACCAGTTGCACTTGAAGCTGCTGCAGTTGCACTTGAGGCAGCAGCAGTGGCAGAACTAGCAGCAGCAGTTGCGTTAGTTTGTGCAGACTGCAAAGATCCTGTTATCGTATCGACATACGTTTTGTTCACAGCATCATTTGCAGATGTTGGTGTAGCTAGTCCAGTAATCTTTGAATTACCCATAGCTATAGCACCTGTCATAGTGCCACCAGATAAACTTAAAAATGTAGAGTCAGCATAATTTTTTGTGGCTGCATCTTGTGCAGCACTAGGATCACCTAACCCTGTAATCTTAGCTGTAGCCATAGCTATAGCACCACTCATTGTACCACCTGCTAGTGGCAACTTGGTTGCTATACTTGTTGTAATTGTGTTGGCAAAATCTGCATCGTCCCCCAATGCTGCAGCCAATTCGTTTAAAGTATTTAATGTTCCAGGGGCTGAGTCTACAAGGTTAGCTACTTCTGTATCAACATATAACTTTGTTGCTGCGTCTAAATCAGAACTAGGTGCTGTAAGATTAGTAATGGTTGCAGTTGTACCTGCATTCATATTTAGAGTGCCATTGACTGTAACATTAGTAAATGATGATGTGCCTGAACCTGCAGTTACGTTACCTGTTAAATCCCCTGTTACATCACCAGTAACATTACCTGTTACGTTTCCTGTAACGTTACCTGTTAATGCACCTACAAGACTTGTACCTGTAACTGTCGTACCTGTTATGGCTGCAGGTGTACTAGCCCCAATAATAGTACCATCAATATTACCACCATTAATATCAACAGTCGCCAGTGTCGCCTGACCAGATGTAGCAACAGTTGTAAAGCTACCTGTTTCAGCAACAGAAGCCCCAATTGTTGTGCCATCCACAGCACCCCCATTAATATCGACCTGAGCATGAGTTGCTAATCCTGTGCTTGTTATATCTGTAAATGTACCTGCACCTGCAGAAGATCCACCAATAGTAACACCATCAATTGCTCCACCATTAATGTCTGCAGTTGTTACTGTAGTAGTGCCTGTAGCTGTAAGATTTGTAAACGTACCTGCAGCAGCAGTTGTATTACCAATGGTAGTATTATCCATAGCACCAGAGTTAATATCAGCAGATGTAATTGTTGTTGTTCCTGTAAGAGCAGATGTACCTGTAACAGCAAAAGTGCCACCTACAGTAGCATTGCTAGAAGCAGCCAGTGTAGTAAAACTACCTGCTGCTGCTGTAGTTCCACCTATTACTGCACCATCAATTGTACCACCTGTGATAACAACAGAATCAATATAGCCTATGCCATCAATGTACAGATCTTTGAACTCTGCTCCTGATGCACCAAGATCTATGTCATCATCAGATACAGGTTTGAGGACACCATCCTCTAATCTAATTTGTTCTACAGCAGAAGAAGATACCTCAGTAAAAAAACTAATTCTGTTATTTGATGTATCTACAACAACTTTGTTTAGGGCGTCAGCATCAGCTATGCGAGGAACGTTAGCACCTTCTCCTGTGCTACCATCGTGTTTGTGTCCACTTGCTGCAGCAAAGGCATCTCGCAAAGCATTGTATTCTGCGTTTACTGGTGCAGCTTTAATGACTGCATTAGCAATAATGTCAGCTACTGATTGTCTTGTATAACCTGCCATTTAAAGTCTATCCCCCACGCCAAACGTCACAACTATGCCTTGTATACTGTGTGAAGCATTTGAATCATTTGTAACATATTTATAAGAAACTGATTTACCTGAACCTGAAATATTTGTACGTTGTACTGGTGATGGATTACCATCAAATATAGCTGTACTATTATAAGCAGCTTCATTGTAGTATGCTGCAGCACCCTCAGTACTTAACGTAAAGTTTGTTGGACTCAACGAGTCTGGATCTTCGTAGTCGTATACTACAGACATCACAATCTCGTTATCTCCTTCAGAACGTAAATAAGTTGCTACAGTATAAAATATTTTTCTTTGTTCTGGATCTTGCATATAAAGAAAAGGAGTCTGATAAACACTAAAAATATTTGTTCCATCAAAAGTATTGCCCTGTTCTTGTCTGTGAACTTTACCTGTACTATCCCCATGAATTACAAATTCATTTTGACCTATGTATCCACTATCAGATGCAGTAGCTGATATACCTAGTAACTGTGCATACTCAAACTGTAATCCATTTGGTGTTTGTCTAAAACCACCTACGATACCTTGAGAATCTGCAGCAGCAAAGAAGTACCTGAACTGTGTCTTTGATCTAATTACAACTGCATTTAAACCTTCAAGGTCAATATCAAAAACAATATCTGTGAAGATAGATTGAATGTTTTTAGAAACTGTTTCTAGGTTTACGTCACCAATTTTTGCTGTACCTGAAATAGGGCGTAGACCATCTTGTGATAAGAATAGTAAGTCACCACCAATTTCTATAACACTGTCTGAGGCTAGACATCCAAGATCGTCTGTAACTTCTTTTAAAACAAAGTTAGCTGCAGCAGTTCCCTCTAATCTTTTAATATGAGTTGTACCAAAAATGTAGAGTTGATCTCTAAAAGTTTTTATAGCTACTACAGGAAACCCTACATTTATTACACCTGCTCCACTGGCTGAAGCAAAGTTTGTTTCTGCTAATGGAGCACTAAAGTAAAGATTTGTTTTTTCTGCAGGATCACCTGCTAGAAATAAATGATTCTGGAATATAGCAGAAAACTTTGGATCAGTAGGAGCACTAGCATGAGTGATCTGAGTATAGGTTGAACCATCATAAGTAGCTGCAGGATTAATACCATCTGTCATTACAACTTTTTGAGTACCAAAATTAAACTTTGTAAATCTAACTTTAGTTACGCCTACCATTGTAGGTGAACCTGAAGTAGTTACAGCATCCCAGGCTGAACTAGAGTTATTCCATTTATGTAAGTAGTTATTACCTGATGAGGGTTTACGAGCAGCTAAGATGCCATCGTTAATTCCATCAACTACTGCTACACCTAAAACGTTACCTGTTCCTGTTACTGTGCCATAGTCATTAGAAAAACCATTTATCTTTCTGTAACCACCAGTAACAGCAGGTTCATAATTAATAAGTGTAATTGCAGAGCCAGGTGCAGTTTCACCCTGAGAAAGCACATCACGACTAGTATTTAAACCACCTTGAGCAAATACTTTAAAAGAGGCAAGATTATCTGCCATTAGAGGACTCTACCTAAAACCTGATTAGAAGAGTTTATCCTATCCACAACTGTTGATCTTACTCTTAATGGCTCATCAACAAGTATTCTCCTCATTGACTTTATACCCAAGTCAAAGTTAGCTTGGTGCATTGCAGCACTCTGCTCATTAGATCTAAACCTCATCATGTACATCATAGCACCATCAATAAGAACGTGTTTAAATCTGTCAGGTATTATTGCTGTATCACTAAAAGCAGTTAAGTCAGCAGGAAACTTGTAGTATACATACTCTATTTCGTAGGCTTGATCTGGGATAGGAGTAACCCCAAACTTTGATTCATCTGTTTGATAGACTAAAGTTGGTGCAGATATTCCTGTTTGATCTCCTGTATCATCGAAATGTCTGTATCTTTGAATGTACTCTTCGTAACTAATTGTAGGAAGAGACATAGGGGTATTGTCTACGGATGTTAACTTCTTAATATAAAACGTTTGCCAGTCTGCCCTAGAATAATCAGCAGGAAAATCGTATTGTCTAGTTCCTGCTACTAGGGTTTGTGTTTGAGTAGTTTTTAAAAAAGGCCATTCCTGACCTGTCTGTAAGATATTTCTAATGGCGTTGTTTACCGCATCTTTAGCTAATGCTTGAACATTACGTACAGCAGTAAAGCCATCTCCTGCTGTATCAAGAGTAACTTCGTTTAACCTACGCAATAGTTCGTTAACTAAAGTAACGTATGTAGCCATTACAAAAATCCTTCAGATAAGCTAAAGGGGCAAGTCTCCCTGCCCCTAAAGTTTTATTTATGCTAGTAGATCACGATCTACGTCAACTGGTCTTACTCGACCAGAGATACCTGTATCCATACAACCTGCGACAACACGAATGCGTCCAGATGTAACGTCTGCAGAAGCAGCAATTAACTTAACGTCAACCGTGTCTGTAGAAGTTGTGTGTTGTGTGAATGTCAAAGTACCTGAAGTAGTCATAGCACTACCGTTAGTACCTGATGCCAACCAACCAACTGAGTCAATTGCGCCACCGTCAACAATGTCATCACCTTCGGCAAAGTCAATGTCAACAGTTGGAGATGAGCCATTGGCAGCAGCTTCAACATAAGCACCTGCAAATAACACCATAGTGTCAGCAGGAATCTCTAGTAGTTGAAAGATGTCACCGTTAGCAGCAGTCCAACCTGCAGCAGTCATCTTATCAAAGTCAAGCACAGCCTCACGGATGTACATGCCGTTTGATTGGAAACGTGATCTTGGTTCAGCAATACTGTCGGAGTTTACGCCAGTAG
>Ga0181393_1000570_pt1 | contig 13863 bp, 15 predicted proteins | sample 16SPOviralmetaG_FD_130122 | JGI IMG/M metagenome (GOLD analysis project Ga0181393, IMG submission 130122) | Marine viral communities from the oligotrophic San Pedro Time Series (SPOT) site, San Pedro Channel, CA, USA - 16 SPOT_SRF_2010-10-21 | ecosystem: Environmental > Aquatic > Marine > Strait...
GCTTCTTTTTCAACGGTAACTTTTTCGCTGATGCGCCAAGAGTTACGCCATTCTCTTTTTGCAGGAAGTTGATTCTTCCTACAGATAACCATCTTAGGACGATTACCTTCATCCCAATTCTTCCAGACATGCTCTGGCACATCTTTTTTAATTAGGTATTCTATTGCCTCTTCTTCTGTCATAGCTTCCATAGGCTCTGTATTATGTAACAGATAACCACGAGTATGCTTTTTGAAGTCAGGTTGTGATTCATCTTTCTTTAGTTCCCAATACACCCACACTGGTGGAAGTATGCCACCCTGTAAAGCACAAGCCATCCAGTTAGGGTCAGGCACAAGTATCTTAGCACATTCGTCTATCTTGTCTTCATATACTACACGATAATCGGACTGCACTCCATCTAGGTTTTCTTTAGCCCAACATAGTCTGTCAAATAAATGTGTGCCTTTAAATTGTGGTGTATCCATTGTTTATCCTATTGCCATTATTTCTAGTGTAGGTTGATGAAACTGAGAACTAGTTGCACCTTCCCAAAAATATGTTCCATGAATTTTTGCTTCAACGGTACTACTATATTCTCTAATTTGTAATTTTATAGTTTTTGGAGTTGTCCAACTTGTAAGCGCACCAGTATTAAAATCTTCAGAATTCGCATTACACTGAAACGAACAAAGTACTGTAGAAAGCGAACCGTAATCAGTATGCTGTCCTACAGTAAATCTCCGATAAAGAATTTCATTGTCATCAAGATATACCCTTCCATGCCCCATTGCATTAGCATCTCCTCTACTAATTAAAAAATTGTATTTGTAAATAACATTTTTTGTACCTTCAGGTGGAGTGTAAGTTATACTACTTCCTGTTGCATCTGCATAAGACGTTGTTAAATTTTGTGCGGCTGTCACGTTTCCTAACGTATATGAACCACTTAAAACTTCAAAAGTTTGTCCAGCACATACACCACCAAACATTTCGAGTATTCTACCAGTGCCTTTATTGTTATCTGCTAACAGGAGATTATCTACTTTTAAAGTACTCATGCTAAGTCTCCGTGTATAATGCTAGACATTCTAAAACCTTGATTAGTTGAGAAAGAAGCATTGTTTGTGCATCTAAACCTTACAGTGCTTGCAGTAGAACCCCCATGTGATATAATCCTACTATAAAGAGAACTGAAATCACCTCCTGCTTCACCACTAGCAGGATAGTTAGCGTTACTCATATTAGAAGAAAAGTCATAACTTATATCGCCATTACCATTATCTGTTGTTGAACTGGTATTAAAAGTCTCATCAAATGTGCTATCACTATCTGAAAATTGAACGTAAGCCTTTGCTAATCCCTGCTCAAGATTTGTTGTAGTCGTACTGTCTGTAGCATGACCAGCAAGGACAGTCATAGTGTTAGCAGTGGTTTTACCTTTGAGATTGTCAACTATGAAGGTACTCATGCTAAATCTCCAAATACTTGATTATGTCCAAGTGCTGAATCATTTAATGTAGCCTCTTTAGTTTCACTAGACAAAGTAATATAATTAGAAGCCGTTATTGCATGCATAAGAATACTTTGTCTATTATCAGCATTATTGGTTGAATCATCATCATGTTTTCCTAAAGCACTACCAGACCAGTTAACGCTTGACATATTGTTTGTAAAAGTAAAAGTGTATGTACCTATGCCACCATCTACTACTGAAGTATAATTAAAAGAATCACCTACTCCTGCTAAGTCGGCATCACCTGTTAGATTAGTACCATTATATCTAATCCAAGCCTTTGCTGCATGTTGTTTAGTCAGCGTAACTGCACCACCAGCGGATGTTTGTATTGTTGTTACTTTTAATGTACTCATATTATCACCAACGTACCGCCATCTTCTACTTGAAGAGTGACACTAGAGTTAACTGTAATAGGACCTGTAGCACTCGCATTTTCTGCACCACCTACTGTAACATTAGAACCTACTGTCTTATCATTTACACGAAACATACCACCACCTATAAAACTACTTCTGTTAGCAGTTGGTGGCGATACAGTAGCTATGCTAACACCAAGGAAGTTTACAAAGATATTAGCTGTCCCAGTTGAGGGTGCTGTGCTAAAAGAAAGAGTAGTGCCTGATACACTATATTTATTTGTGTCTTGAATAACACCATCTACAGAAACAAGTATATCTTCATCTGCACCTACTGTGCGAGATAAAGTAAAAGACGTAGTAGAATTATTACCATTAAATCTTTCTACAACAGGCACGTCTGTAAAGTTTGCTGTGGGTGTACCACCAATGTAAGGCATACTATATATCCTTATGTAATGTCAAGATGACTAAGAACAACGTCAGCAGAAGATGCAGTATCAGATGTTACTTTAATAGTATCACCCGGCTCAAGCACAACCTTCTGGTCGCCACCAATTACTACTAACGCACCACCTACAGGAATAGGTGCATCTTTTACAAGAAACACCTTATCTTCTGAACCACTAGTTCTATTTGAAGCATCTAGTTCAACATCTACTAATATTTGTGATGTTACTCTATTAGCAACACTTAAACCTATTATAGTAGATTCTGTAGATGAACCGCAAGTAAAAACGGTGGCAGTGCCTGTGCCTATTTCTTTATCTGTCTCCGATAAAAAAGCGTTTGCCATTGTTTATACTCCTAATTGTATTATAATTATACCACAAATAAGGTGGTTTGTCAAGCGTTATTTAACCTAATGCAATAGCAAAAGCTAAAGCGGCAGGGTCTGTTTCTGTTACTGTGTAAGTAACTCTTCTATTGGATGCATCAAAAGCTACACTTGCAGAACCAGCCGCAGCAAATTGTAAGCCTGTACTGTTAGTTGATGTAAACTGTGTAGCGTTTGATGAATTTTCAATTGGTAGTGATGTAGATGAAGATGTAATAAATCCTGCATCATTATTAAAACCAGATAAAGCTATATTACCCTTAGTTAATTTTTTCTGTGCGTCAGATGAATCAACAACTACAAAGAAGTCACCGTCACCATCTGAAGTAGACGTAGTTAATTCAGACAAATCTACAGCTATAGTTGCTGTGCCTGATGATGTAATAGTACTTGTACCTGATATATCAATCAATGCACCTTCACCAAATGCAACACTTGTTACTGTACCTGATGTAGTTGTAAAGCCACTGTCGTTATTAAAAATACTAAGAGGTATCTCACTAGCCGCTTTACGTCTATCTGCGCCATTGTCTAGTACTATAAACTCATCTGCACCTACCATTGCTTGTGTCATATCTGTAAGTTCAGATAAATCTACAGTCAGTGTAACCGCACCTGATGCACCACCACCTGACAGACCTACACCTGCTGTTACTCCAGTAATGTCACCAGTGTTTGTTGTATAGCCAAAAGATTCAATTCTGTCATTGACTGCGGCACTAGTCATTAAGGTAGTATCATTATCAGCAAATGATTCAGAACTTGTTGTGAGTGCGCTACCTGCTAACTGGCTAACTGCAATACTACCAAGTGTACCACCTAAAGTTAAATTACCACTTGATGTAACAGTGCCTGACAGTGTTATACCATTTACTGTACCAGTAGTGCCTACAGATGTAACTGTACCAGCATTAGTTGTAAAGCCACTATCGTTGTTAAAACCAGAGATAGCAATGTTACCTTTGGTTAACTTTTTCTGTTCGTTTGAACTGTCAACAACAGCAAAGAAAGCACCATCACCATCTGACGTAGATGTTGTTAACTCTGATAAGTCAACATCAATAGTAGGAGTAGCACTTTCACCAGAATTATTTTGTAGGTCTATTAATGCTCCTGCTGTTAAGGTAGCTACATAGTTACCTGTAGTTTTTGTACCTAGAGCAACAGCGTTGTTAGCAATACCAGCCGCTTCTATTGGCGGTCCTTCACCTGACGTACCATCGTGTGTATGACCCGAACTTCCACTAAAGGCAGCAACAATAGCATCAAACTCTCCATCTAAATCAGAGGCATTAATTACGTTGCCGTCTGCAATGTTATTACCCGTGTCATTACGAACATAACCTGTACCCATTATTATCTCCTATCGTTCACAGTGTATTCTAATGTAGCAGAATCTACAGAGAATACTGCGTCTGTTCCTGAACCAGTTGTCTCATACAAGATAGATATAGTAAATCCTGAACCTATATTTTGTACCTCATAAATAGCTTTTTGTTTATTACCAAATGGAGATGTTCCATATATTCCTTCACCAAATGTAACTGAAGCAGCAGAATCGGTTGTTAATATAGAATCAGGTTGCACAGAATCAGGCTGGTCATAATCAAACTTTAATGAATATTCTAAATCAAATGTACCATTAACATCTAAATATGTAGTACCCTTGTAAATACTTTTTCTAACTTCTGAATCTCCTAATGGAACAAATGGTGTAGCAAAACTTGCCGAAATATTTGCACCGTCCAAAGTATTACCTTGTTCCATTTGATATATATAACCTGTAGCATTACCAAAGTATACAGCTTCAAATGCGCCAGAAGTTCCAAAGTCATACTCACTGTAGACTACATAAGCGTTAAACCCACGCAGGTCATTCCACTGTATACCTTCTTGTAATTGTGTACCTGCTATACCTTTTGATGCTGCATCACTATTACTAGCGTTATATCCAAATAATCTAAACTGACTTTTCTCTCTAATTACTGTGCTAGAAAAACCGCCGGGACTAGAAGATGTTAAATCTATTATTTCTGTCTGTATAGGTTTAGATATAACAGCAAGTCCAAAGTCACCAATTTTATCTGTAGCACTAAATAATCTAAGACCATCAGGACCTAAGAAAATAATGTCACCACCTATTTCTTGTATAGTATCTTCTGATACACAACCAAGATTTCTTGACACAGGTTGTAAAGTAAAGTCTAATATACTACTACCTTGTAAAACATTTATAGTGCTTTGACTAAAGATAACTAACTGTTCACGAAAAACGATTAATCCTGTAATAGGGTCGCCTATATTTATAGAACCACCACCATTAGCAGCAGTAAAATCATCATCTTTATAGGGTGCAGAGTAAAGTAAAGAATTACCTGATGCTAAAAAAATATGATTTTTAAAATTAATAACCTGAGTAGCACCAGATGTATCAGAAGGTAATGAAGACAATTGTGCAAAAGTACTTCCATTTAATCTAAATGGTTTACCTGTACCGTCTACCATCATAAATTTTTGTGTGCCATCAAAGTTATATTTTAAAAAACGTACTTTTCCAGAACCGCCTATTGTAACTCCACCACTACTAAACGTACCACTATCTGTAACTTGTGTCCAACCTGCTGAAAAAGTTAAGTCCGTGTTATCGGCAAATGTTACAGTAGTAGAAAGCACAACTGTTGCTGTATTAGTATCTTGTGAAGATATACTATTAACCGTTACAGTTCCTGTAATACCTGTTCCTACAACTTGCATACCTGTTGCTACAGTACCAGCTTTAGTGTCTACAGTTACAGTAGCAGAAGAACTAGTTGCTCCATTTACTTTAGCAGTAATAAGAGTACCAGTAGACCTAAATAAATCATTGCCTCTTACTGCGTATACATGGTCGCCAAATTTAAATACACCACGAATAAGACCTGTGTTAGGTACAGTAGCAATATCATACTTTGCGTACCCTTCTACTCTACGATAACCACCAAAAACAGAAGGCTCAAAGTTACGTAGAATACGCGCAGACCCCGGTGCTTCTATACCATGTTGGTAAGGTGATAAGTTGGTAATTAAACCACCTTTAAAAATTATTGAATATGTTTGCCAATTATCTGCCATTAAGTAGATAGCCTTACAAAACCAGAGGATGCACCAGTTGTGCTACGTGTTATCATTGAAGAGCTAACATAGTATGTTCTATTGATAAGAGTAGAACGCATATTTTTAATACCCTCTTCAAACTTTTCTTTTGCAACTAAAGCATCCTGTGTATTACCCCTAAACAAATATGCATAGTGCATAGCACCATCTACTATAATATGTTTAAATCTTTCTGGTATTGTTGGTACATCATCGTGTAATTCTAAATCTACGGGTACTCTATAATACTCATACACAAGAGAGTATGCTTTGTCAGGCTCTGGTGTTACAATATATTCTAGCGCAGGACCATGAGCAACTAAACGTGGAACACCCTGTCTTGCAGTAGAGTTATATTCTTGCTCTACATAACTTTCAAGATATTCTTCGTATGTTATAATACCTAATTTTTGTGTTGAGTTTCCAAGACTGCTATCTTCTTTAATTCTAAATGTATTAAAGTTTACTAACTTTGTATCATACGGAAAAGGATATCTACTAACATCAGCAGATAATGTGTCCTCTTGTTCTACATGATTAAAAGGCCAGTTATATTCGTGTTGATTAATATCTCTTATTGAAGCGTTAACAGCATCTTGAGCGTGGGCATAAAAACCTTTTACAGTAGCAAAGTTGGACGTAGTAAGAACAACTTCATTAACTCTTTTGTTTACTTCATTAACAAGACCAAGAAAATCGTAAGCCATTATTTCTCTCTTATAACTAGTTTAATTGTTCTTTCAGCAACCTTAGAAGCATTGTCTGTAATCTTACAAGTAAATGTGTATTCTCTATTTAAGACACCACCACCTATATTAATTGTAGCAACCGTGTTTGTATTAGATTGACCAACATTTTGTATGCTGTCTGTAACTGCACTACTTGAAGCTGTAGTTAATGTTTGTCCAGCAGCTAAAGTAGTTTTAACTCTTTCAGGTGTTTGCACAGACCACACAACAGATGCTATTGTATTGCTACCTAAAAACCTAGACCAGTCTACACTGTAGTCTAATGTTTCATCTGGGTCTTTAACAGGCCAACGAAATGACATCTATATCTCCTATGCGGCTCTTACTCTTCTTTCAGCAGAAGTAGAATAAGGCTGAATATATACTTTTCTATTTTCTTGAGGAACAAATATTGTTCTTCTATTTAAACCAACTTTTTCTACGGATACTGTTCTGTTTTCATTTGGTACATATATACGTCTTTCTTTAGACTGTTCTGTAAACCCTTCTACATAAACAATACGTTTTCGTCCATATAAATCTTTAACTGTATCAAAGTCAAAAATAACTCCAGTAGAAGTTATAGAACCTAACGTTGCTGTACCTAGTAGACTTGTTAATAGTTTTTTAACATTTATACTAATAGTGCCAATAGAAGAAGTAGCCGATACACTTTCTATGTTTTCACTAGCACCAACTAGTATACTACCAGCAGTTCCAGTAGCTTCAACTCCATCTAAACCAGCCGTAGGATTTAATTTTAATGCCCCTGCTGATGATGTTCCAACAACACCCGTAGGAACTTTCTTTATGTTAACACTGACAGCAGTTAAACCAGAATTACCTACTACACCAGTAGGTGTAACACCAATGCCAACACCAGCACTACCTGCCGCACCAGTTGCTACAACTGCTGTTAGTACGTCAGTAACATCAACTTCAAACTGACCTGTAGCTAAAGACGAAACTGCGCCTGTTGCACTTACTCCCGTTAAACCTACAACAGAAGATGGTATAATTTGTTGGACAGCACCTGTAGCACTAACACCTGTTGGAATAACTTCACTGACATCAATTTCAAACTGACCAACAGATAAACCTGATACAGCACCAGTTGCGCTTACTCCTGTTAATCCTGCAGCAGTTGCAGTTGTTACTGAACCTACTGCTGATGTAGCACTTATACCTACTATATCTTCTTGTATATTTACTTGAAGAGCAGGGCTATTTGTTGTGCCTACAATACCTGTAGGACCTACTGTATTAGCAAATGTAAATGTACCAATACCACCTGTAGCACTTACACCAGTAATATCTTCAGTTATCTGTGGTTCTATTGAACCTAGTGCTGATGTACCAGCTACTCCAGATATTGTTACTACTCTACTGATAACAACAGAGTTTACAAAACCAGTAGCACTTACACCAGTAATATCTTCTTGTATATTTACTTGGACAGTTCCAGCTACTGCTCCCGGACTAGAAGCTGGAGCAGAACTTACATCAAGATAAGCAAAAAACGGACCACAATTTGAACCAGATTGTGCGCTGAAAAAACTTAACGTGCCATTGTTAATGGTAACAGATGGGGAACGTAACCAAATATCATTATTAGAACCAGAACTACTTGTTTCAGCATATAAATAAAAACTACCAGTGTTACCTGATGTTAAACCTGTACCGCCTGAAGGAGTGCCACTGGCATCTCTAACCCATTTTCCAAAAGCACTAGTGCTAGTTCCAACACTTTGAAACGTAACATTGTTTAATTCTGATTGTATATTATCTAAATTACCAGATGCTACTTTACTATTGTCTGCGGCATTGTTTGTTTCAAAACTTTGACTAGATGAAAAATCAGTAAACGTATTTCCACCAATGTTAAAATCATCTAATTGTACATCACCTCTAAAACTAGAGCCTGATTGATAAAGAACAACTAATCTTGCTGTTGCTCCTATGTAAGCACTAATGTCAGCAGTTCGTTCGGTATAAAAATCTTCATCTGCCGCGGCAACAGAAATAAGTCTCGATGATACACCTGTGCTGATATCACTAGCAATAACCGTAGATACCCCAGTTAATGTAACACTATCAGATACACGAGGTATTATTGTTCCTAAACTAGAAGTAGCACTAACCGAAGTTAGTACTTCACTAATGTCTACTTCTAAACCACCTATGCTAGGTGCTTGTATTGCGCCTGTCGCACTAACGCCTGTTATTGATACGTTAGGAGATACAATTCCATATCTTGCAGAACCATATTTTCCTGTACCAAAAAGAGCATCGTTAATGTCATAGAACGACATGCGCTACCTCTTACGCGATACGAATAATAGCGTTAGATGCGTCAGCGGCAGGAAATTCTATTGTTAAGTCACCAGCAGTAGCACTTACTGTTCCACCAAAATCAATGACAGCAATTGCTTTATTTGATGCTGATGAGTTATATAAGATACAACCAGAAGCAGAAACTGTTACGTTAGAAAATACTTCATTAGCAAAGTCTACAATAGCTGTAGTGCCAGACAAAGCTATAGATGCACTGTCAAGGTTATTACCCCCTGCACTATAGTTTGTACCTGATGCTTCATCAGAGTTTCCAGTAACGTCTGAGTAATTAGTTGTAGCGTTATTATATGTGCCTGAAGGTGATGCTTTTATAAGAGCAAGTTTTATTGTGTGGGTATCCATATCGTGAACAGCACCTAACAATTCTTGCTTAAAACTTTTACACATTGCAGTCGTAATAGACATTTAATTCTCCATAATGTAAGATAAAAAGGGGCAAGTTGCCCTGCCCCCTTTATATGTTAGGCAAGTGTGTCACGGTCTACTTCATTAGCAGTCGTGTCACCTTGTTCACTCACGTCCATCATAACTGCATAAACACGAAGTTTACCAGCAGTGTACGTTGCACCATCACCTGCAAAGGTTAGGTCTAGTGTATCAGCAGTAGCAGAAACAAGGTCAGCAGAAACAGTTACGCTAGGAGCGTATGCTCCATCTGCCGCACCGTCAATGTCAAACGCTGTTACATACTCATCTGCATCTACTGTACCTAAAGTTGCAGTAGCGTTAGTACCTGTGTTCATAGTTGCACTTTCTACAACTTGAAAACCTGCAGCAATAATCTTCGTATTAGCAGGAACAGTGATAGCTTGTACCACATCTGCACCAGTAGAAGAAACTGCTTGGGCTGTCAAATCAATAGTATTTTCAACCATGTAAGGAGCGCGACCACGTTTGGAGTTTCCAGTTGCCGCCTTAAGAGTGGATGTAATTGTAGCCATTTTTTAATCCCCCCTATGCCAAGTGATATTTGGCGTTAACAAGAGCTTCAGGACGAAGTATCTTGCGACCATATAAGTGCATACCACGAACAATGTCAGCAAAGCTGTCAGGGTCACGATAAGTTTCGGTCTTGTTAATCTGCTCTGCGGTAGCAACAGCAGAATCATGTCCTGCAACAATCATACCAAAGTTGGTAGTAGAGTTCGCACCAGTAAAGGACGGACCTGTTCCAACAGAAGGAAGATTATTAGAGGTGTACACAGTAAAGCCATGAATCTGTGTACTGACTTGACCGTTCTGAAGACCAGAACCACCAAAGTCAGCATTGAATAAACGAGAATCTTCGTCTTTCAATAGCTCCATGAATACTGGGTCAACAACTAACCAACGCCCTGTAGAATCAACATTTTGCTGGTCTAGCAAACGTGACATACGAGCGATAACTGTCAATGGGAATGTATCCCCAGCGGCAGGTGTTGAATCAGTAGCACCACCAGTACGAGGTTGAAGTGCAAGTGCAGCTCCACCAGAACCACCAAAGTCATCTTCATCAAGTTTCATTGACGATAATAACTCATCTGTACCAGCAGTTGACACAGCTACAGAACCATTAACAGTAGAGTTTACTGTGTTTGGTGTTCCATGAATAGCAGACTGTTTAAAGCCAGTTAAGTAACCAAGTACATCTTGGTCAAACTGGTCAGCCAAACGATATGCCGCACGGTCAGATGCTAGTTGTTGGAAGTTCACATGTGAATGTGCTTCTTCAATATCATCAACCTTAAATGCAAAGTAGTTAGCTTTGTCAATTGTTAGGCTGAAGTCTTCATCGTCAAGGTCTTGTGGTGTAATAGTTGTGCCACGCTCGTAGGCCTTAACAGTAATTTCGGGTTCTTTGATAATCTTAACGGAATCACCCATGTTAGCAATCTCACCAAAGTAATCAGAATTGGTGATAGCTTCACAAACAGCAGACTTGCGGAAAGCAAGTTGCACCTGTTTGCTATAAATAACAGGACTGAAATTGCCGTTAGGAAGATTACCGTACCCGGCAGCGGAAGTAAATGCCATGATATTCTCCTATGTTATAAGCATTATTTACAGATACAAACTTACAAGACTATAGAGGCTAATATTTTCAGGTGTGACTGTACGGGTCAGGCTAAATCTACTAGGTAATCCGAAGACATTGTTCGTTTGCGAATAGTGTGTGTACACAAATAGCTAGTCCGTGTACACGTGTTGACTATAGTTATACTGATAAAGTATTACTTGTCAACTGTTTTTTATCTAGCAGAACCAGATAAATCATATATGAATTTGCCAGAACGAATAGCTTCCATGATTTCGTCTGACTGTTTCTCATATTCTTGTGGTGACATCTTTTGGACATCAGATTCTTTTATGTGGGAAGAAGCGTCACTATCCTGTGGTTTAGTTCTTGCATTCTTCGTACTAACAGCTTCGGCAGCACCTTTAGCATTCTTGCTTGGTTTTACCTTGCTAATATTTTTATCTGACTTGTATAAGTCAATTGCTCGTGCGGCAGACCTTGCATCATTGTCGTTATCATATAGAGCCTCTTGAATCCATTTAGGTTGTTCTTCAGCCCATTGATGAAAGTCATCACTGTCTCTGATATCTCCAAAGTCAGGGTGCAATCTCATTAGCTCTACCTCTGCTTTTTCTTTTGTAGCAGAAGTTTGCATCTCATCAATTGCTTTCATTCTTTCTTCTAAATCGCTAGATTGCTCTTTAGCTTTTTTCATAGCAATTGTTTCTACTATTGCCGCTACATCAGGATAATCTGCCGCCCATTTTTCTATGTCTTCATCAGATTTAGGCAACTTCATTTCTTTTTTAGTAGCTTCAGACAACTGACGTTTTATATTTTCCAGTTCTGTTTTAAATTCTTCAGCTTGTTTTTGCTGATGCCTACGTAAATCAGAATATCTTTTCTTAAAAGTTTTTTCTTCTGCGCTAGTAGGTTCTGCTTCTTCAGGTTCAGCAGTTTCTGCTTCACCTTTTTGTTCTTTCATTAATTGTTCTAACTCTTCTTCATCACGCTTAATGCGTTCCTCTTGTGAGTAAGGTTTAGATACAAATGCTGTTTTCTTTTGTGGCTGCATTTCTTCAGCCATGATTGTGTCAGACATATAATGTCTCCTATGCTGGGGCTAACCGTAGCCACTGTCGGGTGGGGAGTTAGGTAGCCAGTTAATGTGGATTATTTTTTAGAGGCTAATCCACCTGACCTCATCTTCTTAGGTTTAGATTTTTTCTTTGATGCTAAACCGCCTTCTTTAAATCCACCGCTATAGTCTCCTGTTGAAATAGCCTTTGCAACTTTTCTAGCTGTATAGTCATCCGATTCTTTTTGCAGGTCACTTCTTTTGTCTTTTCCACCACCTAATTTTTTAGCAGCTTCTTTTTGAACATTGGCTATTTTTTCTTTTTCTTTTTTTATTTTTGCTTGTTGTTGTACTTCTATTTTTCTTTGTGCTTCTCTTTCAGAAAAACCTAACTCTTTAGCTTTTTGCATTACTTGTTTATTTTTATCTGCTATAGCTTTTTGAGCAGCTATTCTATCTTTTCGTTCTTGTCCACCAGCAGGTCCGGGTACTATATCAAAAAATTCTTCGCTGAATCCGGGGTCTTCTGATTCTCCTTTTAAGAAAGAAATAGCCGTATCTACTAGACTTTGATTTACTACTTTGCCACTTGCAGGGTCAAACAATTGATTGTCTTTTCCTACTACATAACCTGTTCCAGTTACTTGACCTTCTTTTAGTAGACCTTTACCTAAACCAAAAGGAGTAAATACAGAAGCTAATTCAGTAAGTGGATTTAAAAAATCAGTAAAACCCATTCTTTTAGCGGCCTCAATTCTATCAGCTATTAGCTTTTGTTTTAATGGGTCTGGTTTACTTGGGTCATCATCATCATCCTTACGCACCTGTGCCTGACCAACAGTAGGTGTAACAGCAGTTGTTTCAGGTGCAGTATATTCACTAGCCATTACAAAACCTTCTGGCAATGTTGTTACACCGGGAATGTACGTTATACTTCTACGCTCACCCGTAGTAGGATTAACTATTTCAACTAATTGAGGTGCAGATTCTGGTGTCTGTACTACACCCGGAAATGATACATTTTGCATTTGTTCAGGTGTAAATGTAGGTACTTCCTGTTGTGTAGGTGCTGTATATGTAGGTGCTATTGGAACAGGAGCAGATGTAGGTGTAGATGGTATAGGCATAGTTGTTACTGGTGGTGGTGCTTGTACAAACGAAGTAGCAGGTACTTGTGAAGGAACAGTGCTTACACCAGCAACTCCACCTGTGTTCATTTCTACTGGGTCATCGTCCATGTCAAGGTCAGATAATTCAAATGGTAAATTATCTGGTATAACAGCTTCCTCACTATTACCCATCTGCCCCATGTCATCCATTGTCTGCAAACCCATCTTAGCTTGCTGTCTCATCTGCATAAGTTTCTCAAGACCAATGTATCGCACTACATCAGCAGGAAATACAAACTCACCCTCACTTAATTGTGCAGGTATATCATCACGTACTTCTTTTTGTGTAGAGCCTGACGGCACATCATTACCAGATACAGGGTCTATTGTTCCACCTTCATCCATAAGACCACCATCGTCAAATAGTTCCATTTGTTCCTTCAGTGCCATTTACTTCATCCCTAAGATATTTGAGTTTTCGTAGTGCGGCTATTGCACCTTGTTGTCTATGTAATAAAACTGCATCAGTTGTTTGTTCTAGTACATTTTGATGTACTGATATATTAGCGTCTATATAATCATTGAACGCTTCCCACTGGTGGTTGTTGTTCACCAATGTTTTGAGTTTGCTGAGTATTTGCTGCTTGTCCATTTGCACTAAATCCTTGTTCGCCCGGAACTGGTATTTGTCCTGTTCCTATGTTACCACCACCAGCACCTGTTGGGTCTAACGGATTAGCCTGTGCTTCTGGTTGTGTTTCTTGTTGAAATCC
>Ga0181393_1000571_pt1 | contig 13863 bp, 5 predicted proteins | sample 16SPOviralmetaG_FD_130122 | JGI IMG/M metagenome (GOLD analysis project Ga0181393, IMG submission 130122) | Marine viral communities from the oligotrophic San Pedro Time Series (SPOT) site, San Pedro Channel, CA, USA - 16 SPOT_SRF_2010-10-21 | ecosystem: Environmental > Aquatic > Marine > Strait...
AGCAAATCCATTAGAAGCTCCTTTAAGTCTTTCAAATGTCTCTGTAAGGTTGGTTCCACCTACAGTGTCTAAGTCTAGACCGCCTTTAATTCCAAGACCAGATATTTCATCTGCTGTTAGTTTTCCATCTCGAAGTTCTGGAGGTAGCGATTCCAAAAATTTCTTAGCATCCTCATCACCCCAGTCCATAGCGGCTCTGTGCAAATTAGAAAGCTGATCTACATCAATGCCATATATATCACCCAAGAAGTCTTCAGGTGTTTTATCAGCACGGAGGTTTCCATTTTCGTCCACGTACTCGTTAGCTCTTTGGATATCATCGTATTGAGTAACGCCTGCCATTTTTTCGTTAAGCTCTTGCGCATAATCTTCCCATGATTGATTAGGATCTTTTTTCAAGGTAGCCCAAAACTCAGGGTCGCTTTCTTTATATTGTATGAAATCCTTGCCATACTTGCCTAAAACTTCTTTTGCAGTCTCCAGTTCAGCGGCATTAAGATCCCATGTATTAAGGTTAATCCCGAACATCTCACCGAGAAGTTCTTCTCCTTGACCTTCAGGTACTAGTGTACTTAGTGTCTGGTTAAGCTCGTCTATAGACTCATCCGCATCCGTAATGCTGGTGTCAATGTTGTCTACTATACCTTGATTCTCTTTAGCAACTCTAAATAACTGTCTATAGTAGTCAGGATTAGTTTCAAAGCTACTCCCAAACTTTCGTTCAAGTTCTGCGTCAAGTGCTTCGCCCTCTAAGTCAAAGTCAAACTCTCCGCCGAATGTGTTTAACTCTCGTTTAATTCTGTCGTTAGATAGGAAATCATCCATGCTCATAAGCTGATCACCAAACCGTACCATGTTACCCATGTCTTCAGAAGCCTCGGCCCTGTCGGCAGCTCTATCGTATGCCATACCTGCGTCAAAGTTAACGCCTTCCATAGCGGCTAGGGTATCTAGCTCACTTGCTTTCTGCTCAAACTTCTGATTCGCTACCGCTTGTAGCTCGGAGTAAGACATGCTGGCCCAGTTTGTTGGTAGCTCTTCTCCGTTGAATAGTCCTAAGCTATCCCTAACATCTGCCTCGGATATAAGAGGTGGATCAGCATCCATTAATACCTGTAGAGTAACATCCTCTGCGTCTATCATATCCTCGGCTAATTTTTCTCCGATGTTAATAGAATCTACAGAATCCTTAATAGATCTAGTTATTTCTCTAAACTTAAGGTCATCTGCGCCTAAGGCTTCTTGTAGTGCGGTAAGGTCTAAATCTTCTGGATTAGATCCTTGCGACAAAGCTTTTGTGAAATCGCCTATTTTACTTGCAACTTCTGGATCGTCCAACAATGTGGAGTCTAGTTCTAGGTCATCAATTAGTTTGGTTTTTATGTCGGTACTTTTAAATAATTCTTCCGTGTATGATTCGCTTTCAAGAGCTGCTAGTTTTCTTTGAGTATCTTCTATAATGTATTTACCTACATTACCTGATCTAGATCCTACAGCTTTCATTTGCTCTTCAAATTTATTCGCCTCTTCCTGTGCTCTACCTAATGTCTGCGCTTGAATGTCTTGTTGACGATAGTAATCGTTAACTGACTGGCCTTGTGGATTGACCGTAGCGTCTGCCTGCTGTGAGGCTTGTTGTAGCCGCTCTTCCTGAGCGTTTAGCTGCCCTTGACGAGCTGCTGGTGTGCCAGCCATTTTGGCCGCATGTTCTCCTAATCCCTGCATCTGAGCCTGTAAAGGATTGGAAGGGGGTGCAGAAGATTCCTGCTCCCTCTTAAGCTCCTTGTTTTCTGACTCATCATTAGCAGTAGGAGGATTATTTACATTACTTACTAAATCCATATCTTTGTTAATCATATACATACCATCTTATAATCAGTATAGTTCTATAGACTGTAGTGTCTATACTATATATTATACCATATTTTTCATTGTTTGTCAAGTAAAAAACGAAGAAAGGTAGAATAATCTACCCTCCTCAGTCGTCTGCTTCTTCCCACAGTTCGTCATCTTGTTGCTTAGCTTTGTAATCAATGCCAGTTAACTTGAATGATTGGTCGATCGTAGAGTGTTCGTACCTCACTTGGAAGTATAACCCCCTAGAATCAACCGGCCTTACCTTAATAGACCTCGTCCTGTTACCGTTGTCTGTTATGTTTATAGTACCGCAGTGAGTGAACTTCTCGTTAGTATCTACCGACACTGATACCTTCATACCTGTAACGTCCGTTGAGTAGTCAAAGTGACTGATAACCTTAGACAAACTAGCTCTAGTAGCTGAATCTCCAAACGATGTAGGTGCGTACTCTAGTACAGCCGTTATTCCTTGCTCATCATCTCTATAATCAGTAGCCTCGCCTGAGTCCCTGTCTTCGTATACTATCCCGTCAAAACTGCCATAGTAGTAGTTCTGATTGGTTTTAGTCCACGTAGATGGAACGAAGCCATCAAATATAGTCCAGCCTTCCTGTCTAACCTGAGTAACTACCCCACTAAGGGCGTAATCATAGGATAGCGTATAGTGCTCACCATTTACAGTAGGAACGGATAAATAGAACTCCCTTTCCTTAGTATTGTTAAATGAGGTAATCTTACCTACTACACTAGTGTCTACTTGACTATTCCATAAACCCTCCATAGGCCGGCCTAGGTACTGCATATCAAGACTTCTAGTGATGACATATATACCATCTTCATTAGCAAAAGTTATACCCACACTTGTAGATTCTATACTGTTAGGTATGCTACATCCTACTCCAGATGTCTCAATCTTTTTAACAGATTTCTCTGCTAAGTTGAGAGCGTACACACTGTTGGTTTTAAATACTAAAATAATACTATCAAGATTTGAAGCACCAAACAATGATTCACTAAGAAATGATTGAATACCAGTAATCTCTTGTCCGTCATCTGCATTAATATCAAACGCACTAAAAGAACCTATTGCTATTGAACTATCAGTAGTGTTGTCGACATAAGGGTTATCAAATATTTCTGGATAATTTGGAGCGCTTATCACTACCCTAGAAGGAAACACCTTCTTTTTAAATTTGTAGTTACTAGTAGAAAGTGTATCGGTATCAATTATTAATCCGTCATACGCCAACACTGTTTGAGCGCCGTTTTTCCAGTTAAAGTAGTATCCACTGATATCATCTGCTTTAGGTGAAAAAGTTATTTTAAACTTGTCCGTAGCATCTCTATTCGTAAAGAACGGAAAGACTGGGTAGTTTGTATTAGCAGGAGACGGCAATCTACCAAGCCTGTCTAACACTTCTTGCATGTGATATATATATTCTTGTACATCCGTAAACTGAGATCCTATAAGCTGACCTAAACTGTTTTTGTACTTCTTGCTTTTCTGGTCAAAAAATTGCCCGTAATATATAACATCGTCTCCTATATAAGAGGCCGGATAAGAAGGAACTCTTATAGTATACACGTCTTTATTGCCTACTTGCTCTACAGTATGCAGAGTCACGTTTAGTTTAGTGACATCAAAACCGCTATTCGTATACACATAATCAGGTGTAACATCTACCTCTAAAAGATAGTACTCTTCTTCGGGGTCTATACTGTAAGATATTGTAGATGTACCCTGAGCCTGACCATAATTAGTGCCGGAAATAGAGCCGGTAGTATACCCTGATATTATAGGACTATGTATAGTACATCCGATTACCGTACTAAAATCCGTAACAGGAAAGTCAGGATCAAAAGTGTCCAACTTAAGAGCTAGTTTACCTACGTTTATTTGCGGAATAACACCTGCAATTACTGATTGCGGACACATTTCATTTACAATGTTATATTCTACATTTCGTAAATTGTTATTTTCATCTAGGTAAGTCTGACCTCCAATTTGAAGTACACTACCATTAATTCGAGAATTAAAGTCAAATACACCTTGTTGATCTGTCTCAATAAAATAACTAAAATCTTTGTCGGTAAATTCAGTAAGTATAGTTAACTCTAAAATTTCTTCACTTTGTATGTTAGCTTGTATGTATCTGTTTTCGTTAGTAGTTGAATAAAGTGCATTAGTTGGTTCGTTAATTAACGTAGCTAATGTATCTCCTTGAGCTACAAACCCCGATAGACTATCTAGATCTCCTTGTAATAACGCACCATCCGACTGAGCGTCGTATATCATTAATCTTCCGTCTGTTATATCTTCTAACTTTTTAGCAGTAATAAAATAATAAACATCGGGTGCATCAGCCTTAGTCCTAACCAACTCTATTTCCCAATTACCATTACTACGTTTGCTAAGCAAATTGTCTGGAATTTTTAATTGTATTGCTATAGCTGCGTCAAATGTTTGAGTAACTTCATAATCACCTAACCCACAATTCCTAGATATTAATTTGTTACCTTGAGCATCCGTAGTATACAATCTTGCCATGTAATTGTAGGTTTGAGGTATTCCTATATATGACTCCCCAAATTCAGTAGTGTAATCGTACACGCCGGCTGAACTAATATCTATACCCATAATTTTTATATCTTGATTTGTAAGATTTTCAAACTGCAATTCTAAGTAGGGTCTATTATTTTCGTCAAATGACCTTTGACTAACACTAGTTAAAATCAATTTAATTCCACTTGGTGCAAAACCTATCTCCCTACCTATATATGAATCCCAACTAACTTCGCCTTCAAGACTCATCTTATAACATCTAACAAGAACTCCTGTTTGATTATCCGAGCCAAAACCGCTATCATAGTCGTATTGCGTTTCTATTTTAATAAACTCGCCGTCAATTTTTTGAACTGGTATTTTATTATTAGCTTCAAAGTCTTCATACACATTGTATATTGGCCTCCAATTAGGAAGTCCGGCTCTGTATATTCTGTCTCCATCATATTTTTTAGTAGTGTTGGCATAGTTATCAATCAAAATTATGTCTTTAATAATCTCCATATTTATAACTTCTTGTTCACTATAACCATATTGATCAAGTACTTGAAAATCCTCTAGGGTATCTTCAGTACCCAACACTGGATTCCACCTACCAACTTTAAACACATCCAGTCGCTCTACAATTGGATCTGAAATAGATGTTTGAGTATCTACTGTAACCTTAACAAGTTCGGGATTGCCGTCTACAATATTAATATTCTCTATTGACTTAATTTTTAGAGGAACCTTTTTGCTGTTTACTTGTAACATATCCGATACAACAACATTATATAAGGAACTAAAAAATAACTCGTTCGTTAAAGAAGTCCCAGCTAAAGTAAGTCCTACAGGTATAGCACGAGTGTTCTGGACGTTATCAAGAACCACCGTAAATACACCTTGACCGACACCACTAGAATTAAGAACGGATACGATTTCTTCTTGTAAGAATATCTTTTGATCTATAATATCTGTTACGCGTAAAGTATTAGCGCCAACGTCCACGTCTACAGTAAAGCATCCTAATTTTATTTTATCAGCTACCTTAGATAACCCAAAGGCTGACCCAGCACCTTCAATTTTAATTGATATCCTACCACTGGCTAAGTCATAAGCCGTCACTTTATGAATGCCGTCAAGCTCAGGACTTCCTGAATCTTTAATTGTTATTAGATCATCAGTGGTAAACAAGTTAGTCAAATCACTAGAAGGATCATCCCACCCGCGAACAACTTGATAGTCACCACCAAATTGGAATATTAACTCCCTAGTAGTTGTGTTGTATTGTAGATCGTTTTTGTTTATTTCTAAATATTTATTCTCATCAACTATACTTACACCTCTATAAGTACAATTAAATCCTCTACCCTTTAGTCCGCTTAATTCCAAAAGCTCCGAGCTTTGTAGGAATCTAGGGCCATAGTAAACAGAATCAGAAGATCCTTGATCCCCTAGTATTGTACCTCTTATTAGAGGGGAAGGGATATAATAGTCCTCCGACTTATATCCAGTAATGTCATTATTATTTTTAATATTCTGCTCAGAAGACCCATCAAAATAATAATAAGGATTGTTAGCTAGTATCGCTAAATTACTGCCCTTAGTGTCAGAATAAAAATTACCACCTAAAGAAACGAATAATTCTTGACTACCTACATCCGATCTGTTTATTAAACCTGCAATCCTTCCGCCGTATGTTGCTTCAGGAAGGTAGTTATCTTTATGTGCTATACCGTAAACATGGCCTCTATCAAACTCAAGTAAATTTCCGTCTACCTGTATTCTGTTGAGAGGTGTTTCTGCTTTTTCCCATACAACTAAAACCGTATCTAGGTTTTGAGAGGTGAGTTGTATAGTTGTTTCGTTCGTGTTTTTATTATGGACGATATCATTTACCCAAACCTCAGAGTAATCCAAACCTTGTTTAACGTATACTTTGTAAAAAGAAAACTCGTCTTGTATGTTTTCTAGTACTATAGTTGAATCCTCAGATACAACTCTAAGCTCAAATTTATCACTTGATGTTTGTCTAGCGTATATTATAATATCTTTAATAAATGTTGTAACATCTCTTTCGTCTTTTCTGAATGACATTTGTATGTTGCCATCAGGTTTAACGATAACCTCTTCAGGTTGTGCTATGTTTCTGTCGTTAAGTTTTATGTCAAATGCCTGAGTCAATAAAAGCGTATTAGAAAAACCTAAACCAGTAAAGTTAAAAACAATAAGATCGTTAACACTGTCGTATTCTACGTAACTACTTGTATTTTGGCTAACTCTTTCTGACTCAGGTATAGTTAAAGTCCAAGTTCCGTCTCCGTTATCTGAATAACTAAATCCTTGTATACTTTCATCCCATATTTTATCTTGTCTAGAAGACCTTAACTTGTCTGCATCACTCTCGTAAACGGCACAAAAATCAATTCCATCCCCCTGAGGTGCAGACATTTCTATAGGCACGACAGTAAGCTCTCCATCAGGAGTAGCCGTAAAGTATTCTGTAAAATCAAAATTTATTTTGCTAGGCTGGCTCGCAATTCTAGAATACTCTAGATTACCGCCTATTATTTGAAGGACTTCGTCTTTGCCTTCTTCTTGGTTTCTTACAATATAATTACAATAAGACGTATCAGTAATAGCATTGTCGAATGATTTTGTGTTTTCGTCTAATTCTTTGTTGGCAATAACTTTCCAACGAAACTCGTCAATATATGCACTAGTTTTTAGATCATTACTAGTTATTGATATAGGCCCCAAATCTACATTGCTTATACTAACCATTGGGTCAAAAACAATCTCAGAAAAGTTTTGAACCCCTCCGACATAATTAATGTCAAAAATTTTAAGAGGAACCACTCCACTCTGGACTTGATACCCCTTTCTTTTTTGTAGCCATCCGGCACTATTTAGGTTAAGATTTTTAAGAAGTCTACTAAAGCCTTCCCTCATTTTTGTAAGGCCGCTTATAGTATCAATACCCATTGCTATTTGGTTATTTGGTACTGTTATGTCTTTACTCATGTGTAATCCTTACCTTATTAAGTTGTATCTATATCTGCCTTTTACAAATGTAGATGTTTTAAGTTGCACCCTTCGAGAAGAATCTCTATTACTGTGTGCTCTTTTAATATCCTTTTCAAACTGACTCAACATATTTACTTCAGATACCATATCCTGATTACCCAGACTACGCCTTATTTCCGTAACTGCATACTGTATAATGAAATTTTCCATGATGGTATCTATCTCAAGTACGCTACTTCCGTAAGTGCTGCATAGCTTATCATCATCCTCAAACCCCAAATCATCCATATCTAAAGATGTTGGACTAGATATAGGTCTATTAAGAACTTTTTGCTTGTACGGGTCCATAGGATATAGCTTGAATTGTCCGGTCACAGAATCAGGTTCACTAGTCGGCGAAGCCTGTAGACTTACCTTAACCAACCCAGTCTGGGAATCGACTATATTAAAATAACTTTCTTTAGCGTAACTGTCTGATTTCTTTATCTCTTCAGAATCGTACTCACTTACTAATATATAGTCAAGAACTTGTCTTGATTGCTTTAAAGTCTTTATCGCAGATTGCGGTATAAAATTGTCAACTGCGTCAAGAGTCGTATAAGTACTACCGTTATCAAAACTTATATCAGGATTGACCAACTCACCTGAACTATCTACACTGTCAAATCTTACTATGCAGAATGTATTATTACCGTTTCTGCATTCCACAAGTTTTTTTCCGCTCACTGCGTTAAGTAAGTCTGAAAAATAACTAGCAAAATTAGTATCTTGCCAATCTATCATTACGGATGTGTCAGACAATATCCCGTTAAATGAGGTAATAGGCACCACAAGATCGTACTCTTCAATTGTTTTAGGTACTATCTCGTATATGTAACCTGCGTCTTTAACTATTTTTTCTGGATTTCTTACGTAGGTTATACTGACATCGCATACTACTTGGGGGTAGACAGTTGCTTCCCTACCTTGGACCGAGTAGAAGCTGGGGTATTTACTAGATGAGTTCACATTTTTATATTGTGACACATTCTTATAGTTAAGTTTTTTTAAAGAGTATGTTCTGTATACACCTGAGCTAGTACCTGAGGTGACTTCTACATTTACTATTCGATTTCCTCTAGCGCCTTCGGGTATTTTAAACATGCCATTTACGTCTGTAGTAATCGTTTCTTGGGCTAGGTAGTTATATATCCAATTCCTTGTAAGGACCTCTACAGCCTTATTCTGGCCTCTGTTAAGAGTATCAAGTATTTCTTGATCAGTTATGCCATTAGAGTTGTTTTCTCTAATTTGATTTCGCACTTGTCTAAGCAAGTCTGATGTTGTTGTTGCTTGCATAATTTGCCTTTGTTGTTAATTACCCCCACCCGTTGTGAGTGGGGGCAGTTATTAAGTCACCTGAGGTACAGCCGCAGACTCTAGGTCTTCGTCTTCTTCGGAATCTTCTGGTCCTTCTTCAAGGTCATCTTCTTCCCCTAGTCCCCGTGACTCTAATTCATCCAGCAACTCTTCGTCGCTAAACTTTGCTAATGGGCTTTCTTCGGATTCTTCCGATCCCATTTCTTCGTCTAGAAAATCAATCTCTTCTGATTCTCTATCCTCTTCTAGATCAGGCATGCCGCCTTCTAAAAAATCTTTCATAGTTATCCCTTTCTATATATAGACATACCAAAAAGTAGAGTATTCTTCTTAATGGTATACTATATATTATATCATAGTTTTTGTTGCTTGTCAAGAAGTTTTTTATTCTTCGTCTATTTCGTAAGTTATATTATAAGAAACAGAAGGCATTTGTTTTGTTGTACTATTTGTAACATTATTACTGCTGTAATCTCTGTTAGTTAGAATAATATCACCGTTCGTAGCAAATATGATTGTCCATATACCTGATCCAGTGGCCGTGTAAACCATGGATTGTGTGTTTTGAGGAGTAAATCGATAAGGTGTTGCACCTTGAAATATAACTTCATAACCAAGGCCATTTGAGTTAAGTGGATGCTTTATCTCACGATCTACAGAAAACGTAACCGTGCTTCCTATTCTTACCCAAGTAAATTTGACAGGATTAGTTAAATTTCTAGTTTGAAACATAACTTCAGCTTGAGTTTTTGTAACGGCATATTCCTCATAAAATTGCTGAAAGCCTTTGTATAGATCGCCCTGAAAATTGATATCACCATATACCCATAAATCTCCCCTAACATCAGCTCTTTTACCTACCTCTAATCCTTTACTAACATCTAAGTCACCACCAACACTAACGTCATCCTCTAATTTAACCGAACCCTTAAAAGCAGAATCCGCAGATACATTAAGCGTTTCTAAAGATAAATTAGGATAATCACTTAGCCTGTCCATAGGAATACTTCCTACCTCTATTTTAGCTCCGTCAAATCCCTGTCCTTTACCCTTTTCAAGATTTAACTCAGAAGGAGTCACATCTACAATATCGACGTAATTAGAAACATCAGCACCCTGACCGTTCTTTTTGGTAACTTGAGGATTAATAAGTTCCATAGCACCAAAAGAATAACTAGTAGCCGATCCTGTAGATCCATTATTCAAAATTGATCCACTTCTAGTTAAACCAATTAACACGCCATCTGTAGTTGCAGCTAAAGCAGGGTAAATTTGAAACAAATTAGTGTCTCTAATACTACCTAAATTTGTAATAATAATTGTGTCTAATAAAGATCCAGTTTCTATATCATATATATTAATTTCTCCAATAGGGTCATTATTTGTAGTAGTCCTCTTTTTTCTACTAGCCATATATATCTTATTTCCTAAAATCTTTATACAATCACCTTCACCCCAACCGCTAGATTGATTTAAAGTAGGGACATCGATCGAACGTAAATACGTAATAGAATAGTCACCTAAAGCATAAATATGAATTTTCTTAGAAGACGTGTTAGGTTCAGTCACAACCACATACTCATCAGACACATCTAAACTGCTACCAAAAAATCCTACCTGCAAAGGATTAGGGGACCAGATAGTATTAACATAATTCCAACGCCCAGAGTCGGAATCACGTTGTTGAATATCAACACTCCCACATGCTATTAACGTATCAAAATTTGGATCTGAGCTATATTTAGGTATCCCTACAGCCCAGTAATTGTTTGATATCGCTACACTTCGTCCATAATCATCGTTATCCTCAAAGCCAGTATATGATTCGATAAGTATTTCATTAAAGAAATCTTTCATAGGGTCTATATCGTAAACAAAAGCATATGACCTAGTAGCTTCAGGCGCACCCACAGTTAGTGTGTTATTATCATTCAAATCCAAAGATTCACCAAAAGAAATATTACTGGCTGTAATATCTTGAGGTTGAGATATTGTGCCTACGTTATTTACGGGATAGTCATTTGTCTTTTCGTTTATGCTGTAAACATGAACAGCTCCCTCATTATACTGTACAGGAAAACCAACAACAAGAAATTCTTCATTCATAGAAAGAGAATACCCAAAACCTTTTGTAACAGCTCCACTTGGATATTGGCCAAACTGAGGTCCTATAACATCGAGTAACTCTCTTGTGTCAGCATCATATATAGCAACTTTTCCGCAATTTTGTGAATTTCCGTCATTTTGATAAGGATAGCCAACTGCAATATACTTACTATTTCTCGCTACACTAGCCCCAAACGATTCCGATGTTTCACCTATACTTGCATCAAGTTGAGATAAATAACCATCTAATCTAAGACTATCGTTGTTTTTTTGTATACTAACTCCAATTAATTCCCAACTATCGTTATTATCATCTTGTAATTTAAAAGAGTCAGCATCCGAATAATCGTAGTTTCCAACAACTCTCAATCCATTAGGTATTTTGTTTACTGAAACTCGATTGCTAGTAGACGTAACTGCTTGATAGCTTATAGCATAATCAGGATCGTACCCAATGAGTTTATCGCTTTTAATCCCACCACCATCGTCAATAGACTTTATATGCCTATCTTCAATACTGCCGTCCGCAACAATTCCATCAATAACAAACGCAGCATCAAGTTTTTCAGATGTTATGCTTCCGTCTGCAAGCTTAGATCCACTAACCGAACTGTCATTAAGTTTACTTCCATCAATACCCGAAGCCAGTTTACTATTTGTTACTGCTTCATCGGCGATTTTATCCGTACTAATTGCAGAATCAACTAAAGCAGATCCACTAACTGTCGCATCGGTAAGTTTACTGCCGTCAATACCAGTCGCAAGTTTATCGTCTGTTACCGATCCATCGACAAGTTTTGATCCATTAATACTTCCATCAGGTAATGTTATATCTCCCGACAACTCAAAATTAGTGACTTCGATATCGCCTGTAGTTATTTTTCCAGTAACTTCAAGTTCTTTAATTTTAACTTCTGAAGTATCGACAAGCTTACCACCATCAATACCATCAGCAACTTTATCGTTAGTTACGGCTAAGTCTGCTATTTTACCTGTTGTAATATTGCTATCTGCTATCTTAGATGTTGTTATAGTGCTGTCACTAATTTTACTTCCGTTAATTCCAGACGCAAGTTTAACATCGCTTACAGTGCCATCATTAAGTTTGCTTCCATCTAAGCCAACAATCTTAGCATCCCCAACACTTAAGTCAAGAAGTTTTGATCCTTGAATATCTGCATTCTCATGTATACTAGCATCGTATATATTAACAATAGCATTGCCGTCACCGCCTTGTTCGACAGGTTTAAAATCTGCGTTAATGCTTTTATTTTTAAGTGTTTGTGTTTTTTGTTCTGCAACAAGAACATCCGTCTCCGAAACTGAACCATCAGCAGCAGGTAATTTGAATGTTTGATCAGTAGGGGTGTTACCCTCGTCCGATAAAACAATCTTAGCTTGTGCTTGTTTATTCCTTAGGATGTATTCTAGTAGTACTTTTAAATTTCCTAGTACATTCATACTTACTCCTATCTAGGCTCTACGCCATCTTCTAGCATTGCCTTAAAAGATCTATACAAAGTTAATTCGTATTTACCTATACGTTCTATAAACGAGTTTTGATTGACTTCTGATTCATCATAGGCAGGTACGGTAGTCGGAAATACTAAAGAAGAGTTCCAAACCAAACTATTTTCAATATAATCATATAATTCTTTATATAGCGCGCTTTCAGATCTCGACAAAGGTCGTACAGGAACTACTACACTAGACACAGTTATTACCGTACCATCTGGAGTTTTGTCTTCGGTATTATTTGTGTACATGTGTGCAAATGTGTTTAATAATTTTGCGTCATATCGGCTGATAGGACGTGCCTTAGCAGATAATGCTACGGTCTTTTGGGGTTTTCTTATTCTATCACTCATAACTTCTTCCTTTATCATTTTGTATGAGAATTAAAAAAGGAGGAGGAATAATCCTCCCCCAGAACTATGTAACAGATTATTCTGTTTCTAGTATACCTACGTTTGTAACACGACCGATAGCCGCTGGATTGTTACAAATGAAAGTCATTGTCGCGTACATGTACTTAACAACTGCTGTCTCGTATCCATCTGAACCCACTACTGGGAAACTAGACATACCGCCAACATTAAATTCTTTAAAGTCTGAACCGTGCATCTGAACCACACCTTTAGCGTCCGCAGGTATGATTGATATTTGTTGTTTAGGCACGAACTGAGAATCTTCACAAGCTAGTAGCATACCGCCATGCTTAAATCCGAATCCATCGAATCCACGATCTTTATCTTTGTGATCACGTAAACGTCTATCAGACTCTTGAGCCTGTAAGAAAGTCCTTTGAACTCCGGGACTTACAAGCATTTGATTGTATTTGTAGCGGCCCATTTTAGTGTTAAGTTTGTCCATAACTCTTTGTAGGTGATCAAGATCAGCAAGTTTGCTGTTAGCTCTTGTTTCAGTTACCTTAGTAGAACCTCTTGCTTCAACGCCGTTATACGTTGCGCCATCTGATGCAGCGATTGCATATAGTCCACCGATCTCTAAACCATACTCTGAAAGATCTTGATTAAGACTCACACTACCCGCACTGCCATTAGGACGTTTCCAAACACCTGCATCGTGTGCATATTCTTTAGGCACAGGCATCTCAGCCTTACATAGAACGTCACCTGCTAGAAGAGCAGCGGTAGCGCTAGTAACCGACTGCGTACACTCTGCATCTGAGTAGAACTGTACTACTGCATAATTGTCGTTGTCATTTCTTTCTGTATCAACAACAAGAACATAAACAAAGGGAACACCATCGTTACCAACTTTAGTGTTTACTGTAGCAAGTGTGCCAGAACCATCAGCTCTAAATACAGCATATGCTTCATCATACTCTAAATGACCAGCACCGTAACCACCAACAGAAGGATTAGAGTCAAAGTTTATAATGTCGTCACCAATAGAGTCAGATCCAACTGCTTCGCCACTTATAGTATCATCTATTATTGTAGCAAGGA